>OGRL01002635.1_pt1 | contig 11593 bp, 8 predicted proteins | sample 1553481 | NCBI WGS metagenome assembly OGRL01 (sample SAMEA2580036, study PRJEB22360) | human gut metagenome
TAACCGGGAGATCGCAGACGAGCTGTTTTTGAGTGAGGGCACGGTGCGCAATTATATCAGTACGATCCTTGAGAAACTCTCGCTGCGCGACCGGACGCAGCTTGCTGTATTTTATTTGACGAAAGTATGCTGATGCGCTACAATAAAATATCGGGTATAAACTTGACATAATGTGTTCGATATCCATAGGGAGAGGATGAGGGGAAAAGTGCGAAAACATCCCCGGACCGATGGTGTGGGAAAGAAAAATATAACGATGAAAATGCTTAAATGCAGGAGGGGGTCAATATGAAAATCGGAATTGGAAATGATCATGCAGCAGTGGAGATGAAGATGCAGATCAGGGAGTATCTGGAAAGCCTTGGACATGAGGTTGTAAACTATGGTGTTGACACAACGGAAAGGTGTAATTATCCGGAGATCGGCGAGAAAGTCGGACGCGCAGTTGCAGCCGGTGAGGTGGAGTGTGCGGTGCTTATCTGCGGAACAGGTGTTGGTATCTCGATTGCAGCAAACAAAGTTCATGGTGTGCGTGCAGCCGTATGTTCGGATATCACGACAGCGCATCTTGTTAAGGAACACAACAATGCGAACATTATCGCATTCGGTGCACGTATCGTAGGAATCGAGACCGCAAAGGATATCGTGAAGGCTTATCTGGATGCCAAGTTCCTTGGCGGACGTCACCAGACAAGAATCGATATGATTTCTGACATTGAGACAAGAAATAATGCTTGATAAATATGGCATTTTATAGTAAAATGGATCAATGAGAGAGTTTTTACTCGTAATTTAAGGAGGAAGATCGAATGATTTCAGCAGGAGATTTCAGAAACGGTGTTACGATCGAACTTGATGGTAACATTTATCAGATTATCGAATTTCAGCATGTTAAGCCGGGAAAGGGCGCAGCATTCGTTAGAACTAAGTTAAAAAATATCGTCAGTGGTGGTGTGGTTGAGAAGACTTTCCGTCCAACCGAGAAGTGCCCGACCGCTCATATTGATCGTAAGGATATGCAGTATCTGTACGCTGATGATGATTTCTATCATTTCATGGACGTAGAGACATACGACCAGATTGACCTGACAAAGGACAGCGTCGGTGATGCTCTTAAGTTCGTTAAGGAGAACGAGATGGTTAAGATCTGTTCTCACAAGGGTAACGTGTTCGCAGTTGAGCCACCTCTGTTCGTAGAACTCCAGATCACAGAAACTGAGCCTGGATTCAAGGGTGATACAGCTACAGGTGCCACAAAGCCTGCAACTGTTGAGACAGGTGCTGTCGTATATGTACCTCTGTTCGTAGAGCAGGATGATGTCATCAAGATTGATACAAGAACAGGTGAGTACCTTTCAAGAGTATAATCGATTACAGGTATATGATATTTTAAGCCGGGAAGCGTTTGCTTTCCGGCTTTTGTATTACAAACGAAACAGGTCACTGCTCTTAACATTAGGATATTACGAAAACTACATATATTCCCTAAGCAGCCACATGCATGCGACCGACGCAAATACCTGCGAAAGCAGCAGGCCCCATAGATAAGCCCCGATGCCGTAACCCGGCACAAGAAACCAGATCATTCCGATGCGGATCAAACAGGCGAGCAGATTGACAAAAAGTACCTGCTTCGGGCGGCCGAGTCCGTGCAGGATACTGCTGAGCAGGCTCGATACATACATGAGAGGACAAAGCCATGCGAGGCGGCAGATGAAGCGCCCGGCAAGTGCATTGTGGAAAAGTTTGTTTCCGATCATGTCTCCTGTGAATAAGAACAGAATTGTGAAAGCAAACCCGAGAAGCAGTCCTAAACGGATTGCTTTTTTTGTTGTGCGGCGGATCTGGTTTTCGTTGGCGCGTCCCTTGGCTTCGGAGATCGCCGGAAGGAGCAGGACAGACAGCGAGTTTGTCAGGACACACGGAAATAGAATGATGGAGAGTGTCATACCGCTTAAGATACCGTAGACGCTGAGCGCTTCCGCCTGCGAATAGCCGTAAAGCTGCAGCTTCTGCGGAATCAGAAGATTCTCAAGACTTGTGCTGAATGCAACCGCAAGGCGGTTGATCGTCAGTGGAAGCACCATCGCAAGGAATGCGTGTGTCATGGTACGGTTACATACAGAATCCGTCGAATAGGAGCCGCGCGGCAGGCGTTTTTCCTGAAGAAGAGCGCTCATGGACACAAGAAGTCCGAAACATTCACCGATCACAAGACCGCAGACCGCATGGAAAGCGTTCAGAGGAATGCCTTTTTCCGTAGTGACCTGAAAAATAATCCAGACACTTCCGACACGCGCAATCTGTTCAATGAGCTGGCACAGAGACGGGACGAAAGCGTTCTTTTTGCCGTAATAATAACCGTTGATGCAGGCGTGGATGCAGCACGGAAGCAGCGAATAGGTCAGCAGCACAAGAAGCGGTGCGCAGCGTGCTTCCCCGAGAAAACGCACTGCAATCCAGTCTGCGTTAAAGTACATAAAGACTCCGGTGAGGACGGACAGACTGCAGGAGAGAACGAGCCCAAGGAAGAGATAGGCCCGCGCTTTTTTTTCGCCGCAGAGGGAGTCCTCGCAGCCGCCGATCGCATCGCCGACAAACTTGGAGATGGAGGTCTGGATCGAGGAGGCGGTCAGGGCGAAGCAGAGACTGAGAACAGGTCCGGTCAACTGATAGATACCGAGTGCTTCTGCACCAATCGTGCGGGAGAGGAATATTCTATAGAAGAAGCCGATGATTCGGCTGAGGACACCGGCGGCGGTCATCAGGAGAGTGCCGGTGATCAGGGAATTTTTTTTGATGGAAGATAATGTCAAGAGAGACTCCAAATGGTAAAGATTGGTAACTATTGTATGAAGAGAGGGCACGAAATATGAGTTGTCGAATTTATATGGATCATGCGGCTACAACGGAGATGCTGCCCGAGGTGCGTGAGGCGATGGAACCGTACCTCAGGGAGGAGTATGGTAATGCGTCCACTTCCTATGATATGGGCGTGCGGATGCATGATGCCATTGAGGAGGCGAGAGAAAAAATCGCGTGGGTAATCGATGCGCAGCCGGAGGAAATCTTCTTTACGTCCGGTGGGAGCGAGTCGGATAACTGGGTGATCAAAAGTGTAGCAGGGGAGAAAAAAAATTCCGGAAAACATCTGATCACGACCAGAATCGAGCATCATGCGGTGCTTCGTTCCTGCCAGTATTTAGAGAGCCTCGGTTATGAAGTGACGTATCTGGATGTGGATGATTATGGGCTTGTTTCGGCAAAGGAGGTGGTGCATGCGCTGCGTGAGGATACGACGCTCGTATCGGTTATGACGGGAAATAATGAAATCGGAACGATTGAACCGATTGCAGACATCGGAGCGCAGCTTCGTGCGAGGGGAATTGCGTTCCACACGGATGCGGTGCAGGCGGTGGGACAGATTCCGCTTTCTATGATGCGGCTTCCGGTTGATTATCTGAGTGCGAGTGCGCACAAGTTTCACGGACCAAAGGGCGTAGGTTTTTTATATGCGCGGAAAAATCAGGATCTTTCTTCTTTTATCCATGGTGGAAGTCAGGAGCGTGGAAAACGTGCGGGAACGGAGAATGTGGCAGGGATTGTCGGCATGGCACAGGCACTTGTGATTGCAGCACAGGAGATGCCTTATACAAGAGGAAAGCTTACGCGTCTTCGCAACTATTTTGCGGAGCGCGTGCGGCATGAAATCCCGAACATCCGTCTCAACGGACATCCGTATAAACGTCTGCCGGGCAATGTGAATTTCAGCATCGAGGGCATAGATGCCACGGCGCTTCTTGTGCTGCTGGAGGAGGAAGGAATCTGTGCATCCGCAGGATCGGCATGCAACACCGGGCAGACACGAATCTCACATGTGATCGAGGCAATTCGTGTGCCGGAGAACTATGCTGCAGGCAGCGTGCGTTTTACGATGGGACGCGATACGACCAGGCGCGATGTGGATGCCTGCGTGGATGCATTGAAGCGATGTGTCATAATATTGCGGCAGGGATAAAATGTTCCATGGCAGTGGCAACGCCGTCCGATTCGTTATCGTCGGTCACATAGTCCGCCTGCTCCCTGACGGCCGGTGTGGCATTGCCCATCGCAACACCGATTCCGGCAGCTTTGATGATGGCAAGGTCGTTTTCCGTGTCGCCGATTGCCATCGTTTCTGTCGGATCGATGGACAGAATCTCGGCAAGTGCACGCAGAGCTACGCCTTTGTTGACGCCGGCACGTGTAAATTCCAGATTGTTGTATCCTCCGCAGACGCTGGTTACGTTTGGATTGGATTCCAGATAATTTTTGACTTCCGCGCGATCCTTAAAGACACCATTCTCGTCCGGATAGAAGTTGAGCGTCATCTTCTGGACTTTCAGATGGTTGTCCCGGATGAACTGCGGAAGATCATCCACGCGTTTTCTCGTGTTTAAGATATAGTGTTTTAATGCTTCCGGGACGACGAGACGCTCACCGTTTTTTACGCACTGCATCGGACTGTAGCCGTTGCCACCGATGAACGCGTCCATATGGATATCCTTTGTCAGAAGATATTCGACGATCGGAACGAACAGATCTTCCTCCATCGCCTCCTCGCGCAGGCATTTTCCGGTTTCAATTTCATAGATCGCGCTTCCGTTCGCGGTGATCGCGTAGCGGATGCCGCTTCCTTTGATCTGGTCAAATGGCAGACCATTCAATGGGCGACCGGTGGAAATCACGACTGCGATGCCGAGTTCGGTTGCTTTTTTTATCGTGTCAAGGTTGCGCCTGCTGATGCGGCTTTCGTGGTTAAAAAGCGTTCCATCGAGATCGAGCGCAACGAGTTTGATATTTTTCATATTGATACCTTCCTGAATATGAGTTAATATGATTTCTGAGATATACACCCTATTGGGTGCAATCTGAGAAATCAATAAACGAAATGTAAATTACACTTTAAAACGTAATTCATTATATAGGGAAATTACAGATTGGGCAAGAGTCCATCTGCAACGTGTGCGCGGATCGCGTTGTAACCCGTGGCTGAAATACGAATAAGTCGTTACGTTTGGGTCATATTGATACAGAAAGACAGTGGCTGCTTTGGTTTATGGGGAGCAGTACGAAAGAGAGGAAAACGATGACAAAAGCAGAGTTTGTCAGACTGATAAATGAAAATGGTCCGATCATCTTAGACGGAGCGACAGGAACAAATCTGATGGAAGCAGGAATGCCGATTGGTGTCTGCCCTGAGCAGTGGGTGATGGAGCATCCGGAGGTGCTCCTTAAGATGCAGCGCGAGTATGTAGAAGCAGGATCGCACATCGTGTATGCGCCGACATTTACCGGAAACCGGATCAAACTCGAAGAGTATGGATTACAGGACCGTCTGGTGGAAATCAACACAACGCTGGTAAAATTGTCGAAGCAGGCGGTGGACGGTAAGGCTTTGGTTGCCGGAGACATGACGATGACCGGACAGCAGCTTTTCCCGATGGGTGAGCTGATGTTTGAGGAATTGGTGGATGTGTATAAGGAGCAGGCGGGCGTGCTTGCGGAAGCGGGCGTGGATCTGTTTGTAGTAGAGACGATGATGAGTCTGCAGGAGTGCCGTGCGGCGGTTCTTGCGATCCGTGAAGTCTGTGATTTGCCAATCCTGGTAACACTGACTTACAACGAGGATGGAAGAACGCTTTTTGGCACACCTCCTGAAACGGCGGTTGTCGTATTGCAGTCGCTCGGCGTGGATGCGATCGGTGTCAACTGCTCGACCGGTCCGATGGAGATGGTTCCGCTCGTGAAGACGATGGCAGAGTATTCGACGGTTCCGCTCATTGCAAAGCCAAATGCCGGACTTCCGGAACTGGAAGGTAAGAAGACTGTTTACCGCATGACTCCGGAAGAGTTTGCAGAGGCCGGAGTGGCATTGGTTAAGGCTGGAGCTGCAATTGTCGGCGGATGCTGCGGAACGACAAAGGAACACATCCGTGCTTTGGCGGACACCGTGCGCGGCATGGAGATTCTCAAGCCGCTTGCAACGCATAGAAGAATTTTAGCCTCGGAACGACAGAATGTAGAAATTACATTGGACGGTGGATTTATCGTGGTCGGCGAGCGTATCAATCCGACCGGCAAAAAGAAGCTGCAGGCAGAGCTTCGCGAGGGCAGACTGGATCTGGTTCGCGAGATGGCGATGGCGCAGGAGGAGAACGGTGCACGCATTCTCGATATCAATATGGGAATGAATGGTATTGATGAAAAAGAAATGATGAAGCAGGTCATCTATGAAGTGTCTTCGACGGTGGACTGCCCGCTGTGTATTGATACCAGTCATATTGATGTCATGGAAGAGGCATTGCGCATTTACCCGGGACGTGCACTCATCAACTCGATCTCCTTAGAAAGTGAGAAAATCGAGAAGATGCTTCCAATCGCAAAGAAGTATGGTGCAATGTTCGTACTTCTTCCGCTATCGGACGAGGGACTTCCAAAAGATGGCGAGGAAAAAAAGCACATTATCGAGACCGTGTATGACAGGGCGATGGAGATGGGCATGGCACATGAGGACATCGTTGTTGATGGTCTTGTTGCCACGATCGGAGCAAATCCGGAAGCCGCCAGAGAATGTTATGAGACCATTGCATACTGTAAAGATGTGCGCAAGCTTCCGACCATCTGTGGTCTGTCCAATATTTCATTTGGACTGCCGGAGCGTATGTATGTCAACACAGCATTCCTGACGATGGCAATCTGCGAAGGCCTGACCATGGCAATCGCCAACCCGTCACAGGAACTTCTGATGAATGCTGCTTTTGCTTCGGACATGCTTCTTCACAGACCGGACAGTGACATCCGTTATATCGAGCGCATGAACCGTCTGGCAGAGCAGAAAGCAGAGTATGAGACTGTTGTGGTTAAGAAGACGCCTGCAGAAAGCACCGGGCAAAAAGAGAGCAGCGGTGCGGATGCAATCGATGCAATCAAGGATCATCCGATTTTTACAGCTGTCCTCAAAGGAAGCAAAGGAACGATTCTCGATGAAGTAAAGAAAGCACTGGACGCAGGGGTAAAACCGGATGCGATTATCAACGATTATCTGATTGCTGCAATTAATGAAGTAGGTGTTCTTTTTGATAAGAAAAAGTATTTCCTCCCACAGCTCATCGGCAGTGCGAATACGATGAAGAAAGCAATCGATTACCTTGAGCCGATGCTAGAGCGCCGCGAGGATGCCGGCCAGATGCCGACGCTTGTGATTGCTACAGTAGAAGGCGATATTCATGATATCGGAAAGAATCTTGTTGTACTCATGCTCAAAAATTACGGATATAATGTCATCGATATGGGCAAAGATGTCCCTTGTGAAGATATTGTTGATACTGCAATACGCGAAGATGCCGCCATCATCGGACTTTCCGCACTCATGACCACCACGATGATGCGGATGCAGGATGTTGTGGAAATCTGCAAAGCAAAAGGCTGTAAGAGCAAGGTGATTATCGGTGGTGCCTGCATTACGCAGAGCTTTGCAGATGAGATTGGAGCCGACGGATATTCCAGGGATGCGGCGGAGTGCGTGAAGCTGGTGGAGCGATTGCTGGCAAATTAGGTTTTACACATAGTAAAAAAATGGACGCGCGGCGTAAGATAATATTATATAAGACATTCGCCGCGCGTGAATTATAATGTAGGAATCAAGATGTTTTAAGTAGTACTAAAAATGACTTGGAACAAGTAATTTGAAAAAAATAAAAAAAGTTGTTGACATTTGTTCTCGGCCAAGATATAATAACGAAGTCGGTTGCGAGAGCGGCCAACACAAATGGGATCTTAGCTCAGCTGGGAGAGCATCTGCCTTACAAGCAGAGGGTCACAGGTTCGAGCCCTGTAGGTCCCATCCTTTTAAAGGTATCAATCAAATATGGCGAGGTGGCTCAACTGGCTAGAGCGTCCGGTTCATACCCGGGAGGTTGAGAGTTCGAGTCTCTCCCTCGCTACTACATGAGCTTGCGAAGTGTCGCAAGCTTTTTTTTACTACATAGAAAATTCTTTGGAATTCTCTATGCAACAAAAGAAAAATTGCAAGTACGTGCACACTTTATTTAAAATAGTGCAAAGTTAGGAAAGGATAGGCATATGTTACGACCGAAAATTGGACTCGACTGGGACGATGTGACTGCCCCGTTCAACAGTATCGCAATCGAGATGGCAAATGAAAAATACAAGATAGAACCACCGCTTCGGCTGGAAGATATCACTTCCTGGGAAAATACGGGACGGGCATCAATTATCAAAGAATTTTACAGTGATGAAAAGCTGTACGAGAAGCAGCTTGTGCCGGAAAAAAATAAAAAAGCGGTGCGCAAGCTGATGGAGATTGCAGATGTATATTTTATTACAGCAGTTGCACCGGCTTTTATGGGCATCCGGGCCAGACAGATTCTGTCTGCATTTCCGGAGTTTCCGCCGGAGAATATTATTTTAGGAAACGCCAAGAATCTGGTACAGTTTGACATTATCCTGGATGATGCAATCCATAATGTGCTGGAGACTCCGGCAACGTATCCGGTACTCATGCGTAAGCCATGGAACTGGAAGATGACAGGACTTCTTTCCGTGAATGCACTGCCGGAATTTGTATCGCTCGTAAAGCAGATCATACATGCGTCGCAATCGAAGGTCAGTCAAATCGAAGCATCTTCGGTGCTTGCGCTTGTGGGTCCATCCGGTTCCGGAAAAAGTGAGATTACCCGGCAACTCTGCAGGGACGAACGTTTTATAAGTCCAAAAACATACTGTACAAAGCAAAGCGAAAAGCATCATTATCTGACTGAGGAAGAATTCAAAAAGCAGAAGTTCTTTGAGCAGACGATGTATGCCGGAGTAAAGTACGGAACGAAGAAAGAAGATATCCAAGGCGTTTTGGATGAAGGAAAATTTGTGGTGATGCCATTGGATATGTGTGGGGCAACGGCATTTTCCGACCGTTATTATTTATATTGCAAAAGACAAAGAAGAAATGATCGCGGATATCGTGCAGTCGGATTTTTCGGTGGAGGAGAAAACACTGCGTATACTTTCTCTGGATGCGGAGAAGCGAAACCGCGAGATTTGCGATGTTACAGCGGATAATCGGGATGGAAAAGGAATGGAACGGATTGTCAATTTGTTATAAATAGAAGTTATAACCAGCTATAAAAATAAAGAACTAACACTTTTCCTATGGAAATGGTATGATTTAAACAAGTTAAGGGACGGACCACAAAAAGTCCTCCATATTGAATCAGAAAAAAGTTTTCAGGAAAAGGAGATTATAATTATGGCAAAGAAACATTACGCAGACAGAAATTTAAAATTTGAAACATTACAGTTACATGTAGGACAGGAAAGTGCAGATCCTGTTACCGATGCAAGAGCAGTTCCGATTTATCTGACATCTTCTTATGTATTCCACAACAGCCAGCATGCAGCTGACCGTTTCGGATTAAGAGATGCAGGAAACATTTACGGACGTCTGACCAACCCGACAGAGGATATCTTCGAGCAGAGAATCGCAGCTCTTGAAGGTGGTGTGGCAGCACTCGCTGTTGGATCAGGTGCAGCAGCACTGACTTATGCATTCCAGGCAGTTGCACATGCAGGAGATCACATTGTAGCAGCAAAGAACATCTACGGTGGAACTTACAACCTGCTTGCACATACACTTCCGGATTATGGTATCGAGGCAACTTTCGTAGATCCATTTGACTACGATGCAATCGAAGCAGCGATCAAGCCAAACACAAAGGCAGTTCAGATCGAGACACTTGGAAATCCAAATTCAGAGGTTGTAGATATTGAGCGTATCGCAAAGATTGCACATGCACACAACATTCCGCTTGTTGTTGATAATACATTTGCAACACCATACCTTGTAAGACCAATCGAGTATGGTGCAGATATCGTCGTTCATTCCGCAACAAAGTTTATCGGTGGTCATGGAACAACACTCGGCGGTGTGATCATTGATAGTGGTAAATTTGACTGGCTCAAGGCAGCGGACAAGTTCCCATGGCTGGTAGAGCCAAACGTATCTTATCATGGAGTCAGCTTTGCAAAGGATACTGCTCCGGCAGCATTTGCAACTTACATCCGTGCGATTCTGCTCCGTGATACAGGTGCAACAATCTCGCCAGTACATTCCTTCATCTTCTTACAGGGACTTGAGACATTGTCTCTCCGTGTAGAACGCCATGTAGAAAATGCACTGAAGGTTGTACAGTATCTGAATGATCAGCCACAGGTAGAGAAGGTAAATCACCCATCGATCTCTGAGAATCCAGAGCAGCAGGCACTTTACAAGAAGTACTTCCCGAATGGCGGTGGATCAATCTTTACATTTGAGATTAAGGGTGGTGCTGCAGAAGCACAGAAGTTTATCGATAACCTCGAACTCTTCTCTCTGCTTGCAAATGTAGCGGATGTGAAGTCACTTGCAATCCATCCGGCATCAACCACACATTCTGAGTGCAACGAGGCAGAGCTTCTCGATCAGGGAATCAAGCCAAATACAATCCGTCTTTCTATCGGTACAGAAAATATCGATGATATCATTGAGGATCTCGATGAGGCATTTAAAGCACTTGCAGAGTAATCACTTGTGAAAATATGGTTAAAAAGAGGCAGAAACTTGGTCTGCCTCTTTTTTATTTACAGAAAATGTGGTAAACTAAGATTAGTAAAAACAAACAGGAAAGTGTAAACGGTGAAAAGATGTTATCAGTCGTATTGCCTGCCTACAATGAAGAAAAAATGATTCAGAAAGCGGCAGGAACCATAGGCGGAATTTTACAAAAAGAAGCCATTGATTATGAGATTATATTCGTAGATGATGGTTCCAAAGATGGAACGTGGCAGCAAATAGAACAGACACAAAAAGAAGATCAGCATGTCAATGGAGTTCGTTTTTCCAGAAATTTCGGAAAAGAATCTGCCATGATGGCGGGACTGGAAAATGCAGGTGGCGATTGCGTTGTTGTGATGGATTGTGATCTACAGCATCCACCAGAGACAATCGTGGAGATGTATCGGCTGTGGCAGCAGGGATACGAAGTTGTCGAGGGCGTGAAGCGTACGCGTGGAAAGGAAAGCGTCTTTCATAAATTAAGCGCGGGACTTTTTTATAAACTGATCTCGAAGGCTGTCAAGATTGATATGTCCAGAGCGTCGGATTTCAAACTGATGGATCGACGCGCGGTAGAGGCGTTGCTTGCAATGCCGGAGCGGAATGCTTTCTTCCGGGCGTTATCTTCCTGGATTGGATTCCGGACAACCTCGGTGGAGTTTGACGTGCAGGAACGGGAAATTGGCGAGTCGAAATGGTCGACCAAGTCATTGATCCGTTACGCAATCTCCAATATCGTGTCGTTTTCTTCAGCACCGATGACACTGGTAACAATTACCGGTATACTTGGGTTTCTGTTTGCGGTTATACTAGGCATACAGACACTTGTAAATTATTTTTCTGGTCATGCGGTCGAAGGATTTACGACAGTGATCCTGATTATCCTGATCATGGGCAGTCTGATTCTTATGGGATTGGGTGTCATAGGATATTATATTGCGA
>OGRL01002636.1_pt1 | contig 11588 bp, 10 predicted proteins | sample 1553481 | NCBI WGS metagenome assembly OGRL01 (sample SAMEA2580036, study PRJEB22360) | human gut metagenome
GGCGGGATAGGGCGGGTAACTACGCTTCCAGCCCCTATCACGCTGTTTTCCCCTATTCCGCCCAACAGCTCCCGAAGAATGGAAGTGCGTTTTTCTGTATCTCCATAATCAGAAAAATAATATTTCCGTGTTAATTCCCTTGTGCGGGCAATCTGCTTTAACGTATCGCTGTCCGCTGTTTCCAAAAAATCACTGGATTCGTAATACACAATATCCCCATTAACGAAAACTGTTTTCCATAACGCCCGGAAGCAGGGCATAGATAGAACAGCCAATCTGATCCTCAAACCGTTCTTTAATCTCTAAAATCTTTTTCCATCTGTCTATTGTCGCTGGGTGAACGCCGTATCGCATTGTCACGTCTACAAATCTCTTTTCCAAAAGACAGAACCCCGAAGGCATAGCCAATGCGTCACATAACTGTACAAGACGGTCATAATCATCATATACCGCATTTGCAACAAATTCTTTCATAAACAGGTAATCCTCATCACTGACATCAAACTCTCCGATAGATGTGGCAATATCCTGTATCATAAATGCGTGGGATATACATATTTGTGCAGCTTTTTCCCATCCGCGCTCCATACAGTAACGATAGCCGTCTATCAGATGCCTTTCCGAACTCACTCCGGCATAACGTCCAATATCGTGTAACAGCCCGAAAATATATGCCTGTTCAGAAGATAAATCTTTACAGTGTGACGCAATGTTTTTACAGGCTTCGGCTACATACCGGGAATGTTCTGCCCATGCTCCCGGATTGGATTCTGCCGCTTCCCTTAATGCCAGTTCTGCGGTCTGAATATTCAACTCCATTTTTAACTCCTTTCAAAAGGGCGGGGCTGGAAGATAAACTGTCCAGCCCCTTTATGATGAAATATTTACAGATAAATCAGCAATCCCCGGCATAGTACGAAACAATGTTCATATAGTCCGTTGGATTCGGAACTTCTAAAACAAGCCGCAAACAGTTTTTGTTTTGGGAGTATTGCCGCCACAAACTGCCCTGTATCTTTTCTTCCCCATTGATGTTTTGTATTTTACCATCCGGGCAGAGCATATTTACTTTGCCGGAACAGCTATTGACCGTATCTAAAAAATTTTTCATGTTCAGAATGTTCAGTTTTACCACTTTGCACTCACCTACTGTAAATGACGGATTTACTTTACAGGTATCATTATAATGCAAAAGGAATAGAAAAAATATTTCTTTTCTGCCCTTATCTATCACTATTCTGCCATTTTCTCCGATATTCTGTAGGTGAACAATATGCATATTCCCGAAAAACTTTTCCAAAATAACTGCTGCTCCCTAAACCGCACTCATGGCTGATAACGGTAATAGGTTCCTGCCCCTTTGCCAACATCTGACAGGCAATTTGTAGACGATAAGTTGTTATATACTCTACGGGTGTCATGTGTAGACAGTCATGGAACACTCTATAACACTCCCTTTCGCTTAGATATGCTGCCGCAGCAAGTTCCGGAATAGATATTTTTTCTCTGTAATGTTCATGAATGTATATCATCATCAGCTTTATTTTATCGTTGCTTTTGTTATGTTCCCCTTTCTTTTCACGCATAGAACGAGAAAGTTCAAAAAGCATGAGCCATATTTCCGTTAGGGCTTCCCGTAGTTTTATTTCATATCCAAATTCATCACTGGATAAACGAAATGAAGCGGCAAGCAGTTTCAAAATCCTTTCTTCTTCTGCATTGCCCGGAAAAAGCGGAATTACCTCAATCTGTGGGGCCGTTATGACAGGCGCAATATATTTTTGTTCAATCCTGCTTCCCTGTTCTCCGGCAAGTAAGGAAACATCGAAAATATGAAGTAGCTGTATATTCTTTTCTCTCTGCGATATTGCTTTTGTCATATGGAGTACATTGGGATTTATCATGCCGCCGCTTCCAGCCGGAAACAATATTTTTCCTCCTGGCGTATCATATTCAATGCTGCCGCTTTCCATATAAAAAAGCTCCACTGTCCTGTGCCAGTGCCACGGTACATAACCCCCTATATACTTGTCAAGTTCTGCCCTCGAAGCGATATAGGGAAAATCTTTTTCAAAATCTGGAAGCAATTCTTCCTTGCTTCCGGTATAAAATTCAATGCTATGGATATTTTTCATGTCTGTTCACCTGCACATCTAGGAGTTTCTATCTGCTTTATGGATTAAATATACTGGAATAATTCGGTAATTGTCAATCAATCAAAACAGTTTAATCCGGAAGATTATAAATCTTATTACTAAAACATCCCAGACAAGCCTGACCCACCGTACCATAAGTCTAATTATTTTTGGTGCGTGGCAGTTCAGCTCCTGTCTGGGATATTTAATTTAAAAGTTATACCCTATACTGATAATCAAGGGGATTACAGATAATTCTCCATTGGGTATGTTGGGTAAGCAATCTCTTCAAGCTGATCCATTGTGACAAGTCCGGCTGGTGCACGGAGAACAGCAGGGATTCTGTTGACGATAGTAGCACATGTATGCTCAACAGTAGCAGGCTTTACAACATGGAATTCAGTATCTGGCTCACCAGTTATCTTCCAGTCACACATATCTCCATCATCAGGACCATAAACCTTGCCTATACACTGGGTTTCAATGATAGGTCCCTGGAAAGTCTCAGTTGTGACAACAGCAGCCATTCCAATACAATTTCCCTTAGGAATAGTAGCATTCATTGTAGATGAATAGAGGTCAGAATCGTGGAAATATGGAACACATTTCTGAGTCTGGCTCTTGATTGTCCAGCCCATCTTAGATGCAAGGGCTTCATTAGAATTCCATACATATGAAGGCTCGATTTCTTCAGGATGAGCAATCTGCTTCTCAAATTCATCAGGTGTAAGACCTACACCGTGAGCCTTGGCAAGGGCAAGACCATAATCCTCTACATTGTAGCTTACAGCACCCTCAATCTTAGTAATCTTATGGCATCCGCCGGCAACCATTCCGACCATGTTAACCCAGAAGATATCCTCCATACCACTTCCTACGAATGTACAGCCATTCTTCTTGGCAGTTACATCAAGGATATTCGCATGGACAGGGTCAGTTGTCCAGCAGTAAGTAGCCTCCTCGCATGTAGTGATAACGCTTATTCCACGGCTTAAACATTTCATATAGTGAGGGAAGCAGTCGCTTACAAGGCTGAAAAGTGTTACAACTGCAATGTCAGGGTCTGTGTTGTCAAGAACCTCATCAGCATTGTCACTGATAAGAATACCAGTCTTTACACCAAGTCCGGCATAATCGCCGACATCCATGCCTACGATAGCAGGGTTACAATCGATTGCACCTACAATCTGGCAACCTGTCTCGTATAGATATCTTAATGTGTATTTACTCATTTTACCGCATCCATACTGAACTACTTTAATTTTCTCCATAATAAAAACTCCTTTCAAAAAGAATGTTAAATATTTATCAAGTTGAGTTTAGTATAGAGTCTTATGTAAGATTAGAGTCAATACATTTTTGTAATAAATTTTAACGATTAATCTCGACAGGAACCTGCAAGCGAAGATACATCGAGCGTTTCTGGCTGTCAAAAATGTTCATTTCATTAATTTCCTCACAAATATAATCTCCACATATTGTAAGATGGTTTGAATGGCAGTAGTCTAGAAGCTTAGCTGCATATATACGTTCATCATCAAAAGCTTCTGTGTAAATGCACGCATACATGCCGCTGTCAAGTTCACGTACATTATTATTGACCGGAAATTCATCATCGGCGAATATGAAGATTTCATCAGAGTAAAAATGCTGTTCTTCAAAATATTTCTGCGACATTATTGTTCCTGCATTGCAGTAATATATAGTTGGTATGTTAAATTCTTTCAGATTATTCTTCAGCTTTTTAAGAATGAGTTCATACGTATCTATATTGTAATCGTAGAAATTTGTATCAACATGAAAAGCATAGATTTTTCTTTTGTGGATATATTCAAGCGTGATAGTGCCAGCAGGTGGAGACTTGCGGTACCGCTCAATATCATCAATGGTTCGGTCAATGGCAGCAATTTTAAGCCTTATGTCAATAAGCTGCTGTCTGGCCTGCTCCTTTTTCTTGCGCAGAAAGTCTTCAATAAGATTAAGGTCACGCTGGTCGAATACATCTTTAATCTCACGAAGTTCCATGCCAAGTTCTTTCATATACTGAATCATGTCAAACCGCGCATTCTGCTTGATGTCATAGTATCTATAATGAGAGTTTTTATCAATATAACAAGGCTTCAACAGTCCCATAGAGTCATACAGGCGCAGTGTTGTCACAGTTGTCTGGTTCATCTTAGCCATCTCGCCTATGCTTATGTAATTCTCTGATTTATTGTTCATGGCAGTACCTCTTAATGTGTGCAAAACTTACTTTATAGCAGCAGGAAAGAATCTGACATATGGAAATATGAGAAGGCAGATGACAGACAGCCTGGAAGATAAACCACTTCCGAAACTGTCAGAAGAATTGCAGAAACATACATTCTGGGAGTTAGGAAGTAAAGAAGAACATTTCAAATACAGAAATGCAGTTATGCAGACCTATATACACGGTAATTTTCCAGTTTTTGAAGGATTCAACCATATGCAGTATCAGATCCGTGAGCCGGAAGGATTTGCCAGAATGCTGGAAACGATTATTGAGACAGGCAGATTACCCAACCCGGTTGTTACCCTTTCTGGTAGTATTCAAGAAGTCATAAAGTTCCGAGAGTAATGGAAGAAGGCAATGATTCGAGAAAAAGAGAAGTGTAATATTTGCGGAGAAGTGTAATATTCTGAAAACTTCTTGAGATTTCGGGAAAAATCTGCTATGATACTATTGTATATATGGGGTGGGGAATTTATATCCTTTTTGCATTAGAAATTATGGAAGGAGGACTTGACTATGGCAAACGTAAATGCACAATCATTGTCGGCTTGGCTCGGCAGGAGCATAGCGCCGTTTTTTCAGTGTGTCAAGTCTTATTTCATACAATTTATAACGAACCAGTTGCCGAAGACATGGAGCATTATGCCCTGTCTTCGGCTTTTTGCGTTTGCTGAAAGGATGGTGGTTTGATATTGAAGTCCTAACCACGACCGGCAAATCAATCTTTTCCGGCGTGTCCGCTGCCGAAGAAAGAAAATAGCGGATAGAATTATTTTGGAGGTATGAATATGAATAAGAAACTTCTAAGCCTTCTGCTTGCGTTGTGCCTTGTGATGGCACTTGTTCCGATGACAGCGTTTGCAGAGGATGCACAGAACATAAATGTCTGGGATGGCAGTACAGCGGCAGCGTTCGCAGGTGGAACAGGTACCGCAGAGGATCCTTATCAGATCGCTAACGGAGCACAGCTTGCATATCTTGCAAGCTCTGTGAATAGCGGAGAAACCTACGAACAGAAGAACTTTGTTTTGACGGCCAACATAGACCTGAACGGGCTGCCTTGGACACCGATTGCAAATTCTTTTTCTGATGCACTGTTGGGAGGTTCGGATTATCGCGTCTTCGCCGGTAATTTTGACGGTAACGGATATACCATCTCTAAGGTTTCCATTGGGTCTGAGACCACACCGTTTGAATCGGATGTATTTGGGTTGTTTGGCGCAACAGAGGGAAAAATCAGCAACTTGAATCTGGATACTGTTTCTATCCACGGTGTAGCAAAGATTGCTTCTGGATATGTCATCGGAATTGCCGGCGGTCTGGTTGGTTATTCAGGTGGATCCATTGAAAATTGTCATGTGACAGGTTTGGCTATGGATATGAGCGCACCGAGCAACGGTTATGTTGCTGCATACTGGGTCGGCGGGCTTGTAGGTGCACTGGATGGAACGCAGCTCATCAACGAGTGCAGTGTATCCGGCAGCATTACGGAAAAAGCCGGTAAGGGGTCTATCGGCGGACTGATTGGTGAATTGGGAAAAGCAGCGAAAATCACATACAGCAGATCCGATGTGACGGTAAATGTGAAGGCGGATCCCCGTGGCGGTGCGGATGTCGGCGGATTTATCGGCAAAGGAAACGGCAAAACAGATGCAGAAACGGTTATTCGAAATTGTTACGCCACGGGCAATGTTACCGGCGGCGCATATACAGGCGGCTTTGCCGGCGGCCTTTGGGGACTGAATATCAAAAACTGCTATGCGAGTGGCAATGTATCACAGGCTGCAGCTGCTATGGCCTCTTTTGTAGGTACCGATGCCTCTGACCAAGATTACTATGGTTCCATTACAAACTGCTTTGCAACCGGCAGCGTAACAGGCTCATCACCCTTTCAGTATGCCTTTGCAGAGCAGTCGTCTGCGACCAAGAGAAGCGAAATAACCAACTGCTATTTTGCAGAGGAAAACTCCGGTATTAAAAAACAGTACGAATCTGCAACTGAAAAGCCGCAGGATGAAATGAAAAACGAAGCTTTTGCAGCCTTACTGAATAAAGGCGACGACAGTAACGGATGGTCTTTTGTGAACGGACAGGTTCTTTGCGGTGCAGAACCGGCAGATTACAGTGCTGTGGAAGCAGCGATGGAAGCCATTCCCACTGATTTGACTGTCTATACCGACGAATCTGTTGCCGCATTGAATACGGCGGTAGACGGAGTTGTCAGGGGCAAAGCTTTTGTGAGTCAGGCTAATGTTAATGCAATGGCACAGGCTATCGAAGATGCGATTGCTGCCCTGCAATACAAGGGTGCCGACTACACCAAGGTCGACGAAGCCATTGCCAAGGCAAATGCACTGAACAAGGACAACTACAAGGATTTCTCCGGTGTGGAAGCTGCTGTCAAGGCTGTTGTCCGTGACAAGAACATCACTGAACAGAGCGAAGTGGATGCAATGGCGAAGGCTATTGAAGATGCCATTGCTGCCCTGCAATACAAGGATGCCGACTACACTAAGGTTGATTCAGCCATTGCCAATGCAAATGCCCTGAACAAGAATGACTACAAGGATTTCTCCAGTGTGGAAGCTGCTGTCAATGCTGTTGTCCGTGGTAAAAATATTACGGAGCAATCTGAAGTAGACAAGATGGCAAAGGCTATCGAAGATGCCCTTGCTGCTCTTGAGAAAAAGCCTGCCAGTATCATACCGGGAACATCCGATAAAAGTCCACAGACCGGCGATACAGGCAACCTTGCTCTGTGGATTGCCCTGCTGTTTGCCAGCTGCGGTGCAACCATTGCTATAACGGTTGTCAACAGAAAGAAAAAGTACAACAGATAATTTAAACAGATAATTGAATAACGTTTCCTTGCTCCATATTCCGAGCAAGACAAAAGCGCCGTAGCAATATGGCGCTTTTTTGTTACCCAGAAGCGACAAACAGCGGCTTTCAGTCATTTTTTATCGGTTTTGCATCCTTTCCCTTCTCAACAACAGTCAGATTGCCAACAACATTATATTATTTTTGTATATCGTCAGTCTGACAAACTTCCGATTGAGATTTCACCTGTTTTAAGAAATTTAATAACTGTTATATCGTCCTACCGGTGTTTACGAACTCGGATAAGGACAAATACAAGGGTGCAGGACATCCGGTGGATGTCCGCTTTGCACCGACCGAAGCGGCAGCGGAGACCAAGAAAATCTGATAACACATTATAACACAAAATAAAAGTGACATGGTGAACTGATTGAAATGCTTCTGATTTTTGTAACAAATGAATGATTGAATGATAAGGAGATTCGATATGATGAGAACAATATTTGCAGATGTGGGTAGATGCAGAAGATTCACTTGAATTGTAAGCAGAATAACAGCGTGGATATTCAGTTTTATGAATTCCCACGCTGTTACTGTTCCTAAAAATTTTCTTTTTTACTCCCCCATTTTAATAAGAATGCTGAATTTATAATCACAAATATTGAACCCGCATTATGCACGAGTGCGCCAACAACAGGATTTAAGATTCCCAAAATCGCCAATGTAATTGCTATGAAATTCAGAGTCATTGAAAAAGTCATATTCAATTTGATGGTAACCATCATATGCTTGGACAGTGCTACCAGATGTGGCAGTTCTTTCACCTCATCATCCACTAATGCTATGTCAGCAGCGTCTACTGCTATATCGCTTCCAACACCTCCCATAGCAATTCCTACATCAGCTTTTTTTAGTGCCGGAGCATCATTGATGCCATCGCCAATCATGCATACTGGCATTCCGTTTTTTTGATATTTCTCAATGTATGCAAGCTTATTCTCTGGCATACAGTTTGCCTTTACATCTTCAATATGAAGCAAAGACGCTATCGTATTTGCAGCATTTTCGTGATCTCCAGTCAAAAGGACGGGGCATATACCAAGTTTTAAAAGCTCATCTATCATGTGTTCACTTTCCTTGCGTACAGTGTCTGATAACGCAAGGAAACCGGCAAAAGTATTATTTACAGATACATAAATGATGGTACATCCCTGTCTGATATAATCTTTCGTATCTTCCAGAACGGGTATTTCCACATGATGCGCTGTTAATAACTCCGGATTACCTGCAAGCACCCTTTTTCCCTCTATCTCTGCATACACGCCTCTTCCCGGGATTATCTGAAAATTATCAACTTCTGTAAAATCCGTTTTTTCTTTTTTAAAACACTGAACAACTGCTTTCCCAAATGGATGCTCCGAAAACCGTTCCGCAGAAGCCACCATTTGATACAGTTCTTTTGTGGTTAATACATCCGCTACACTTTGTACCGCAATAACTCTGGATGTACCGTAGGTAAGCGTACCAGTTTTATCAAATGCTATGATCTTTGTGTTTGCCAGCCGTTCCAATGCATCCCCCTGTCGAACCAGAAAACCATGCTTTGTTGCATTACCTATCGCAGCCATAATTGCAGTCGGTGTAGCAAGCACTAAGGCACATGGACAAAATACAACAAGGATTGTCACTGCTCTGATAATTTGTCCGGTAACAAGCCAGGTTATCACAGCCGCACTCAACGCGATTACCACAATCCAGGTTGCCCACCTGTCTGCAATTCCAACAATCTTTGCTTTTCCGGCATCCGCGGACTGAACCAGTTTTATCATACGTTGAATAGAACTGTCTTCTCCCACTCTTGTTGCTTCCATTTCAAAAGTTCCAAACTGATTTACCGTACCGCTGGATACCTCATCACCAACCGCTTTATCGACGGGTAGTGATTCCCCCGTCATTACTGCCTGATTAATAGAGGTCTGTCCTGATACAATGATTCCATCTACAGGGATTGTCTCACCAAGAAGCACACGAATTCTGTCACCAATCCTGACTTGTTCCGCCGGTACGATTACTTCTTTATCCATTTGTAATACTCTGGCTGTCTGTGGAGTCAGGTGCACCAGTTTTTCAATACCGGCTCTGGCTTTTGCAACTGTCAGTTCCTCTAACAATGCTCCTAATTGCATGATAAAAGCCACTTCGCCCGCTGCAAATGTTTCTCCAATACAAATCGAAGCAATAAGTGCAAGTGAAACCAACACATCTGCTTTTATATCAAAAGCTGTAACTAATCCTATTATGGCTTCCAAAATAATAGGAAATCCACATAAAATAACAGCAAACCATGCCAGGTCAAACGGAAATGGCTGCACATGAAGTAAACTACAGATAATGGATACACCAGAGATTACAAGTAAGAGGATATCTTTCCTTATACCACCAATTTCCATCAAATCCTCCAGTTTTTTAATCGCCTTTTTCATTAATAGTGCTCCCTTCTATACCAATGAGGGTATGGGTATAATATACATATAGGGGTATGGGTTGTTAATGGTTTTTACAAAAAAAGTGGAAGGACCATTTCTGGCTCATCCACTTTTTTACTTATATCCGACAATTACTTCATATTTGAAAATCGTTCTACCGCTTTTGTAAATTTGATTTTGAAAGCAACTTTACTAATATCCTCGTTCTTCCCGCCAGTTTTTCACATAACACCGGATTCCAATATAAATCACATGCTCAAGTAGTAATAGTACAATAAGATTTATCGGAATGATAGATTTTATCCATTCTCCGAAATAGATTACGATAGCTGTACTCATTATTGCCACCATAATACTGGTAATATCCCAGCAATATTTCCTGTAAATTTTCCCACCTGATAACCAATCCCGATTATCAACAATCCTGAAAATGATACTGTTTGAGATTCCATTGCTTAACTGTCCGAAAGAATCTGCTCCTGTAACAAATTCTCGAAACAGGTTTATGATTCCTTTACCAATCGTACCGAAAAAGGTGATACAGTCGTTAAGAAAAACCGGAGAAAGGATAGCTGTGAACAGTGTAGTTGCTATGCTGTACCATGCCAACAGGAACATAAGGCTTTCATAACCTGTTGTCATTTGTTTATATTTTTTCTCCAACTGAATTTTTCGATTATCGCATTTTTCTTTTGCTTTCTGATAAGCAGTACGGTCACAGTTATCGCATTTCTCATAAGGCACTTTTTTCTCGACAGGCACCTCTACCGTCTTTTGGTGTGTCTGTGCATAGCGTTTTGCCTGCTCCGCTTTTTCGTACTTAAATTTCCATGCCACGACTTCTGCGTCGGCTCTTTTCCTGCTGTCTGTCTCGCTGGTTAATTGTTCCTCTGTTTGCTTTAATTTTGTCCGCAATGCTTCGATATTCTCGGCTCTGTTTTCGCTGTTCAATTTCTCGTTCAAGGTCAGCGATCTGTTTAGCTGCCTGTTCAGTTCCAGAATTGTCTGGTCTTTCTGATCCAGTTCGTCCTGCATCTGTTCCGTCATTGCCAGGAGTTCTTCCACCCGCCCGACGTTCTCTAAGTTTACGCATTCGTTCATCAATATCCCTCGCTTTCTCTATCTGCTGTTTAATGTCAGTAATAAGCTGTTCTCGTTGTTCAGCTTCTGCGTTAATTCCTGCCATTGCTGATTCTCGTTTTCCAACTGTTCGATTCTGACTTTTTGCTGTTCGATCTGGGAGAGCAGTTCTTCTGTATCTGGCAAAAGATTCAGAAGCCCGGATAACTCGCTGTTTAAGATCTGCAAACTCTGGTTCTGCTCCTGAAAGGACAGAAGCTGTCTGTCCCGTTCCTGTAATTCCTGTACCATCTCTGCCATAAGGTTCTGCTGTTCCTCGATCTGGTTTATCATTGACTCCATCATGGGAATGACTTCCCGGCTTTCTTCTAAGGTCATTTAACCACTCCTTCCACTGTGATAATGCACCAGATACTTTTCCGAAACTGGTCTGTATCTTTTTCAGCAGTGCATTTTGTCTTTTTATGATCTGGTTTTCCTCTACTTTCCATGAAGCTGTCTGCACCTGTCCACTCTGGAATTTCTCATCAATCTTTCTTGCATCAGCACCCTCATGGATTGTAGGGATTTCTAATTTTCCCTGTCTTGCATAGGAACGGTGGTCAATCTGTTGTTCTACTGATAAATGGTCATTACAGACTTTCGCCCATTCGCTCCGCCATAATTCACAATTCTTTGGATTGTTCCATCCGGTAGCATCGGTCAGCACCCGTTTCCATTGTTTACGGTTCCTTGCACCAACTTTCTGATTACCGTTTTCGTCCAATACCGGAATTCGGATTCCATGACGGTCAGGATTCTTTTTATCCTGCC
>OGRL01002637.1_pt1 | contig 11575 bp, 8 predicted proteins | sample 1553481 | NCBI WGS metagenome assembly OGRL01 (sample SAMEA2580036, study PRJEB22360) | human gut metagenome
AAGAGCATGAAGGACGACATGGAAACCTATCAGAATCTGGTAACCCAGAAAGAAGATATGGAGACCCTGATCGAGATGAGCTATGAGGAAAATGATCCGTCCATGATCGAAGAAATCCAGGAAATGCTGGATGAGTTCCAGGCACAGTTTGACAGTATCCGTGTGAAGACACTTCTTTCAGGAGAGTATGACGGCGAGAATGCCATTATCAAACTGAATGCAGGAGCTGGTGGAACAGAAGCCTGCGACTGGTGCAGTATGCTGTATCGTATGTATACACGCTGGGCTGAGCGCAAGGGCTTTTCAATCGAAGTTCTGGACTATCTGGACGGTGATGAAGCTGGTATAAAATCTGTTACGTTCCAGGTAAACGGAGAGAACGCATACGGACTTCTGAAGTCTGAGAAAGGTGTTCACCGTCTGGTACGTATTTCCCCGTTCAATGCGGCTGGAAAGCGCCAGACCTCTTTCGTATCCTGCGATGTAATGCCGGATATTGAGAAAGATCTGGACGTAGAGGTCAATGATGAGGATATCCGTATTGATACCTACCGAAGCAGTGGTGCCGGCGGACAGCATATCAACAAGACATCTTCTGCGATCCGTATCACACATTTCCCGACAGGAATCGTGGTACAGTGCCAGAATGAACGTTCTCAGCATATGAATAAAGATAAGGCCATGCAGATGCTGAAAGCGAAGCTGTATCTTCTGAAACAGCAGGAAGCAGAGGCAAAGCTTTCCGGTATTCGTGGTGAAGTTACTGATATCGGCTGGGGAAACCAGATCAGATCCTATGTTATGCAGCCATATACGATGGTAAAAGACCACAGAACCAGTGAAGAGACCGGTAATGTGGATGCCGTCCTGGACGGAGACATTGATCCATTCATTAATGCATATCTGAAATGGATCGCTCTGTCAAATAAACCAGCAGAGCAGCAGTAATCCCGGCGTGTGCTGCGAACGAGGTGAGCAGTAACACAAAATCAGTTTTCAGCCTGTTTGGAGCGACAAAAAATCCTTGCAGAGTGTGGGCTGGTATGATAACATATCCCTCGTAGGGAAACACGTGTCCTTGATATATGGACATGCCCGAAGAGGGATATGTATTATTTTGGTTACAAGTAGTATCCATAATGTGACTGATATACACTGTAAAAGGATTAAGGACTCAACAGGAACAGGAAGATTGGAATGGAAAAAACAACAGAGAAGAAAAAGTATTTTGTAGTCAGGGAGCGGGCAGTTCCGGAAGTATTGTTGAAGGTGGTACAGGCAAAGCGCCTGCTTGATTCAGGCAGAGCGCAGACAGTACAGGATGCAGCAGAACAGACCGGAATCAGTCGAAGCTCCTTTTATAAATATAAGGATGATATTTTTCCTTTTCACGAAGAGGCAAGAGGAAAGACCATTACCTTCATTATTCAGATGGATGATGAACCAGGACTTTTATCTGTAGTACTTCAGACCATTGCACATTTTCATGGAAATATTCTTACGATTCATCAGAGTATTCCAATCAATGGAATCGCAACTCTCACACTCAGTGTAGATATTCTTCCGGGAGAGGGAGATGCAGAGGCCATGGTTGAAGAAATCGAAAGTCGGGAAGGAATTCATTATCTGAAGATCCTTGGAAGAGAATAGAAATTTTTTTACACAGGAGGAAGATATGGTTAATATTGCGGTATTAGGATACGGTACAGTTGGAAGTGGTGTCGTGGAGGTTATCAACACAAACCACGAAAGCATTAATAAACGGGCAGGTCAGGAGATCAATATCAAATATGTTCTCGACCTCAGAGATTTTCCGGGAGATCCGGTACAGGAAGTTCTGGTACATGATTATGAGATCATTGCCAACGATCCGGAAGTAGACATTGTAGTAGAAGTTATGGGCGGTATTGAACCGGCATATACCTTTGTAAAGAGAGCGCTGGAATCAGGTAAGAGTGTCTGCACTTCCAATAAAGCTCTGGTTGCAAAGCATGGCCCGGAGCTGATGGAGATTGCAAAAGAAAAGAACATCAACTTCCTGTTTGAGGCAAGCTGCGGTGGTGGAATTCCGATCATTCGAGCACTTAACGGATCTCTGACAGCAGATGAAGTCGATGAGATCACAGGAATCTTAAATGGAACTACCAACTACATGATGTACAAGATGGCAACAGAAGGTTCTGATTTTGATGTGGTTCTTAAAGAAGCACAGCAGAAGGGATATGCAGAGGCTGATCCGACCGCAGACGTAGAAGGTTATGATGCATGCCGTAAGATCGCAATCCTGTCTTCCCTAGCTTATGGAAAGTTCCTGAATTATGAAAATGTTTATACAGAAGGAATCACAAAGATCACACCGGAAGATATGGTCTATGCAGAAGAACTTGGCATGACCATTAAACTTCTCGGAACCAGCCGAAAACTGGGCGAGGACACATTCACCGCACTGGTTGCACCGTTCCTGGTTGGCCAGAAGAGCCCGTTATACAGTGTTAATGATGTTTTTAATGCTGTTTTTGTACATGGAAACATGCTTGGAGATGCCATGTTTTACGGAAGTGGAGCAGGAAAGCTTCCAACAGCAAGTGCAGTAGTGGCAGATGTTGTTGATGAAGCGAAGAATCTTCATGAAAATATTGCAACAAACTGGTCAAATGAGCCGATGAAACTGACTCCGATGGAGGAGACAGAGGGAAGATTTTTCGTAAGAGTCAAAGGTGTGACGGAAGCACAGGCAGAAGCCGCTTTTGGAAAACTTCAGATTGTAAAAGTTGCTTCTCTTCCAGATGAATTCGGATTCATTACAGAGTGCATGAAACAGAAAGAATATAAAGAAAAGATCAGTAAACTGAATGGTGAAGTGATCGCAATGATCCGTGTAAAGGATTGATAAAATCGTATTCCGGGAGGAAACTATGTTAATAGTAAAGAAATTCGGAGGTACATCTGTAGCAAACAAAGAACGTATCTACAATGTTGCCAACAGATGTGTTGAAGAATATAAAAAAGGAAATGATGTGGTAGTCGTTCTTTCTGCAATGGGAAAATATACGGATGAACTGATTTCCATGGCAGAAGATATTAATGAAAAACCACCAAAAAGAGAAATGGATATGCTCTTTACGATTGGAGAACAGATGTCTGTATCTCTGATGGCAATGGCATTTGACAAACTGGGAGTTCCGGCGGTATCACTGAATGCATTTCAGGTAGCTATGCATACGACAAGTGTGCATGGAAATGCCCGCCTCAAAAGAATTGATACAGAACGTATCCGCAGAGAACTGGAAAATCATAAGATCGTCGTTGTTACAGGATTCCAGGGAGTCAATAAATACGATGATTATACAACTCTGGGAAGAGGCGGTTCTGACACGACTGCAGTTGCTCTTGCAGCAGCTCTTCATGCAGATGCCTGTGAAATCTATACAGATGTAGACGGAGTTTATACAGCAGATCCACGTAAGGTTCCGAAAGCACGTAAGCTGAAAGAAATTACGTATGATGAGATGCTGGATCTTGCAACGCTTGGGGCAGGAGTACTTCATAACCGTTCTGTAGAGATGGCGAAGAAATATGGAGTACCGCTTGTGGTACGTTCCAGTCTGAATAACAGTGAGGGAACTGTCGTAAAGGAGGAAGTTACAGTGGAAAGAATGCTGATCAGCGGTGTTGCGCTTGATACAGAGGCGGTAAGGATTGCCGTTATCGGTCTGAAAGATGTACCGGGTATGGCGTTTAAATTATTTGATGTTCTTGCTAAAAAACATATTAATGTTGATGTTATTCTGCAGTCTATCGGACGTGCAGGTACAAAGGATATTTCCTTTACGGTAGATGGCAAAGATCTGGATGATGCAATTGCGACTCTTGAAGAAAATAAAGCCAGACTTGGCTATCAGGAACTGCATTCAGAGAGAAATATTGCAAAACTTTCTATTGTTGGTGCAGGAATGATGAGCAACCCTGGTGTTGCTGCAAAAATGTTTGAAAGCCTTTATAATGAGGGTGTAAACATTAATATGATCTCAACTTCTGAGATTCGAGTAACTGTTCTGATCAATGAAAAAGATGGTGTGAGAGCCATGAATGCAGTACATGATGCATTTAATCTTGCAGACTGATACAGGATGTCGGGATCATTGCAGAAGTAAGGAACAGTAAAATTCAAAATATGTAAATTCCATCTTCGGTTTTGCGAAGGTGGAATTTTTGTCTGATGCCTGAAAAAAGGCAGATAGGAGAAAAATGACTGGACAGAGAAAGTACTGGAAATCCTATGCAAAGAGTAATCTGAAGGGAAACTGGGGGATTGCAATTGCTGCAATGCTGGCCGTTGTAGCTGTAAATTTTATCGGAAATATTTTTGCTGTACAGCTGTTTCCGGGAGATTCCGTATTTGCATTGGTATTAAGCGAAATTTTTGTGTTTATTGTATCTCTGATAGGAATGATCTTCAGTACCGGATACAGCTATATGCAGCTGAATATCTGCAGAGGCAGGGATTACAGCCTGAGTGATCTGCTGTATATGTTTCATAACCAGCCGGACAGAGTACTGGTTGCCGGACTGGTCGTAGCGTTGATCGACACAGTGGTGCAGATTCCATTCTATTATGTGACTTATATGGTAAATCCGGGAGAGACTGTGGAAAGCATGATTCACTGGTATCAGCTTCTGTTGGGGGCGTGGCTTCTTGCAATGGTATTGAGTGTGATTTTTACAGTGCCATTTGCACTGACATTCTATTTTCTGGCTGATGATCCGGAAATGGGTGGTATAGAGGCACTGAAAGCAAGTACACATGCCATGAAGGGACATATCTGGCAGTATCTTATGTTGGAACTTAGTTTTGTCCCACTGCTGTTTTTATCACTGTTTACTCTTTATATTGGGCTGCTGTGGCTGATGCCGTATATGCAGTTTACAGAAACTGCATTTTATATGTATGTAACAGGAGAACTCGATCAGCAGAGAACTGACCGGCAGCATACGGGAATCCAGGAGATATCTGACCGAACCGGTGATGATTATAATTCAGAAGCATAGAACAGAAAACAAAATATAAAAGATACAATGATTATCATGCATGAAAGAGGAGACTATAATGGATATTATTCAGGTGATAACCAAAGAACTTAATGTGGAAAAATGGCAGGTAGAAGCTGCAGTCAAATTAATTGACGAAGGCTGTACTATCCCGTTTATTTCCCGATACCGTAAAGAAGCAACGGGTTCTTTAAATGATGAACAGCTTCGTACTCTTCATGAAAGACTGACCTATCTTCGTAATCTGGAAGAAAAAAAGAATCAGGTACTTGGAAGTATTGAAGAGCAGGGAAAACTGACGGCAGAGTTGAAGAAACAGATCCTTGATGCACAGACGCTGGTCGTAGTAGAGGATCTTTATCGTCCATTCCGACCGAAACGTCGTACCCGTGCGATCATTGCGAAGGAAAAAGGACTGGAACCGCTGGCGAATATTATTATGCTTCAAATGACAGACAAGCCGATTGAAGAAGAAGCACAGGATTTTGTATCAGAAGAAAAAGGTGTGGAAACAGTAGCAGATGCGATCAATGGAGCCAAAGATATTATTGCAGAGCACATTTCTGATGAGGCAGATTATCGTATTTATCTTCGTAAACTGACTATGGACAGAGGTTCTGTTGTTTCTACAGCGAAGAAACCGGAAGAATCTTCTGTTTATGAAATGTATTATGAATTTGAAGAGCCGATCAAAAAGCTTGCGGGACATCGTGTGCTTGCCCTGAATCGTGGTGAGAAAGAAAAAATCCTTACGGTTAAAGTCAATGCACCGGAAGAAGAAGCAATGGGATGGCTTCAGAAACAGGTCATTACAAAAGAAAATCCAATTACAAAACCGATTCTTCGCGAAGTAGTGGAAGACAGTTACAAACGTCTGATCGCACCTGCGATTGAGCGTGAGATCCGAAGTGATCTAACAGAAAAGGCCGAAGACGGGGCAATCCATGTATTTGGAAAGAATCTGGAGCAGCTTCTGATGCAGCCTCCAATCGTTGGTAAAGTAGTTCTTGGATGGGATCCGGCTTTCCGTACAGGCTGTAAACTGGCTGTTGTAGATGAGACAGGAAAGGTTCTTGATACAACTGTTATTTATCCGACAGCACCGACAAATGATGCAAAGATCCGTGCTGCAAAAGAAACACTTAAGAAGCTGATCAAAAAGTATAATGTTTCTCTGATCTCTCTGGGCAATGGAACAGCATCCAGAGAATCTGAACAGATCATTGTAGAACTTCTGAAAGAAATTCCGGAGAAGGTACAGTATGTGATCACAAATGAGGCAGGAGCTTCTGTATATTCCGCAAGTAAACTGGCAACTGAGGAATTCCCGAATTTTGATGTCGGACAGAGAAGTGCGGCTTCTATCGCAAGACGTCTGCAGGATCCGCTGGCAGAGCTGGTCAAGATCACTCCACAGTCTATCGGTGTAGGACAGTATCAGCATGATATGAATCAGAAGAAGCTCGGAGAGGCTCTGAGTGGAGTCGTAGAGGACTGCGTAAATAAAGTTGGGGTGGATCTGAATACAGCATCTGCATCCCTTCTGGAATATATTTCAGGTATCAGTAAAGTGATTGCGAAGAACATCGTGGCTTATCGGGAAGAGAACGGAAGATTTGAAAGTCGTCGTGAGCTTCTCAAAGTTGCAAAACTCGGACCGAAAGCATTTGAACAGTGTGCAGGTTTTGCACGTATCACAGGCGGAAAGAATCCGCTGGATGCGACAAGTGTTCATCCGGAAAGCTATGAAGCTGCGCAGAAGGTTCTGGAAAAACTGGGATACAAACCAGAAGATATCACTGTTGGCAAACTGAGTGGTATTTCCAGACAGATTAAGAATTACAAAAAACTGGCAGAAGAGCTTGGCGTTGGTGAACCGACACTTCGTGATATTGTCAAAGAGCTGGAAAAACCGGCACGAGATCCTCGTGATGAGATGCCGAAGCCGGTACTGAGAACAGATGTACTTGATATGAAGGACCTGAAAGAAGGCATGATCCTTAAAGGAACCGTACGTAATGTAATTGACTTTGGGGCATTTGTCGATATCGGTGTACATCAGGATGGACTTGTGCATATCTCTGAGATGACCGAGAGATATATCAAACATCCACTGGAGGCAGTGTCTGTTGGGGATGTTGTAGATGTACGAGTGATTGGAGTGGATTTGAAGAAGAAGCGAATCAGCTTGTCCATGAAGGGGATCAAATAAAGCAGGGAATCTATTTTAATAGCGGGCTAGCAGATGGGATGAATGATGCGTAAGAGAAGGATGTGTGTGCAGGATGAATGTGCATGAATCCCTGAAACGGCTTCATCGCCCGGAAATACTAAGAATATACCCTGTCTGTTAAAAACATGAATCAAAAGTGCATAACTCGCCTGACGGCTCAGACAATGCACTTTATGCTTCATAACACAGACTGGGTATATTCAAGTATTTCTACGGACGATTGCAGAGGTTTCTGGAATTCATGCACATTATACCTGCCATTCTAACATACTGGTACTTACGCAAACATACATCCCATCTGCAGCCCGTTTTTACGTTTTCGCAAGCTTTATAAAAGCCCCTTGACCTGGACAGCGCTATTTATAGTATCGTGCGGGGAAAATAACCGGATTATGCCTATCAAAGCCATGCTGTCGATTTCCTGCTCCTTGCTATAGCCTTCTGCGGCGTGTGGTCGGGATCCCTCCGGGAAGGAGGCAGCTGAGCGAGATGGGGGAGGAGGTAAAGATAAAATATTTGGAATTTAAAATAGACTTAAGAATATTATAGAAAATATGAGTGGAATATGATTGGCGTTATTATAGAAACTATAGAAGGACTTGAGACAATTTTCTTACTGTGAACATAAAGTATATTTTTTCCAAATTACAGCAACTAAAAAAGATATATGATTAATTCAACATCTGCAAGAATCCTGGAAGTTCTTAGGAATGTTCCGAGTGTGTTATTCATAAAAATCACACTGTTTGAGCGTCAGCGAGTTTGTGATTTTTATGAATGTATTTAACACGAGGGTTATTCCTTAGTACTTCCGGATGATGAAGCCGTTGAAAAATCATATATCTTTAATTAGTTGCGTGAATATTAATAGTAATATCAATAGTAATATTACTTCTTTAATGTTTGCGTAAAAGAAAAACCATATCTTTTACGAAATCCCCATCTCAGCTCAGCAGAGCAGAATCATTGGAGAACTCCTGTCCGCTGGCTTTCTCAAACTGATCCAGCAGATTTCTTACCGTAAGCTTCTTCTTTTCTTCCCCCTGAATATCCAGGATAATCTTTCCTTCCATCATCATGATCAGGCGGTTTCCGTGTGTAATAGCGTCCTGCATGTTATGAGTGATCATCATTGTTGTCAGATGATCGCGGTTTACGATCATCTCAGTGATCTCAAGGACCTTGGCTGCTGTTTTCGGGTCAAGGGCTGCGGTATGCTCATCGAGGAGCAGAAGCTTTGGTTTCTGGAGGGTTGCCATCAGCAGAGTAAGTGCTTGGCGCTGTCCACCGGAGAGAAGTCCGACTTTGGAAGTAAGGCGATCTTCCAGTCCAAGGCCAAGAATCTTCAGAAGTTCTTTATATTCTTCGCGTTCTTTCTTTGTGATTCCTGGTTTCAGGAAACGTGTTTTGCCGCGACGTTTAGCAAGGGCAAGGTTTTCTTCAATTCCCATTGTGGCAGCTGTTCCTGTCATAGGATCCTGGAATACGCGTCCCAGGTAAGCTGCTCTTTTGTGCTCGGATAATTTGGTAACGTCGATTCCGTCAATGATGATCTGGCCTTCATCGACCATCCAGGTACCTGCAACAGCGTTCAGCATCGTGGATTTACCGGCACCATTACCACCGATAACAGTTACGAAATCTCCCTCGTTCAGTGTAAGGTTCAGACCATTCAGAGCCACTTTCTCATTAATGGTTCCAGGATTAAAGGTTTTATATATATTCTTAAGTTCTAGCATTATTTGTTACCTCCACGTTTTACTGGTTTAGAAAAATACTTTGCTTTCCAGTATGGAACAGCAAGGAAGACTGCAACTACAAGTGCGGACAGCATCTTCAGAAGGTCTGTATCAATACCCATCCAGATAACTGTCTGGAGTACCAGATAGTAGAGGATAGAACCAAAAGCAACGCTGAGAAGACGAAGCGCAAAGTTATGGAAGATCTTTCCAAAGATTGCTTCACCGATGATAACTGCAGCAAGACCGATAACGATAGCACCACGTCCCATGTTGACATCAGCAAATCCCTGATACTGTGCAAGGAGAGCACTGGAAAGCGCAACCAGTCCGTTGGAGATCATAAGACCAAGAACTTTACATACATCCGTATTGATTCCCTGTGCACGGGACATATTCGGATTACATCCGGTAGCGCGGAGGGAGCATCCAAGTTCTGTACCGAAGAACCAGTAAAGGATTGCAATCAGAACAACGATAAAGATTGCAACGATGAAAATTGTATTCTGATAAAATGGAACATTTTTTACATTACGGAGGGAAACAAGCAGATCAAATTTGTTTCCGTTTACTGCCTGGTTTGCTTTTCCCATGATCTTAAGGTTGGCAGAGTAAAGACCAAGCTGAGTCAGGATTCCAGCGAGGATCGCAGGGATTCCCATGAATGTGTGGAAGATACCTGTAGCGAGACCGGCAAGCATTCCGGCTCCGGTAGCAGCAAGCATAGAAACCCACACACTGTGACCGCTCATCAGCATCATAACGCAGACAGCACCGCCAGTACACATGGTGCCGTCAACAGTAAGGTCGGCTACATCGAGGATACGGAAGGTGAGATAAACACCAATTGCCATGATTCCCCAGATCAGACCCTGCGCAGCAGCGCCTGGAAGTGCATTGATTAAAGTAAGAATATTCATTTTTCAGTTCCTCCTGATAGCACAGAAAGCGAGAAAGGATAATTCCTTTCCCGCTGCCTGTATATATTTGTAATGTTTGATTATCTTCGAAAATTATTCAGCCTCTTCGGTTGTTTCCTCTTCAGCTGTCTCGTCTTTTGCTGCATCATCATCAGAAGCTTCTTCTTCGTCTGCACCGATTGCTACATAATCATCCGGAACTTCAATACCGAGTTCTTCACAGATTTCCGGGTTGTATTCTTTTGTGAACTGTGGAGCATATTCAATTGGCATTTTGGAAATATCTTCACCATCTACAAGAACTTTGAGAGCCATTTTACCGGTAGCAACACCGAGGTCATAATAGTTGATGGAAAGTGTGGCAACACCGCATCCTTCACAGATACCTTCTTCACCTGCGATTACCGGAACTTTTTCCGGAAGACAGATGTTGTTGATGATCTCTGTATTAGATGCAACAGTATTATCAGTCGGAACATAGATCACATCACTCTCAGTAGCTGCTGTTGTAGCAACAGAAGAGAGGTCGTTGGAGTCTGAGAATGCATAGTAAGTACATGTGTAACCTAATTTCTCAAGAGCTGCTTTTACTGTATCAACCTGATACTGGGAATTGGCTTCTGCTGAACAGTAGATAAGACCAACATTTTTTGCATCCGGGAACAGTTCGTTGAGCATTGCAGCCTGATCTTCAAGCGGAGCAAGGTCTGATGTACCGGAGATGTTTCCGCCAACAGTTCCATCGAAATCATCCAGATCAAGTGCTACACCGTATTCTGTAACAGCTGTACCAAGAATCGGGATATCAGATGTTCCTGCTGATGCTGCCTGAAGTGCAGGTGTAGCGTTTGCAAGAATCAGATCAACGTTTTTAGAAACAAAGTCGGTGATGATTGTAGAACATGTATTGGAATCACCCTGAGCGTTCTGTTCATCGAAAGTTACTTTATCACCAAGTTCTTCTGTGATCGCATCTTTGAATCCCTGTGTTGCAGCGTCCAGTGCTTCGTGCTGTACGAGCTGGCAGATACCGATGTTGTATGTTTTATCATCTGCTTTATCTGCTGCAAATACGCTGACACCACCCATGCCAACTACCATTGTTGCAGACAGAATGCCTGCTAAAATCTGCTTTTTCATATTTTTAATCCTCCTGATTTTACTGATTCATGTTCGAATCAAATTAACTTTCTAAAGTATAACGCTTTAACGTGAAAAAGTCAAGAAAATTATTATTTCCTTATTAATATACAAAAAAAATTAGGTTGTCAAATAAATAGTACGTTTTTTGCAAATTTATTGACAATTTAAAAAGTGCCATGTATAGTAAAAGTACTTGCAAAGAGGCGTAACTGAGAAAGTTGTGCCTCTTTTGTTCCGTAACAGGAGTAAGAGCACAGAAAATGGAGGAAAGAAGAATGAAAAAAGCATTGGCAATTGGACTTGCAGCAGCTATGGCAGTTACTATGACTGCACCTGTATACGCAAGTGACGACAGCGAAAGTGGCAAGGGTATTGCAAAGGAAAACCTCAAGATTGGTGCAATCTACATCGGCGATGAGAACGAAGGTTACACAGCAGCTCATATGGCTGGGATCGATGAAAAGCAGGGGGCACCTGGGCCCGAGCTTCAT
>OGRL01002640.1_pt1 | contig 11569 bp, 9 predicted proteins | sample 1553481 | NCBI WGS metagenome assembly OGRL01 (sample SAMEA2580036, study PRJEB22360) | human gut metagenome
CAGTGAAGGTCTTCATATGAATCAGGCATCTGCTACCGCAGTTGTAATTCTTTTATTTGTATTAATTATCAACGGTTTGTCCGGTATGGTGGCAAAACGTATCGCGAAAGGATAACAGAACATGAGTGATAATATCAAACTTTCAATTGAAGATATGAATCTTTTTTACGGAAATTTTCATGCACTGCATGACATCAATATGCATATTCCAGAAAAAGAGATTACCGCTTTTATCGGACCAAGTGGATGTGGAAAATCTACACTTCTGAAGTCTCTGAACCGTATGAATGACCTTGTAGAAGGCTGTAAGATCACCGGTAAAGTAGAACTTGACGGAGAAGATATTTATGGAGATATGGACGTAAACGTTCTTCGAAAAAGGGTCGGAATGGTATTCCAGAAGCCGAATCCGTTCCCGATGAGTATTTACGATAACGTTGCGTACGGACCGAGAACTCATGGTATCCGTTCCAAGGCAAAACTCGATGAGATCGTAGAAAAATCTCTCCGTGATGCTGCCATCTGGGATGAAGTAAAAGACCGATTAAAGAAAAGTGCACTTGGTATGTCTGGCGGACAGCAGCAGAGGCTCTGTATTGCAAGAGCTCTCGCAGTAGAGCCGGAAGTTCTCCTGATGGATGAGCCGACCTCCGCACTTGATCCGATCTCAACCTCCAAGATTGAAGAGCTTGCAATGGAATTAAAAGGAAAATATACGATCGTGATCGTTACGCATAATATGCAGCAGGCGACTCGAATTTCTGATAAAACAGCGTTCTTCCTTCTGGGAGAAGTTGTAGAATTCAGCGATACAGATACTCTGTTTTCCATGCCAAAAGACAAGAGAACAGAGGACTATATTACAGGGAGGTTTGGTTGATTATGGCAACGCATTTCGAACGGCAGCTTGAAGAACTTCATGTACAGATCATTACAATGGGAAGCCTCTGTGAAAAGGCTATTTCACTTTCGAACAGAGCTATCCGCGGTGATAAATGTATCCAGGAAATCTTTGATACTGATAAGGAAATCGACACAAAAGAGCGCGAGATCGAGAACCTCTGTATGCGTATTCTGTTGCATCAGCAGCCGGTTGCAAGAGATCTGAGAGAGGTTTCTGCAGCACTGAAAATGATTTCAGATATGGAAAGAATTGGAGATCAGGCATCGGATATTGCAGATCTTTCCAAGTTCATTGAGGAAAATCATGTGCAGATTCCGGAACTGATCGGCAAGATGGCGGAGATGACAGTCGGCATGGTGACAGAAAGCGTAGATGCTTTTGTCAAGAGAGATCTGGACCTTTGCCGCAAAGTTATTGATGACGATGATCAGGTAGATGATGCATTTAATCGGATCAAAGAGGAGCTGGCAGAGCTTATGTATCAGAATCTGGATGCAAAAGCAGGCCTTGACCTTCTTATGACTGCGAAATATATGGAACGAATCGGAGATCACGCAGTGAATATTGCAGAATGGGTTGAGTATGCAATTACTGGTGTTCACAGAAATAATGAACATCAATTAGGAGGTCATTGATGTGACAAAAAAGATTTTTAAATCAAGCATACTGGTAGCTACGGCTGTACTGATTTTTGGGATTGCGTGTGTTATGGCAATCCTTTATCAGCATTTTGGAAAACAGATCAATACTGAGTTAAAAAAAGAAGCAACTTATCTGGTATATGGTGTAGAGGAGAATGGTATAGATTATCTGAAACAGATCAAAGAAAAAGATGATCGTATCACCTTTATTGCGGAAGACGGAACGGTTCTCTATGATAATCAGGCTGATGCCGCAACTATGGAAAATCATGGTGACCGTAAGGAGATTCAGGAAGCACTGAAGACGGGCAGCGGCCATGCGGAACGTACTTCCAAAACCCTGTCGCAGAAAACTTTGTACTATGCATTGCGACTGTCGGATAACAGTGTACTCAGAGTATCCAGTACGCAGTATTCTGTCTGGGTACTTCTTATGGAACTGGTACCACCACTTATAGGCATTGCTGTTGTGATGCTGATTCTGGCAGCAATTATGTCTGTGCATATGGCAAATAAGATCGTGGAGCCGATCAATAATGTAGATCTGGAGCATCCGGAAGAAAATCAGATTTATGAAGAAGTAGGACCGCTTCTCAGCAAGATTTACAAACAGAACCGACAGATCAAGAGTCAGCTGGAAGCAGCCCGACGGAATCAGGAAGAGTTTGGCATTATTACAGAAAACATGCAGGAAGGTCTTCTTGTTATTGACAGTTACACAATGATTCTTTCGGGCAATTCCAGCGCATGGAAGCTGTTTCAGTTAAAAGATCCAAAGATTGGTGACAGTGTGTACTCTCTGAACAGGAATGAAGATTTCCGTCTTTTGATCGAACAGGTACTGAAAGGACAACATGGAAGTATTATGCTTCATATGGGAAGTGAAGCCATTCAGATGATCGCAAACCCGGTAAACAGGGAACACAGAGTTGTGGGTGCGGTCATCCTTCTGATGAATGAAACGGAGAAGGTTGAGCGGGAACAGTTACGCAGAGAATTTTCTGCAAATGTATCTCATGAGCTGAAAACACCTCTGACTTCTATTTCTGGATTTGCAGAGATCATCCAGGACGGACTTGTCAAAGAAGAGGACATCAAGAAGTTTGCGGGCAGAATTTATAACGAAGCACAGCGTCTGATCACGCTGGTAGAAGATACGATCAAGGTTTCGCAGCTGGATGAGGGTGAAAATCCATATGAATGGGAGAAGTTGGATGCGTATACAATAGTGAAGGATGTCTGTGGCCGTCTGAGAGAAGTTGCAGAGAAGAAGAATGTACATCTCTATATAGACGGTGGCAAAACGATGTTTACGACGGTGCATCCAATTTTGGATGAGGTGATCTATAATCTATGCGACAATGGTATCAAGTATAATAAAGAGGATGGAACGGTAAGTATTCATCTTCGTGATCTGGGAGAAAATGTGGAGATTCGTGTCAAAGACAATGGAATCGGCATTCCGGGTGAAGACCAGAGCAGGGTATTTGAAAGATTTTACCGTGTGGATAAGAGCCATTCCAAGGCAATTGGCGGAACAGGACTGGGTCTTTCTATCGTCAAACACGGTGTGACCTTCCTTGGCGGTACACTGAAGATGGTCAGTGAGATTGGCAAAGGAACCGAGATCACGATGACATTTCCGAAAGAACGAAAGGCAGTTTGAAAGAGCAAAAAAGATGCTGACATGCAATGCACGCCAGCATCTTTTTTGTCGTTAATAACAATAGGCGCCCTCATAGCTGTTGCAGGATTCTTTCTTATGGGAAAGATCCTTGCAGGAACTGCAGTGATCACAGAATTCCTGCTCATAACAGGTGGCGCAGACACAATTCCCACAGTGGCTGCGGTCATAGGCCGGAGTACAGGTGTAGGGAAGAGCATCTTTTTTCGCTTTTTCTTCCATATACGATTCACCTCTCCTGAAGTTACCGTTCGTTTCGTTCACAGTAACTTGCTGATACATTTCTGATACTGATATTATATCGCTGTACTTCAGGAGATTCAAGAAAATAATGATAAAAATTATCAAATTTTCAGAAGAATTTGAATACTTTATTTCGCTTCCCAGCGGCCGGAAGCACCGCATGGAAGTACCAGCCCATTGGAAGTTACCGGGAGTCCGATTTCCTGGGAATCGACATGTCCGTCAAATTCTTTCAGCTCTGTAGCCAGCATATAAGTCAGCACAGCCGGAGCAAGTCCTGTAGTATAGGAGTTGATCAGGAAAAACAGCGGATTTGGACTTAAAAGCTTCACACACAGCTTGATGAGCGGATGAATTGCTTCTTCAATCTTCCAGATCTCACCTTTTGGTCCACGTCCGTAAGATGGTGGATCCATGATGATCGCATCGTAGTGATTTCCACGGCGGATCTCACGTTCTACAAATTTCACACAGTCATCTACCAGCCAGCGGATCGGCGCTTCAGAAAGCCCGGATGCAGCTGCGTTTTCTTTGGCCCAGGTAACCATACCCTTGGAAGCGTCTACGTGTGTAACCTGTGCACCGGCAGCGGCAGCGGCCAGAGTTGCACCGCCTGTGTAAGCAAAAAGATTCAGGACTTTGATCGGGCGTCCGGCTTTACGAATCTTATCACCGAACCAGTCCCAGTTGACAGCCTGCTCCGGGAAAAGCCCAGTGTGTTTGAAACTGAATGGTTTCAGATGGAAAGTAAGATCCTTGTAATGAAGATCCCACTGCTGCGGGAGATCAAAGAATTCCCATTCACCGCCGCCCTTTTTGCTTCTGTGGTAGTGAGCATTCATGTTTTTCCATCCACGGCTTATCTTTGGGGTGTCCCAGATCACCTGTGGGTCCGGGCGTACCAGCGTGTATTTTCCCCAGCGTTCAAGTTTTTCACCGCAGGAAGTGTCAATTACTTCGTATTCTTTCCAGTCATTTGCAATCCACATATATGATAACCTTTCTTTGATAACCTGATTTGTATATTCTGCTTATTTAGTATAGGTGAAAGCTCGAGATTCTGCAAGTTTTTTTATACGACGGGGACTTGACAATCAGTATTTTACCATACTAAAATATACAGGATAATGATTTAGCATAAAAGCTATATCAGAAAATCCATTATAAGATGAATGAATTTTGCCGGACAGTATTCTGGAAGCGGCACGAGGAGGACGAACAATGCAGAAATACAGTGAGATGAGCAAAGAACAGCTTCAGGCTGTCAAGAAAGAGCTGGATCAGCAGTATGCAGAAATCAAGGCACAGGGACTTGCCCTTGATATGTCACGTGGTAAACCGTCAGTTGATCAGCTGAATATTTCCATGGATATGATGGATGTTCTGTCAAGCAGCACAGACCTGAGATGTGAGACAGGCGTTGACTGTCGTAACTATGGTGTAATGGATGGTATTCCGGAAGCCAAACGTCTTCTCGGAGAAATTTCTGAGGTTGATCCGGAACACATTATTATTTATGGAAACTCCAGCCTGAATGTTATGTTTGATACTGTATCACGTTCCATGACCCACGGTGTTATGGGAAACACTCCATGGTGCAAGCTGGATAAAGTAAAATTCCTCTGTCCGGTTCCAGGATATGATCGTCACTTTAAGATCACAGAGTTCTTCGGAATCGAAATGATCAATGTCCCAATGTCACCGGAAGGACCGGATATGGATATGGTAGAAAAACTGGTAAGTGAAGATCCGGCAATCAAAGGTATCTGGTGTGTACCGAAATATTCTAACCCACAGGGATACACATATTCTGAAGAGACCGTTAAGCGTTTTGCAAATCTGAAACCGGCAGCACCGGATTTCCGTATTTACTGGGATAATGCTTACAGTGTACATCATCTTTATGATGACGAAAAAGACCAGGATTTCCTTCTTGAAATTTTGGATGAATGCGCAAAAGCCGGAAATCCGGACATGGTTTATAAATTTACATCTACATCCAAGATCAGCTTCCCGGGTTCTGGTATCGCAGCTCTGGCAGCATCTAAGGCAAACCTGGATGATATCCGCAAATACATTACCGTACAGACGATCGGACATGATAAACTGAATCAGCTTCGTCATGTAAAATTCTTCAAGGATCTTGAAGGTGTTCATGCACATATGAAAAAACATGCAGCAATCCTTCGTCCAAAGTTTGAAATGGTAGAGGCTACCCTTGAGAAGGAACTTGGCGGACTTGGAATCGGAGAATGGACAACACCAAAGGGTGGATATTTCATTTCCTTCGAATCCCTGGAAGGATGTGCAAAGAAAATCGTAGCAATGGCAAAAGAAGCCGGCGTCGTTATGACCGGAGCTGGAGCTACCTATCCATATGGAAAGGACCCGAAAGATAGCAATATCCGTATTGCACCGTCTTTCCCGCCAATTGATGAGCTTGAAAAAGCAGCACAGGTATTTGTCGTTTGTGTAAAACTTGCCAGCGTAGAGAAATTACTGGCAGAATAAAATTTCATATTTCCGAATGTTAAGGAGGCGCCATGGCGGAAGATAACAAGAGTATGGACAAAGGAAGAAGACTACTGATCGGTTTCATTATTGTACTGCTCCTGCTTACCGCAGGCGCCTACTTTTTTGGGGTTTACTATTTTACCGAACATTTTCTTCCTGGTTCACAGGTGAATGGTTTTAACTGTTCTTATATGACAGAGAAGGAAGCAGAGAACCTGCTGGAACAGAAGACAGGGGTATATGCACTGGCAGTACAGACCAGAGGAAATGGACAGGAAGCGATCACTGCGGATGAAATTCAATTGAAATATACATCTGACGGAAGTGTAAATAAATTGCTTCACAAACAGAATCGTTTTATCTGGTTCCTGGCATTCAGCCAGCAAAAGACTTATGAGCTGCCTTCTTCTGTGTCTTATGATGAAAATCTTTTTGAGCAGAAAATTGACAGTCTGAAATGTATGCAGGACAATGTAGAGCCTGTAGATGCTTATATCAATGAGATTGATGATGGATTTGAAGTGGTTCCGGAGATTGAGGGAACAAAAGTAGACCGTGATAAATTGATGGAAGACATCAAAAATGCCGTCACGACCGGAAGAACAGTTGCCAATCTGGAAGATGACGGATGTTACATCAATCCGACCGTGTATGCAGATGATCTGACAAAAGATTGTGAACAGATGAATGAACTTACGGATGTAGTCATTACTTATGATTTCAGTGACCGTAAGGAGACGGTAGACCGGTCCGTGATCAAAAACTGGCTGACAAAGGACGAAAATGATGATCTGGTACTGGACAAAGCGGTTATTGCAGATTATATTTCGGAGCTTGCGAAGAAGTATGACACTGTAGGCACAGAACGAACTTTTTCTACTTATGACAATCAGGAAATTACGGTATCCGGTGGAAATTATGGCTGGGTGATCGACCAGGAAAAAGAAACGGATGCATTATATCAGGATATCATGGACAAAAAGACAGAAGTACGGGAACCTGTTTATGAACAGGAAGCGCAGAGCCGTAATACAAATGATATCGGATATTCCTATATAGAAATTGACCTTACCCGTCAAAGAATGGTATTATATCAGAATGGATCCCCGATTGTGGATACTGGTTTTGCGGCAAGCAGCAGTACGCCGACAGGTGTTTACAGACTGGGTGACAAGCAGGAGTCTGCTTCTGTAGATTTCTGGATGCCTTTTACAGACAAACTTGGCATTTATGGAGATTCCGGTCTGGTCATTACAGGAACGGATGTGTCAGATGAAACTGGGGATTCTACCGATTTTGGAAGCTCAGAGGAGAGTGTGGATTTTGGCTCCTCAGACAGCTGGATGAGTACAGAAGGCTGTATAGTGCTGCCGGAAGAGCAGGCACAGACAATCTATCAGAATGTAGATTCTGGATTGCCGGTAGTCATATACTGATACCAGGGTGAAAAGGTCTGAATCCATGTGAGCTTGCTCGCAAATGGATGAGTTAGAATATTATGTGAGGATGATGAGAAAATGAAAATTGTTGTATTAGCAGGTGGAACCAGCACAGAAAGGGATGTTTCAATCGTATCTGGAACAGGAATCTGCGGAGCATTGAGACAGAAAGGACATCAGGCAATTCTGGTAGATGTTTTCTGTGGTCAGGAAGAGGTAAACTGGGAAGATCCGTTCCCGGCAGAATATGATGTGGAAAAAGCAGCAGCTTATATCAGAGGATTTAATCCGCAGATGGCTGAACTGAAAAAAACAAGAAAAGATTTCTTTGGACCGAATGTTATCGAACTCTGTAAAAAAGCAGATTTTGTTTTCCTGGGACTTCATGGAGCTAACGGTGAGGATGGTAAGCTGCAGGGTGCATTTGATCTGATGGGTATTCCATATACCGGAACCGGATATCTGAGCAGTGCCATGGCAATGGATAAAGGGGTGACCAAGGCAATGTTCCAGATGAGAGGCGTTCCGACTCCGGCAGGTAAGGCCATGAAGAAAAAGGATCGTGTGGAAACTCCACAGGAATTGGGAATGGATTTCCCGGTTGTTGTCAAGACATGCTGCGGTGGTTCCAGTATCGGTGTTTATATTGTTGATAATCAGGAAGATTACACGAAAGCACTGGATGGTGCATTCACTTATGAAAATGAAGTAGTTGTAGAGGAATTTGTAGAAGGTGTTGAATATACAGTTGCTGTTGTGGATGGCAAGGCATATCCGGTCGTTCAGATCGTTCCGGTACAGGGCTTCTATGACTATGAAAATAAATACAAACCAGGTGCAGTAAAAGAAACCTGTCCGGCACCGATCTCTGAAGAACTGACCAAACGTCTTCAGGACGCTGCTGTAGATGGTTATCATGCACTGGAGATGGAGAGCTATGCCCGTCTGGATTTTATTGTGACAAAAGATGAAAAAATCTATTGTCTGGAGGCAAATACGCTTCCGGGAATGACACCAACCAGCCTGATCCCGCAGGAAGCAGCGGTGCTGGGTATGGATTATCCGACACTGTGTGAAGAACTGATCAAAGTGTCTCAGAAAAAGTATGCTTAACAGATGAATATGTACCTGAATTGAGGTAACATATCAGGAGAGGAAATCAGAATGAAAAATCTTACTTTGAGAAATCTTACAAAAGTATGTAATGGCATCTGGCATGGTGACAATGCTCTGCTGGATCAGGAGATTTCTGCAATTACTACAGACAGCCGTAAGATTGAGAAAGACTGTCTGTTTGTGCCAATCGTGGGAGAGAGAGTCGATGCACACCGTTTTATTCCGGATGTGATGACGAAGGGAGCGCTTGCAACACTTTCCGAGCGAGAATTGCCGGAGGCTGACTATGCATATATTCAGGTAGATGCTTCTCTTCAGGCAGTTAAAGATATCGCAGAGTTTTATCTGGAACAGCTGCAGATTCCGGTTGTAGGTATTACGGGAAGCGTTGGAAAGACCAGCACCAAAGAAGTGATCGCATCCGTCCTGAAAGAAAAGTACCGCACTCTGAAAACACAGGGAAACTTTAATAATGAGCTCGGACTTCCTCTTACAGTATTCAGACTTCGTGATGAAGATCAGATTGCAGTTCTGGAAATGGGAATCAGTGATTTTGGCGAGATGGTCCGGCTGACAAAGATTGCAAAACCGGACACCTGTGTGATCACAAACATCGGTACCTGTCATCTGGAGAATCTGGGAGACAGAGACGGAGTCCTGAAAGCAAAGACAGAGATATTCCAGTCTATGAAGACGAATGGACATATCGTTCTGAATGGTGACGATGATAAACTTATTACGGTCCGTGAGTACAATGGTGTGAAGCCAGTATTTTTTGGTTTGAACAGTGAACGTGATGTGTATGCCGATCAGATTGAAAGTAAGGGCCTGAAAGGGGTTGCCTGCCGTATCCATCTGGGAGAGGATGCTTTTGACGTACTCGTTCCGACTCCGGGAATACATATGGTCTACAATGCCCTGGCAGCTGCGGCTGTAGGACGAATTTATGGTCTGACGATCGAAGAGATCAGGAGAGGTATTGAAAGTCTTGAGACGATTCGAGGACGTTTCAAAATGATCGAGACAGATAAGTTCCTGGTCGTAGATGACTGCTACAATGCGAATCCGATGTCCATGAAGGCATCTCTGGATGTGCTTCATGATGGGGAAGGCCGCAGGGTGGCGATCCTTGGGGACATGGGAGAACTTGGTGAAGATGAAGCTGCACTTCACGAGGGTGTAGGCATACATGCAGCAACATGTGGAATTGATGCATGTGTATGTGTAGGAGATCTGGCTGTTCATATAGCAGAAGCGGCGCGCAAAGCGAATCCGGATTTCCCTGTATATTATGAAAAAACAAGAGAATCCCTTCTGGAGCATCTGAATGATTATGTACAGAAAGGCGATACGATTCTTGTAAAAGCTTCTCATTTTATGAAATTTGAAGAAGTCGTAAAAGCACTGGAAGAAATGTAACGGATAATTTAAAAAAGAAAATTTTTACGCAGGTGAGCCGGAAAGGTATTACCTGCGTAAATTTTTGTCAGTTAAGAGGGGAGTTTTGCGAGAATTTGACGAACGATTTTTGTTTCATATAGGACGGGGCAGGTGTAGAATAGGCTTAACGGTAAATATTGTATTCAAGGAGGGACTTATGCTGGAACGAATCATGGACCTGCAGATCCTGCTCTATCTGATGACTGTTCTTGGAACAGCTGGAGCGATAGGGATGCTGGCAGTACACCTTACTTACAGAAGAACCCTGCGAAAGACAAAAGCGACAACAAACCTGAGAGAAAAATGGCTGAATCTGTGGAAGACACGAGATAAACTCCTGAATCGGATGAATTTCCTGGTATGGATTCCATCACTGCTATCTACTGTATGTCTGGGAATGTCGCTTTTTTTTATATCCAGAATCCGTGACAGCAGAGGACTTCCGATGAGCTATCTGTATATAGGGACTGCCGTGCCAATTGTTCTTCTTGTCCTCAGGCAGGCTCTGGATTTTAGCTTCAAAGAAGAACTGGTTATGAATTCACTTGCGGATTATATTCTGCAGGCGCGTTCCTGCAAAGAAAACCCACCGGCCGCCCGTAAATACGAACCGGTGCAGGCAGTACAGAAAACAGATCCGGTATTCAAAGAGGAAATGGTGGAGCGGATTGCTGCAAGTATCCGACAGACTGCGGCGACAGGAAGTCATTTCAGCAAGATGCTGAGTCCGGAGGAGGAAGAAATCATGAGAGAAATCATCCGGGAGTTTATGGAATAACCAGGATATTTCTTGTAGAGTCGGGAAGGATTTGTTATACTTTCGATGTAAAAAGTGGTCACTGTGGAAATCGAAAGTAACCAAAAGAGATTACGTAGGAGAGAAAAAGGTCGGAAGTATCAGACCTTTTGTAAAAACGATATGAATAAAAAAAGAGTTATATGGATTGAGCTGCTTCGTGTCATGGCGTGTATTGGAGTTATTGGCATTCATGCAGGCTCACAGCATTTTCGTGATATGCCACTGGATTCGTCTGTATGGGCGGTTTCAAACTTTTATCACGGGATCAACCGGTTTGCAGTAGCATCTTTTATTATGATCAGTGGATGTCTGTATCTTGACAGTAAGCGGACATGGAATCTCAGACGTTTGTGGAAAAGAAATATTCTGCCGATAGCTGCAGCATATATTTTCTGGCAGATGTTTTACGCAGTATACAGGATTATTACAAATGGAACGCTGGCGAAGGGCAGCAAAGCAGCCCTGGTCAAATTTATGGTATATATCAGTAAATCTTATTTCCATCTCTGGTATCTTCCAATGCTGATCGGACTTCTGATCATCACACCGATGCTATGGGAAATTGTAAACAGTGCCAGGGGAAAACAGTGGGAAGAGTATATGATCGTACTGTTTCTGGTGTTTCAGATCCTGCCATATACAATAAATTATTTTCCACTTCCATGGAAGGATCATATCATGGATATTCTGCAGACCGTGCAGCCGGAAATGGTTACCGGTTACATAGGATATTTTATACTGGGGCATTATCTGTCTCATTATGAGGTATCAAAGAAACTGGAATATCTG
>OGRL01002650.1_pt1 | contig 11530 bp, 9 predicted proteins | sample 1553481 | NCBI WGS metagenome assembly OGRL01 (sample SAMEA2580036, study PRJEB22360) | human gut metagenome
CCCTTTTCGGTTCCACCAAGGCTCTTGAAAAGCGCCCCTTCCCTCCCGGCCAGCATGGCATGCGCGCCGGCCGCAAGAAGAAATCCGACTATGGCGTGATGCTTGCTGAAAAACAGAAGCTGCGTTTCCAGTACGGTGTGCTTGAAGGCCAGTTCCGCAAGTATTATGCAGAAGCCGCCCGCCGCCGCGGCATTACCGGCGATATTCTGCTTCAGCTCCTTGAGCTTCGTCTGGACAATGTTGTGTACCGCCTCGGTTTCAGCAACACCCGCGCCGGAGCCCGTCAGCTCGTTTCCCACGGCCACATCACCGTGAACGGCAAAAAGACGAACATTGCGTCCTACTCCTGCCGTCCGGGCGATGTCATTGCCGTTGGCGGCAAGGCTTCCTCCCAGCAGCTGGTTACCCGTTCCCTTGACCTGACTCAGGCTACTGTGGTTCCGGATTGGCTGGAATGTGACCGTGACAAGCTCACGGGCAAGATTGCCCGCGTGCCTTCCAAGGAAGAGATTGCTCCCATCGTCAACGAGCAGCTCATCGTGGAATTCTACTCCCGTTAATCTTTATTTCCTTCTGGATTTGCTTCAAAACCCCGGTTGCTTTTCGGCGGCCGGGGTTTTGGGCATTCAGGGGGGAGTAATGGAAGAGTTGGGTGTTGAGAGTTAAGGGAAACGGATATAGGATGAAAGCATGACGGACGATTGGAAAAAAAGAGGCGCAGCGCTTTTCGATATGGACGGCACGCTCCTTCCCTGGGATACGCAATATGTTTTTTCCTGTTTTGTGGTGAGGCGCCATCCTTGGAGACGCTTGCTGATTTTTCTTTTCCTGGCCTGTATCCCGCTCTATATTTTGAGAATATGGGATGAGAACCGGATGAAGAGGGCTTATCTCATGTATTTGTGGGGGCTTCCCGCTGAAACGGTGCGGGAATATGGACGGAAGTTTGCCGAGATGGCGCAGGAATGGATTTATCCGGAGCTGAAGGAGCGGCTGGCAGAGTATCGGAAGAAGGGGTATTTGTGTCTCATGGTTTCCGCTTCTCCATCATTTTACGTGAAGCCTCTGGGTGAACTGCTGGGATTTGACGAAGTTCTGGGAACGGATGTGCTTCTGGAGGAACGCATGCCGGCAATGCCGAAACTGCCGAACGGTAATAATAAGGGGGCGGTGAAGGTGGAACGTCTGCGGGAGCGGAATGTACTGCCGGAACATGGTGTTCTGGAAAACGCCGTTGCCTACAGCGACAGTGCCGCGGATTTGCCCATGCTGCTTTCCTGCAGGCGGAAGGTTTTGGTGAATCCTTCTCCTGCCCTGAAAGAAGACAGGCTTCTGGATGGTGCGGAGTGTCTGTATCCAGCAAGGCCTTGGAAGGGAAGGTTTGGCAAGATATGGAGAATTGGATTTTTTGTCATGGGGCTGGTGGATGTAAATAATGTGAAATCAATGACTTGTTGATTTATCAAGAGAAAATTCTTTACTTTTGTGACGAAAATGTTTCACTTTTCTTAACAAGGGGGGAAAAAGCATTTTTCTTTCCATGTTAGCAAATCAACAATTAATACCCTAACCAAGTAATAGTCATGCAAACCAAGAACATCATCAGTGTTGCGGCAGTTGTGGCATCCTTTGCCGGAGCTGCTCTTGCGGGTACTCCCGTCAAGATTGTTGCTCCGACTCCGGTTCCCGCTCCTGTGGCGACTTCCAGCCCGCTGTCCGGCGATATTTACGCCGGCTACGCTTCCAATTACACCTGCCGCGGCATTGTGGCTTCCCACGCGTTGGCGGAAGGGGATAGCGTCATCCCCGCCGGTGTCAATCTGAATTACAAGCTGTGCGATGCCAACTCCATTGTGGCTTCCGCTTCTTATACGACCTTGACTTCAGGCCACCATCTCATGGGGGACAGGGATATTTCCTTCCACAATGAGACCAATTTCAACCTTGGCTGGCAGAATAAGGACGGTTTGCTGAAGAACCTGTCCACGACGCTTGGCTGGAACCTGATTCACGGCGGTTTGCTGGGCAACTTTGCCAAGTATGACCATGCTCATTCCGTCACGCAGGAATTTTACCTGAATCTGAATTACGATCTGACTCAGAACTGGTTTGCCGGCGTAACCACGAGCTATGCCTTCCAGGGCATGACCGGCTGGTGGTTCCAACCTTATGTTGGCTACAAGGCCGCCCTCTGCCCCGTCACGGACATTGTCGTGACGGCCGGGATGTCTGCCACGTCCAGCTATTTTGGCGCTGCGTTCGAGCAGGCCAATGGCGCTCAGGCCTGGTGGGTGAAAGCTGAACTTCCGGTGAAGCTGGGAGTGAAGAACCTGTCCCTTGTTCCCTTCGTCAGCTTCAACTGGGCCGGCTGCGGCGCGTTGAAGGTCAATAAGGGCCTGGATAAGGGAGACAAGCCTTACAAGAACTTCGGCGTAGTGGCTGGAGCCAGCCTTGTCTATTCTTTCTAAGCCATCCGGCCTGCGATTGAATTATATTTTCAGGTGCGGCGGAGAAATCCGCCGCGCTTTTTTTAATTGCTGGCGGTGTATCGTTTTTTATGAACTCCGTTTTTTGCAATGCGCCGATATCCAGATTTTCATTTGAAGCGTGATGATGCAATTCAGAAATATCATTGGTATTGCGGGGAGTGCCGTTTTTTTTGCCGCTTCCGCTTTTGCGGAAATTTCCGTTAAAACTGTTTCTCCGGTTTCTGTTCCCGTGGAACAGGACTGTCCTTTGTCCGGGGAAGTTGATGCCGGGTATGCTTCCAATTACACCTGCCGCGGCATTGTGGCTTCTCATTCACTGACGGAAGGAGATGGAATTATTCCTGCCAGTGTGGATTTGAATTATAAATTGGATGATTGTAATTCCGTTGTTGGGGCGGCATCTTGTACGTTCCTGATTTCAGGACACCACATGGCAGGGGAAAGAGATTTCTCTTTTCATAACGAGACCGATTTTCTTTTTGGATGGAAGAACCGGGATGGTTTACTGAAGAACCTGTCCACGACGCTTGGCTGGAACCTGATTCACGGCGGCCTGCTTGGGAATTTTGCCAGGTATGATTATAACGCCACCTGGATGAGTGATGAAGATGTGTATATAAGGAATACCCATTCCGTCATTCAGGAATTTTATCTGACGCTGGATTACGGTTTGCCCGGAAACTGGTTTGCCGGCGTAACCATGAGCTATGCCTTCCAGGGCATGACCGGCTGGTGGTTCCGGCCGCATGTGGGGTATCAGGCAGCTATCTGCTCCGACATCGATTTTGTATTGAGCGCCGGGATGTCTGCCACTTCCTCTTATTTTGACAATAAATCCCTTTTTATGTCCAACGGTTCCCAGGCCTGGTGGCTGAAGGCTGAACTTCCGGTGAAACTGGGTGCCAAGAACCTGTCTCTCGTTCCCTTCGTCAGCTTCAACTGGGCCGGAGAGGGCGCCTTGAAGGCCAACCGAGGTTCGGACAGGGGCGACAAGCCTTATAAGAATTTCGGAGTAGTGGCCGGGGCTGGTCTCGTTTATTCTTTCTGAAGTTGGCAGCAGGCAGGCCTGAATGATGTTTCCTGAAGCAGAGCAGAAAACAGCGGCGTTTTTGCTTGTTGCCAAGAGGAGTTTTTTTATCCAGAATACTTTCCGCACGGCATTTCGATGTTATGAATTTCTTTTTTTCTTTTCTCTTTGGAGCGGGCATCGTCTCTGTCGCTTCCATGGCCGTTTCTTCGGCGGAATCACGCATTCCGGAGGTTCCTTCCGCTCCTGCTTTAAGACCGGTCAGCGGCAGTATCAAAGCCGGGTATTCCACTAATTACGAGTTCAGGGGGCTGATTCCCGCGGGCTGTAATCCTACGGCTCCTTTGCGGCTGGATTGGAGAAGCGATTTGAATGACCGGTATTCCCTGATTCTGGCTCTGAAGGAGGAGATCTTTCTGGGGCATCCGGCAGTTGATATAGAGAATGAGACGATGGTGGATCTTGGTCTTCAGCGGAAGTTCGGAAAAGCTACGTATGCGGCATTATCCTTTCGTGCGAATGACGGCGGATTGGCGGGGTTTGCTTCCGAACGTTTGTTCGGCAATGGGGGAACAACGTATGAAGCGGCACTGATCATGCGCCATGATGTGGGATTCCTTCCCGGTTTTTATGCGCAGGGAAGTGCCGCATATTCCTTTTACGGAATCACGGGCTGGTGGTTTGACATGTGTACGGGATCGGATTTCCGGATGACGGAAAACCTTTATATGGGGTTTAAATTCGGCGCCGTGTTGAGTTCTTCCTATTGGCCTTCCAGCAGCAATGGCTGGCAGTCTCTCTATTTCAGGGTGACGGCGAATTACCGTCTGTTCGGGAATGTTTTTATAGAGCCTTTCGTTGGCCTGCACTGGCTCGGCAAGGGTTCCCACGGGGTGAACCGCGTGTATGGAAGAACGCTGGTAAAGGGCAATAGCTGGGTGACGGGAGTCAGCGTGGTTTATGCTTTTTGAGCAGCATGATGCGCTCCTTTTTTCCGAAGGGAGAGGTCCGCACGCATGCGGATCATGTCAATGCATTGCACGCCATTGTCCCAGACGGGTTCCGGATAGTTGTCCGTGAAGTGGTTGTTGATAACGCCAGAAATCTGGAATCCGCAGCTTTCATAGAGAGCCATTGGCCCCGGAGATGCATCGGACGTTCCCACTTCCGCATACCGGCCCCCTTTGTTTCTGATGATGTCCAGGGCGTGCCGCACTAGGGCTGTTCCGCAATGCTGCCTTCTATATTCAGGAGCTACGGAGCAATTCATGATTTCCCATGTATGTTCCCTCGTCTGACGGATAACAATGACTCCGGCGGCAGTCCCGCAGTTTTTTGCGACGTAAAGTTCGCCGTGGGCCAGATGATCCGCTATCCGGCGTTCGTCCGGATCCGCATCCAGCAGAAGTTCCCTGAGGGGGGCGGGCGGGGGCCACACGGCCATCTCCCGCTCTATAGGAAAGGTGCAGGCCATTATTCCACGCGCATGAAGATGATGGAGTCCGCCAGCAGTTCCCCTTGCAGGCTGTCCCCCTGGATGACGACAGGCTGGCCGGAGGAGATCAGCCCTTTTTCTTTCAGCAGGTCCAGGGCGGTGGAGATCATGCGGGCCGGATCTTTCAGGAAGGGTGATTCAAAGGCGGTTACGTCACGCGCCAGGGCGAGTTGCCTGACAACGACAGGGTCATTGCTGAAGGCGAAAATGGCAGCCCGTTCCGGCCTGAGGACGGCTGCCTGCGTGGCGGCCAGGCCGCGGCGGGTAAAGACGATCAGACAGGCGTTTTCCACGGAGTCCGCCAGGGAGATGGCTGCCTTGGTGGCTTTCTGGCGGTCTCCGTTCAGGATGGCGGATGCCGCGAAGTTGAGATTGCCGGAGCACTCCATGCGGTGGGCGATGGAATCCAGCACTTCCACACAGCGTACGGGGTAATGGCCCACGGAGGTTTCTCCGGAAAGCATGACGGCATCCACTTGTTCAAAGATGGCGTTGGAAACGTCCGTGACTTCCGCACGGGTAGGGGTGGGCTGGGTTATCATGGATTCCAGCATATGCGTTGCCACGATGCAGCGGCGTCCCAGCCTGTGGCAATGGCGGACGATGCGGCGCTGGATGATGGGCAGTTCTTCAATGCTGACTTCAATGCCCAGGTCTCCGCGCGCGACCATGATAACGTCTGCGGCCAGGATGATATCGTCAATGTGGCGGACAGCCTGCTGGTCTTCAATTTTTGCGACGATCTGGGCCTTGCCTCCCAAGTTGTCGATGTGTTCCCGGAGCTGGGCAATATGGGCGGCATCCCGGACGAAGGACATGGCTACGTAGTCCGTCTCGCATTCTACGGCCACGGCCAGGTCCGCCAAGTCTTTTTCCGTCAGGGCCGGGAGCCGCAGCGCTACGCCGGGAAGGTTGATGTGGCGGCGGGAGCCGAATACGCCTTCCGTGAGCACGTCGCAGATGAGCCTGTCCGGGCGCACTTCCGCAATGCGCATGAGGATGCCTCCGTTATCCACCACCATGGTATGGCCCGCCTGAACATCCTGCAGGAGGCCGTCATAGTTTACCGTGGTGGAAAAAGGAAGTTCCGGCTTGGCTGTGCCCAGGCGGATTTCCACGGTGTCTCCCTTTTTCAAATGGTAGGGTTCCATCAGATCTCCCGTGCGAATGGAAGGCCCCTGGAGGTCAAAGAGGATAGCTACGTTCGCTTTCAGTTCCGCTGCTTTCCGGCGGATGCGGAAGACGACTTCCCGGACCCAGTCGTGTTTGGAATGGCTCATGTTGAGCCGGAAGACGTTGGCTCCGGCTTCAATAAGCTGGCCCAGCATGTCGGAAGTGTCTGTTGCTGGTCCAATAGTACAGATGATTTTGGTGGCCCGGGGCCGGGAAGGTGTGTTCATGGTCTTTGTCAGTGCCCCTAATGTATCTTACGGGGCGTTTAAATGAAGTTTTTTATGATACATGGCAGGATTGTTGCATGTCACGGAGCGCTTGAGGGAGCATACTGGCTGCATGAAACAGATCAGGGTTGAATTGATCAACACCGGGACGGAAATTTTGCTGGGGAGTATTGTGAATACAAATGCCGCATGGCTGGGCAACAGATTATTTGAGGCAGGGTTCCGCGTGGGGAGGGTAACCGTAGTGCCTGACGGGTACGCTATTAACGAGGCCATGAGGGAGAGCGCCCGGCGCGCAGATATCGTGATTGTAAGCGGGGGACTGGGGCCGACGAGCGATGATGTGACCCGGGAAGCCCTGTGCGACGTTTGCGGCGTGGACATGCACCGTGACGAGCATGTGGCGGAGTGGCTGAAGAGTTATTTTAAACGGAGGGGGATTCCCATTGCGGAGTGTAATTTCAAGCAGGCCATGGTTCCGGATGGCGCCGCGGTGCTGGAGAATTCCAACGGGACGGCGCCCGGACTGGTGATGCCTGCCAGCGGTTCCCTTCCCATGTTCATCCTGTTGCCGGGGCCGCCGGCGGAGTTGAAGCCGATGGTGGAACATTCCGTGATGCCGCTTCTGGAAGATTTGGCGGATGAGGATATTTCTCATTTGCGCGTGTTCCGCCTGGTAGGGATAGGGGAGAGCGATCTCCAAGAGCTGGTGGATGATTCCCTGCACCAGGTGGAGGGTCTGGAGGTGGCGTATTGCGCGCGCGTCGGGGAAGTGGACGTGCGCCTGGTGGGCAGTGAGGTGGCTTTGAAACAGGGAGAGGCCCGTTTGCGCATTCTGACCGGGGCGTATGTGCTGGCTCCTGTGGGGGCATCCCTGGAGAAAGCGGTTGTGTGCCATCTGGCGCAGCAGGGTCTGAAGGCGGCGACGGCGGAGAGCTGCACCGGCGGCCTGATTGCCAAGAGGATTACGGATGTGCCGGGGGCCTCCGGGGTTTTTGAATGCGGGTGGGTTACTTATGCCGACCGGGCAAAGACGGAGATGCTGGGCGTGCCGGAGGAGGTCCTGAAGCGTTGCGGGGCTGTGAGCGAGCCCGTGGTTAAAGCGATGGCGGAAGGAGCCCTGGAACGCTCCGGAGCCGATGTCGCTGTCGCCGTCAGCGGCATCGCGGGCCCCGGGGGCGGTACGCCGGAAAAGCCTGTGGGGACCGTATGGCTTGCCTGGGCTTTCCGGGGGGGGAAGACGCGGACGGAGATGATGCTTTATCCGCGGGACCGCGCATCTTTCCGTAAGATGGTTTCCCAACGGGCGCTTGCGGGGCTTCTGGATGCCAGGAGAAAAGAGCCTGTTACGGAATGAGGAACCACACGGGAAGCATTCCGGCTTCATGAAGTCCGCTGATGAATTCAAAGATGCCGATGAACCAGATGAACCACAGCGCATCCACAATGTTGTGCGTGAATGTGGCGGGATTGACGGAGTAGGCGGCAGGCGGCGGTTTAAGCCGTGAGAGGGAGGGAATGAAGGAGGGAACGTTCCTGCAATAGTTCCGGTAGGCGTCTCCGAAAAGGGCGGTGAGTCTTTCCTGTTCCTTTCTGATGACGGACGGGTAGTAGATTCCGAACGCCAGCGCCGTAAGCAGGGGGATGGTGAAGGTCTCCGTAGCGCAGGATACTCCTATGCTGCCAACGAAGCTGAAGAAATAGAGCGGGTTGCGGCACATGGAGTATGGCCCGTCAGTAACCAGGACGTTGTTTTTATAGCCCGCAATGTAGAGGGAACACCAGATGCGCCCGAAGGCGCCTATGCCGGCCATGAAGCAGGCCAGGAGCATGAGGCTTTCTTCAATGAGCGGAGACGTTTCCCAGCGGGACTCCCCGAAGAGCAGGGAACAGCCGATAGCCAGACCGAAAATCAGAGAGATGAGTGTGCGGAAACGTTCGTTGAGTGATTTTGCGTGGGTTTGCATGGCGTCGAACGGGAGATAATGGAAAAATGCTACGGATTCCCGGCAATGGCATGAAGATGTTTTTTGTGACGTTTTCGTCACTCGCCTGAAAATAAAACAGCCTGTATGCGTGGGCATACAGGCTGTTGAGGAAAAAAGACAGGGTGTGGAAGGTCAGGCGCGCCTGCGGCGCAGCATCAGGGAAGCCAGCCCCAGCAGGCTGAGGGTGGCCGTAGCAGGTTCCGGAACCCGCCACTACGTACTGCACTTTGACGTTCCCGTCTTCCGTGTAGAGATAGTACTGGCCCTGATAGTCTGCGGCGTTCCCTTCCATGATGCCGGATGCCTTGGTCAGCGCTCCGCCGTCTTCAGCGGTGAAGTCTCCCAGGGAAATGGAACCGCCGTCAAAGCCGGCGGAGGTAATCAGCGTGCGGGTAACAAACTGGAATTCTCCAGCAGCCAGATCCGTGGATGTGGTGGCCAGCGTACCGGAAACGGAGAAGTCCGAAGCTCCCCATATTTTTTGGTTGACGTTCATGATGCCTCCAATGCCGAAGACAAGGCGGGCGCCGTTGCCGCCGGAATCAATCCCGCAGACACCAAGGTTGAAGGTGCCGTCCAGGATGATGTCACTGCTTTTAAAGTCCACTTGTGAGAGGGAAAGAGCGGAACCTGCTCCAATGGTGACATTTCCCGTCCAGCGGGTTCCCCCAACCGTAACATTGCTGTTGCCCGTGACGGTGATGCTGCCGCCATCGGATGTGTCCACCATGGAGCCGCTGAGGGTGATGGTTCCGGTGTTATTGAAGATGACGTCCGGCCCCTGGTTGTTGCCGCGGGCGGGTACACCGTTGCTCCAGTTGTCCGCATTGCCCAGTTCATAGGTGTTGCCTTCCGTAGGGCCGGCATTGCCGATCCATTCCGTGACCATGCTGGCGGCATTGGCACAGATGCATGATCCGCAGAGGATTGTAGCAATAAATAAGTTTTTTTTCATATTAAAAACAGAAATAACTTGATCAATAGGGTCAGAAGAAATGCTGACGCTGCCGCGATGCTACCGGTTTAACAATCCGGGGTCAAGATTTGATTCTAAGAGAAAATAACTTGTGTAGACGTTTCCTTTCGTATCAGAGGACGTTTTCATGAAATCAAGCCCGACTGGCATCATCGGTCTCCAATGAAAATTCAACAGGCCTTTGCGGTATTTAAATTTGCAATAAAATTTTGAGAATTCCCTTTTCTGGAAATAGTTACATGTAGAAAGAACGTATCATTTCAATGATCGTAGAAACTTGTAACTTTGCCCGAATTAAACAGAATTATCTTCGGTTTCAGCCTGTAACGGATTGTTAATCCGCAGAGAACAGGCACAGACAGCGAGATGTTTTATTCGCTTTCCTGGTCGTGTTCATCCGCCTCACGTGTGGAGAAGCGCATGAGTTCCGCTTCGAAGTGGAGCGGAACGTCCCCCGTGGGGCCGTTGCGGTTTTTAGCCAGATGCAGATTGGCCCGTCCGGCCATCTGCTGGCGTTTTTCCTCATCTTCCGCATAGTAGGCGGAGCGGTAGAGCAGGCCGATCATGTCCGCGTCCTGCTCGATAGAGCCGGATTCCCGCAAATCGGACATGCGGGGAATCCCGGCTTCTTTCCCGGCGCGCGTCTCCGGTCCGCGGTTCAGCTGGGCCAGCACGACGACGGGAACCTTGAGTTCCTTGGCCAGGGCTTTCAGGCCAGAGGATATTTCCGCGACTTCGCGTTCCCGGCTGTTGGCCGCCTGTTTGGAGTGGGAACGCATCAGTTGGAGATAGTCCACGCCGATGGCTGCCAAACCGCCCTGGTCCCGCATGACCCGGCGCGCTTTGGCCCGGAGTTCGTTGATGGAGATGGCTGCGGTATCGTCAATGACAAGCTGGGAAGCCCCCACTTCCTTGACGGCCTGTTTGAAGTGCTTCATTTCAAGCTGGGTGAGGTTGCCTCTCTTGATGATTTCCCGGCTGCGGACTCCGGAACGGGCGAAAAGAAGGCGTTCCACAATCTGGACTGCGGGCATTTCACAGGAAAAGAGCAGAGTAGGCTTTTTTTCGTTAAGCGCGATGTGCTCAATGATGTTGAGCAGGAAGGAGGTTTTACCCATGGAGGGACGGGCGGCGATGATGAACATGTCCCCCGGTTTAAGCCCGTTGCTTTTTTTGTCCAGTTCCTCAAATCCCGTGGTCAGTCCCTGGATTTGGCCTTTGCTTGCGATAAATTTTTCAAAATTGGTGACGGCCTGTTTAAGGATGCTGGCCAGGCTTTGTTCATCCTTGGCGCTGTTATAGCGTTCCCGTATCTGGAAAATATGGGTTTCCACAGAATCCAGCAGTTCCGCTACGTCGTCCGGATTGTCAAAGGCCTGCGTGGTGGACTGGTTGGCGATGTCAATGATGGAGCGGAGGATGAATTTGTCCTTCAGGACATTGAGGTAATGCTCAAAATAGGCTCCGGTGGTGGTAAAGGTGTATATTTCCGCCAGGCCCGCGCTTCCGCCTACGGCTTCCAGCTGGTGCATGTCTTCCAAAGCCTGGGTGATGGAAACGATGTCAATGGGTTCGTTTTTGTTATATCGGGCCTGGAAAAGGCGCCAGAGCAGCTTGTGCGCGGGGAGGTAGAAGTAGTCCTCCGTCATGCCGATGGTCACGCACTGCCCCACGTAAGTGGCCGGGTCCATGGCCATGAGGGCCAGCACTCCTTTTTCCGGGCCGGGAGCCTGCGGAATGTCCCTGAGGTCCAGGGACGGGGTTTTGCGGGGGGCCCTGGTCAGTTCCAGCGGGGGAACGGCAGTGGTGGTTGTCGTAGTTTCCATGGTGAGGCGGCTGGATGGGTGGCATCCGGCCGGGAAGGATAGCACAACGGAGGGAGCCGGGCAATAGGCAACGTTGCAAATTCGGAAAAGCCCCGTTCCGTCAACGGGGCGTCCATCCGTTCTTTTCCTGTTCTTTTTCCTGCTGCTGGCGGCGGATGTGGTGCGGGCTCTGTATCTGCTGGTTTTGTTCTGCTTGCGGAGGAACAGGACGGAAAGGTTCCGCATCATTGGCAACCGGGTGAATGTTGCTTTGCTGGTTTTTTCCGCCGTGCTGGCAACTGTGGGCATGATTGGAGGCACCAGAGTGCCCCAGGTGAAGGAGGAAACGG
>OGRL01002658.1_pt1 | contig 11510 bp, 10 predicted proteins | sample 1553481 | NCBI WGS metagenome assembly OGRL01 (sample SAMEA2580036, study PRJEB22360) | human gut metagenome
ATACCACTTCGTATCGGTTTTGTCAATAGAAATTTCAGTACTATATTTGTCCTATTTGGCAAGAAGAAATCCCTGCATTCGGAGAAAAAACTCCGGTGCAGGGATTTTTTGCGTTCATTTGAATTTTCAAGAGGGGGTTCGATTTTTCGACCCTTTTTTCGACTGTATTTATGAAGGTGAACCTTTCTGGGTCACTACAAAATTTAGATACGGGAGGAAGTTGAAATGACGCAGGGTCAAAAGGAGCAAATTGACACTTTGCGAGAGCAAGGAAACGGCTACAAAAAAATTGCTGGCATTCTTGGGGTGTCTGTAAATACGATTGCCTCTTATTGCAGGCGAAAAACAGCAGTGTGTCCTTGTTGCGGTGCCGCTTTGGTGATGACACCCAAGCATCGAAAAAAGAAGTTCTGTTCAGATGCGTGTCGTTTGAAATGGTGGTATGCCAATTCAGAAAAGCTGAATAAGAAAGCAAATTATGATTGTACCTGTCAATTTTGTGGGAAGGTGTTTGTAAGCTATGGCAACAAAAATAGAAAGTACTGCTCACGCAGCTGCTACGGCAAATCAAGAAGAAGTCTGGGACAAGATCATGCAGTACAAGGCAGCGGTGCAAATTTTGAAAACGCTTCTTGCTGAACGAAAAATAACAGAAGAAGATTATCAGCGTGTGAATGACATCTTAGCCAAGGAATGCGGCATAAACTCGTGCAGTATATTCCTTGACTCTTGTCCGATCATACGGTAATATGTCATCGGAAAGGGGGAGGTTATCACGGCACGAGTGATACAAAAAGTTGTATTTCCGCAGAAAAAGCAGTTCCCATTGAAACGAACAGCAGCCTATGCCAGAGTATCCAGCGGAAAGGATGCCATGCTCCATTCTCTATCATCGCAGGTCAGTTACTACAATCAGCTGATTCAGAGCAATCCAGAATGGCTGTTCTGCGGTGTTTATGCAGATGAGGCACTGACCGGAACAAAAGGAAACCGGGCAGAGTTTCAAAAGTTGCTGAACCGATGCAGACAGGGAGAAATTGACTTGATTCTGACAAAGTCTATTTCTCGTTTTGCACGAAACACGGTTACCCTGCTGGAAACGGTACGGGAATTGAAATCGCTGGGCGTTGATGTCTATTTTGAGGAACAGCGGATTCATTCCATGAGTTCAGATGGCGAACTGCTACTTTCCATTCTGGCATCCTATGCACAGGAGGAAAGCTATTCTGCCAGTGAAAATCGAAAATGGCAAATCCGAAAGGATTTCTCAATTGGAAAAATCGGTAGTATTACGATTTTGGGCTATCGCAGAAATGCAGAGGGAGTCTTGGAAATTGAACCGAATGAGGCAGAACTTGTTCGCATGATTTTTTCAGATTATATTTCCGGTATGGGGCAACAGAGAATCGCAAATAAGATCAACGAGATGGGAATACCAACTCGGCAAGGGAATCTATGGACAAACCCAAGAATCCGTGAAATTCTGACAAATGAAAAATACATCGGAAATCTCATGCTCCAAAAGTACTATCGCAATAACCATATCGAAAAGAAAAAAACGAGAAATCGGGGAGAACTTCCAAAATATTATGTGGAGGAAGCCCACGAGCCAATTATTGATCTTGAAACGTTTGCCAAAGCACAGGCTATATTGGCTCAGCGACATGAGCAATACGCCCATGATGGTGCTACAAATCGTTATCCGCTTAGTGGCCTTATTATCTGTGGATTATGTGGAAAGAACTATCAACGAAAACAACTCCCACAAGGAATCATCTGGATGTGTGCTACTTTTTTGAGGAGAGGAAAAAAGTACTGCCCCGGTTCAAAGCAAATTCCGGAATCAATTCTATATGCTCTAATCTGTGATGTACTTAAATTGGATGAATTTGATGCGGCTGTATTTCGGGATAATATTCACCATATTGTGATTCCGAAACCGTTTGAGGTGCAGTTTTTCTTTCACGATGGAACATCTGATATACGGCATTGGAAGTACCCATCAAGGGCAGAAAGTTGGACAGAGGAAATGAAACAAGCCGCACGAGAAAGGAATCAGAAATGGGTCGAAAAGTAACTGTAATACCGCCAACAATCAGTCTGCAAACGCACCTGCCGACAACACAGAAAGTAAAGCGAAAAGTTGCCGGATATGCACGTGTTTCTACAGATTTTGAGGAGCAGCTCACTTCCTACGAGGCACAGGTCGATTATTATACCAAGTATATTCAAGAGCGTGAGGACTGGGAGTTTGTCAAAGTCTATACCGATGAGGGCATCAGTGCAACCAGCACAGTGCATCGTGATGGATTCAATCAGATGGTGGCAGACGCTCTGGACGGCAAAATCGATTTGATTGTCACCAAGTCAGTCAGCCGGTTTGCACGAAACACCGTAGATTCCTTGACTACGGTGCGAAAACTGAAAGAAAAAGGCGTGGAGGTGTTTTTTGAAAAAGAGGACATTTACACGCTGGATTCCAAAGGTGAACTGTTGATCACCATTATGTCCAGTCTGGCACAGGAGGAGAGTCGCTCCATTTCGGAGAATGTAACTTGGGGGCAGAGAAAGCGTTTTGCCGATGGGAAAGTAAGTCTACCATACAAGCATTTTCTGGGGTATCGAAAAGGAGCAGATGGCTTGCCGGAAATTGTTCCGGAGGAGGCAGAAATCGTTCGCAGTATTTATCGCTGGTTTATGGAGGGCATGACGCCATATAAAATCGCTTGTATTTTGATTGAAAAAGGCATTCCGACACCATCTGGGAAAGAACAATGGCATCTCAGTACGGTGAAAAGCATTCTGACCAATGAAAAATACAAGGGTTCTGCTCTGCTGCAAAAGAAATTTACTGTGGATTTTCTTACGAAAAAGACCAAAGTGAATGAGGGTGAGGTGCCTCAATATTATGTGGAAGAGAGCCACCCTGCAATTATTTCACCAGAGGAATTTGAATTGGTGCAGGCGGAAATGGCAAGGAGAAAAGAACTGGGAAAACGCTATCACAGCGGCAATATATTCACAGCCAAAATCGTCTGTGGCGAGTGTGGCGGTTTTTACGGTCCTAAGATTTGGCACTCTAATAGCCGTTACAGACGTGTGATATGGCGATGCAACAAGAAATATACGAATGATTGTTATTGCAAAACACCGCATATTGATGAGGACACGATAAAGCAAGGCTTTTTGAAAGCCTATAATCAGCTGCTTACTGATAAAGGGAGCGTTTTGAGTCTTTGCGAGATGTTGCTGCATGCTTTTTCAGACTGTTCAGATTTGGATGCGAAAATGAGTGTTTTGGGTGATGAGGAAAAGCAGATCACAAAAAACATAAGAGAAATGGTTGTGATCAATAGTCGAACGGTTCAAAAGCAGCCAGAATATACGCTGGAGTACCAATCCTATGAGCGGGAGTACGAGGCGTTGAAAGCAAAATATCAGAAATTGCAGGCTGAAAAATTAGACCGCATAAATAAAACTACTGTGATCCAAGATTTCATGGAGCAGATAAAAAAGAGAAAAGAGCCGATTAAGGTTTTCAGTTCGGACGTGTGGCTTACTGCGATTGAAACAGTGACCATCTGTGAAAAGGGAGAATTGCAATTTCGGTTTAAAAACGGTACTGAAATAACAGTTTGATTCTGAATCGCAGCATTATTAATTTTTCACATAAAACGAAAAGCAGATTTGTAACATTACACAAATCTGCTTTTTTGTCTTGACTTTGCGAGAAAAATAGTGTAATATAGATTACAAGCAAAACGAATGAATCCGGTGTTCCGGGTTTGTCAAAGGCAGTGGTTACCCACTGCACACCCTTTCGGTACTGTTTGCACACCCCCTGCAAAGGGAGTGCATGATTGTATCAAAGGTTAAGTGTTTTTCCACAATCGTATCTTTGATGATACAATGTAAGAATCATGCACCCCAAAAATCGGGTGCATGATTTTTTGCTTTCATGAGCTAAAGTGCAAACGATAGCTCAGCGTTTTTTCAAAAAGCAAACGATAGGTGGCGTTTTTTAAGGGGTTTCGATTTGACTTAATTTTATTAAGTGGGTTTTTGAGAGGGAGAAGGGAGTGAAAAAGCAGCCTTGTAAGAACGCTTCCAAGTGGGCTAGGATTTTACAATTATGGACTTGAGTTATGAAAAAAAACAGCCCTGCCGGATTTCTCCAACAGGGCTGCAATTATCTCACACTTTTATCTCCGTCCCATCCCGGAATAGAAACACCAAACTCCCATCATGGAACACGGTGAGATTTTCCAGAACGGCATTCCAGACGGATTCATCAAATGTTTCCAGCACAGAATCGGTTTTCTTTAACGTCAGCAAAATTTTCTGCATCTTGGCAATCCGGCGTTTCCGGTCGGACTCAGCTATCTCCTCAGCATCCAACTGAGCGGAAAGCTCCTCATATTTTGCATTGAGTGCATCGAAATTCTCTCCACCGTGCTGGATGTAATCTTTTAGCTTTTCATTGACTGCCACTAACTCATCTTGCAGCTCCGCTTTTTTGCTCTCCTGCTTTTTCAAGCGGTTTAAGGCAAATTGGCAATTCTTGATGACCGCATCTTTCTGCGAGAAATACTGTGCGAAAGCCTGTAAAAACTTTTCCTGAATCTCCGGTTCATACAAGTGTGGCGTGGTGCAAAAGTGACTGCCTTTGAACTTGCTGTTGCACTGGTAAATCACACGGCGATATTTACTGTTGGAATGCCAAACCTTCGCACCAAAGTAACTCCCGCAGTCTCCGCAGATAATCTTGGTCGCATAAATGCTGGTGCTGCTGTAAGGCTTAACGCATCGTTTCTGAAATTCCGACTGCACAAAATCGAATTCCTCCGGCGTGATAATTGCCGGATGGCTGTTCTCCACGTAATATTGCGGAACTTGACCCTCATTGATTTGTTGCTTTTTCGTTAAGAAATCAACGGTAAACTTTTTCTGTAAGAGTGCATCACCTTTGTATTTTTCGTTTGTCAGAATACTTTTCACCGTACTAGCCGACCATTTTTCCTTTCCACAGGGGGTCGGAATGCCTTGAGCCGTCAACTCATTTGCAATTTTGTAAGGTGTCAAACCATCAATGAATCGCTGATAAATGTATCGAACGATTTCCGCCTCCTCCGGAACAATCTCCGGCAGACCGCTTTCGCCTTTTCGATAGCCCAAAAAGTGAGCATAGGGCAGACTAACTTTTCCATCAGCAAACCGTTTTCGCTGTCCCCATGTGACGTTTTCGGAAATCGAACGGCTTTCTTCCTGTGCAAGACTAGACATAATCGTGATGAGCAACTCGCCTTTGCTATCAAAAGTCCAAATATTTTCTTTTTCAAAGAAACATTCCACGTGATGTTCCTTCAATTTTCGGATGGTAGTGAGGGAATCAACCGTATTTCGGGCGAACCGACTTACACTTTTTGTGATAATCAAGTCGATTTTTTCGTTCAGAGCATCTGTAATCATGGAGTTGAAGCCCTCTCGATGTTTCGTAGATGTTGCGGAAATGCCCTCATCTGTATATATTTTAACAAACTCCCAATCCGGATTTCTTTGAATGTAATTGGTATAGTAAGAAATTTGTGCCTCATAGCTGGTGAGTTGTTCCTCGAAATCGGTGGAAACTCTGGCGTAGGCAGCGACTTTTCGGCGTGTTGGAGCTGAAATATCCTGTCGAGTTGTCCGATTGATAGACGGCGGAATGACGGTTACTTTTGGCATTTTCTGCTCCTTTCTGCGGCAGCCTGTCGCATCTCCGTTGTCCAGCTTTCACTGCGGGAATGATTTTCCCAAGAAACCGTTTTCTCCGTGTTATCTTTGAAAAGAAAAGTCAGTTGATTCGGCGATATGAGAATGTTATCAACTCTGCTTTTCACAATTTCCACGTCAAATTCTTTGATTTGCAAAACAGAGCAAATTTTTTCATGCAGAATCCGTTCGGAAATTTGTTTTGCCGTAGGGCAGTGTGATTTTCCTTGTCGGAGGTAGGTTGCACACATCCAAACCGCACCTTGCTTGTAAATTTTCCGCTGATAGCTTTTTCCGCACCCTGCACATTGCACCATGCCGGACAGTGGATAGCGATTTGTTGCACCGGGATGGGAGAATTGTTCCGTCCGTTCTTTTACTAAGTTTTGAACTTTCTTGAATAAATTCGCAGAAATAATCGACTCATGGGACTGCTCCACGAAATATTTCGGCAGCTCGCCTTGATTTTTCATCTTGCGTTTGCCAATCGGGTCTTGTCGATAATATTTCTGCAATAGCATATTCCCAACATATTTTTCATTGACCAGAATTTCTTTCACACGTTGTCCTGTCCATCGATTGCCTTGTCTCGTGGAAATCCCCATGGCGTTGATTTTTTTCGCAATGGCACATTGTCCCATTCCGGAGCAATAATCCGCAAAAATCATCTGCACAATTTTGGCTTCTGATTCCTCAATTTCCAGCACACCATCGGCATTTCTGCGGTATCCGAAAATCGTAATGCTGCCGATTTTGCCTTGTTGGAAATCATTCCGAATCCGCCATTTCATGTTGTCGCTGACGGATTTGCTCTCCTCCTGAGCAAACGAGGCGAGGATGGAAAGCATCAATTCGCCGTCTCCGGAGGTGGAGTGCAGATTTTCCTTTTCAAAATAGACATCAATTCCTAAACTTTTCAGCTCCCGAACCGTTTCCAAAAGCGTGACGGTGTTCCGTGCAAATCGAGAAATCGACTTGGTAATTACCAAATCCACCTCTCGATTCCGGCATTTCTCTAGCATTTTTTGGTATTCCGGTCGCTCATCTTTCGTTCCGGTTTTCGCCTCATCTGCGAACACACCGCAAAACTCCCAGCCCGGATGTTGCCGAATCAAGTTTTGGAAATAGTCAACCTGAGCCGCTAAGGAGTGCAGCATGGCATCTTTTCCGCTGGAAACTCGTGCATAAGCGACAACTCGCAGCAATTTTGGCTTTGGCGGTCGCTGCTGCACCCGATGTACTTTTCGCTCCAATTTCATCACCTGTTTCTTTGTATTAAGCGTATGCTTGCTAACATATTCCCTCTACTGGGGCAGAAAGTCAAGCACTTTCTCGAAAAATGCTGCCCAAAGATAACCCGCATTTCTCGGCGAGAGTTTGTTCACATTGAACATATTCCGACTGGGTCAGCAGTCCGGATTTTAGGAAATTTCGCAAAACCGCCATAGATACTTTGTAAATTTCAATCTCTTTCGTCATTGATATCTTCCTTTCGCAGCACAGGCACGAGAGCAATATTTTCTTGGATGGTTTCGGTAGCTGAGAACCGGTTTTCCGCAGAACGCACAGGGAATCGTGGCTGCGTTTTCATGCCGCATTTCCTGCGGATGGGTGTTCCAATAGTGCATCCGGCAAGCGTCACAGCAGAATTTTTTCTGCTTTCGATGCGGCACTTGCAGAACGGGAGTGCCGCAATTTCGGCAGACATCGTTAGGGTGATTTCGCTGTAAGTAGGACTTGATGGAGTTTTGCGAGACGTGCAGAAAGGCAGCGATTTTGGGAATCGAGATTCCAACCGCCAGCATTTCATCAACCGAATTTTTCTGCGATTTCGTCATAAAAACGCACCTCACTTGAAATTATCGTAAGAAACATACCCTGTCACGTAGCTGCCGACCGGCGTTTTTCCGCAGTTGGCAGCAGTGTTGGTAAGCCGATATCTGCCGTTGGCACAGACCTTGCCATCATAGATGTAGTACGTACCGGAGATTTTCTTGGAAAAAGTTTTTACAGAATCGGAAGAAAAAAGCGGAGCGTTTTGCAGCGTCACACGCTGACCTTTCGCAAAAGAAATCTGCGGTGTGTAGACCGCTTTTCCGGAAGAATCGAAAACAGAGTAGCCCGAATTGCAAGCCTTTTTCGCATTTTCCAGAGAGGAATATGCTCCGATTTGCGACTTGGCATCTGCCCATGTTTTTCGGATGCGGTAAATCTGTGAAGTAGTAGAAGTTGAGGTCGTAGAAGTCGAGCCGTTCAAGTAGGATTGCACCTTCGCCTTGAAAGCAGACCAGTGCGGCAAGATATACAGCGGACACATTTTGTACCGATTGTACATGGTGTTCAACTGGTCAACCGTTCCGGACTTGCCGTCCCGGACGTTCAGCCAGTGGGTATGGGTGTATAAATGCGATATACCCAGACCGTATTGTTTGAGCAAAGCCGCAGCCAATCTCGCACAGTTATCTTCCGATTTCTTATCAGTTGCATTGTAAGCGGAACTCATGATGCACTCAATCGCAATTGTTTTTCGGTTTCCATTTCCGGAACCGTCCGCAGCGTGCCAGCCGGAGAGTGTCAGCGGTAAGTTTTGCCACGCACAGGTGTTGTCCACGTAATAGTGGACTCGCACATCGTTCATATTTCCGTTGACAGTCGCTCTCGTATATTGCTCCGCCGGCGTTGTGCCGGACACAACAGAAATCCAATCCGTGTTATGCACGGTCACACCGATGATTTTTCCTGCCATGGAAGCGGACGGCATATCAATGCGATTCGGGTTATGTTTGGTAAGCAAATATTCTTTGACGGTCACGCCGCCAAGTGTGGATGTAGAATCCGGTCTTAAAATAGCCATAAGTTAGTCCTCCTTGTTTGATTTTTCTTCGGTTCTGCCGACTTTCGTCTGCAAAACATCGATTGCCTTTTTGATTGCAGGCGGGTAGGGGATACCCATTAAGCTTGTATTTTCAATGATGGATAACAGTTCGTTCAAACAAACTGATGCAGACAGCATCTCGAATGTAAGTCGTGCTGAGCAGAATATCCATCCGAACTGCAACGACGATCAGCATTAAAGTGCAGACTTTTTTCGCCAGACCAAACCAGCCGGCTTTGGAAGAAAGTCCGCCGCTTTCCGTGTGTTTCGATTTTTTCATCATGGCGGTGATGATGCCGGTGAAAAAGTCGATTGCCATAAAGACGACTAGTGTCACCAGAGCAGAGTCCCAGCCGCCAAAAATGGCAGTAAAAAAGCCGCCGACCAAGCCGACAGCCACGCAAATAGTATCTTTCATTTTCAACCCTCCAGTACTTTCAGGAATCGGATTTTTGGGTGGGAATTGTTGCTTCTGCCTGCCCATGCAAGGTAATATTCGCCGTCAGAAATGCCGGTGCATTCTGTGATGGTGGTGATAAAGGTTTCCGACTGCAGCCATTGGAAATCCAGAGAAACCGCACGATTTGCATCGATCTCTGTGTTCACATACACACCAATAGGAATGTCGATCTTCTGCGGTTTCTGCACCAGATACAGGCTTCCGGCTTCGCTGGAACCCGACTGATAGGACATCACGATTTCCGCATTTTTCGTCAGAGACAGAGGCTTTGCACAAACGGTCAAGACCGACTTATCCCAGTTAAAACACGTTTGCGAGTAGGACAACATGAAATCATTTTCTGCACTGCAAAACTGCGGATAAGCAGTCAGGAAATCCGCCATTGTCTGATACCTACCGTCCAGAATCATACTGAGATTTGATGCATAGGTCGAAATGGCATTCTGCCCGGACTGAAACAGGACGGTGTAATTTCTGCCGCTTGTCAGGTTGTCGATTTGCTTTTGCAGGCTCTCCAAAGTACGTTCTGCCGTTCCGATTCTGGAAGTATTGTTCTCCACCTTTTCCGAATAGACCGTAACCTTTGTGCTAAGCCCGTTGATTTGTGTGCCGAAGCCATCCCATTGTGCGATTTTAGCGGCAGTGATCTGATCCAATGCGGATTGATTTTCGTGGGTATGTGCCTTTTCATTCAGTGCTGCAATGGCTTCCCGGAATGTTTGGATATTGTAAGTTGTATCATCCTCGAATTCCTGAAGAGCACGCAGCAAGGAAAGTTCATTTTCCGTCAAATCATCTAAAACATCCAGATTTTTATGAATGTGTGTCTGCTGTAAAAGCGGCTGAACAGCAGCTTGAACCAGTGCTTTTACAGCATCGGTATCCGGATAATTTGTCAAATCCGGAGAAATGCCGTCCTTACCGGGCAAACCATCTGCACCATCTTTTCCGTCCTTTCCCGGTAATCCGTCCTTGCCATCAATACCATCCCTGCCTTTCAAACTCTCCAGCCATTCTGCAACAGTCCCCACAAAACCGTTTTCTATGGCAATTTCATAAGCAGAACGACCGTCTTTTCCGTTTGCTCCGGTTTGCATCTCGGAAAGCTTTTTCAAAAGCTGCGTATATAGATCCGGCGTTGGCGGAATGGGTGTTGCACTGTCCTCCACAAAGCCGGATTGTCGAATATGCAGTGTGACAGGAACCGTGGTTGCTCGAACCGTGGTATCGCTTTCCGCATCGTAGCCAAACAAACTCATTTTCACCGCACCGGGATGCAGTTCGGCAGGCAGCAAGCAGGTTGTTCCCTCTGTGCCAAGCACCACGTTGTATGTTTCTTCGCATTGCGTGAACTGCACCACTTTGTGCAGCGTTTTCCAAGCCCCATCGAACACGAACTTCACCGAAACAAATGCGATCTGATCAGAGGCAATGACCTCTCGTTCCAGCACTTCAATCTTTTGATTCTTTACTAAGAATTTCATCATCCGTTTTTCACCTCGTTCCACACATTATTTTCAGGATCATATTCCAAATAGCCGTCTATGCACTGGATCTTTTTCAGATAATTGTTGTAGGAATGTTCTCCGGAGGATATCCAGTTGATCGGTTTGGTGATGGCGTTCCACTGTGCGATCGTTCCTTCATATGTGATGGCTGTTAGACTTTCACAGTATGTCAGCATATTTTCCCCAAAGGTTCTGCAATTTGCAGAAATGGTAAGGCTGGACAATGCTGTACATCTTGTAAACGCAAAAGCACCAATGGAATCACACGCAACACGAGCAGTCTTCAGCTTCGCACAGCCGCTAAAAGCATACTTTCCCCACGTTTTCACGCTGGCAGGCACAGTGACTTCTGCAATGGCGGTGTGATAAAAGGCATATGACTGGATCGCAGTAACTGCCTGCGGAATGGTAACAGAAGTCAGACCGGCGGTATAGCCGATTGCAGCATCTTCCTGTGCAAAAGCAGAATCACCAATGCTGGTCAGTGTAGCTGGAAGAGATACCGTTTTCGCATTGGCACAATGATAGAACAGGCGGTCTCCCAGACCAGTAATGCCATTACTGAGCACAATTTCCTTGATCTGGCCATTTTGATAGAACACAGAATCATGAGAGGTATAATCGTAGGTTGCACCCGTGCCACGCAGCAGCAGTTTGCCGTTGTCGTAGAGAACATAGTAGATGTTTTCACCACACTGTCCGGTTGCTACAATTTCGCCTGCGGTCAAGTCATCTACTTTGGTTTGCAGTTCGGAAATCTGGCTGTTCATTGCATCCAATCGCTTTTGCAGTTCTTCCAGTGTGGCATTTGTCTTTGCCATTTCGGCAAGCATCTCTGTCACCTTGCACTTACCAAGAATGCACTTGCAGTATCCGCATTTGCTTTCATCCTCCCGATAATCAATCACATCTTCTG
>OGRL01002669.1_pt1 | contig 11474 bp, 19 predicted proteins | sample 1553481 | NCBI WGS metagenome assembly OGRL01 (sample SAMEA2580036, study PRJEB22360) | human gut metagenome
GAGATGGAGGGATTCGAACCCCCGGACGGTTTGACCCGTCAACTGATTTCGAGTCAGCCTCGTTACGACCACTTCGATACATCTCCATGCTGTATTTTCAAGGCTTTGCGGGTTTCCGGCTGATTGAGAACCAGATGTAGAAATCGTAGACAAAGCGTAGAAAAACCGTAGATATTCAGTTTTGAAAAAGTGTAGAAAAGCGGAAGAAGCCAGAAGTATCAAGGGTTTGCGAGGTCACCCCGGAAAGCGACCGACACGATTTTGAGTCAGGGCCGTTATAACCACTTCGATACCGCTGCATACCATGGTATGATACCATGACTTTTGCGCACTTGCAAGCAATTTTTCATCGCGAATGCCGAAAAACGTATATTTTGCGATGCAAGTATAAAATTCCATCTTGACATTACGCCTCTTCCGTGCTATCATGCAAAAGCTGACAGGTTGCGGAGGGCTCTTGCAGGTGTAGCACAATGGCCAGGGCACCAGCCTTCCAAGCTGGGGATGCGGGTTCGATTCCCGTCACCTGCTCCATCCATTTGCGCCAGTAGCTCAGCAGGATAGAGCAACTGCCTTCTAAGCAGTAGGCCGGGGGTTCGAATCCCTTCTGGCGTACCATTTCCCCCAAAGCGGCCTGCGGCGAGGTTTCCCTTGTGATACCAGATATGTGGTGGGTGTAGCTCAGTTGGTTAGAGCACCGGATTGTGGTTCCGGGTGTCGAGGGTTCGAGTCCCTTTACCCACCCCACAAAAAGAGCGGGATCGGGAATAGAGTCCCGATCCCCTTTCTTTTCCCTTATAGGGGTGTAGCCAAGCGGTAAGGCAAGGGACTTTGACTCCCTCATTCGCTGGTTCAAATCCAGCCATCCCTGCCAGAGAATAACAGCGTTTTCCGCTGCCTTCATACCTTCGCTTCGTTAGCTCAGTCGGCAGAGCACCTGCCTTTTAAGCAGGGTGTCCGGGGTTCGAATCCCCGACGAGGCACCAGGAGAACCCTTAGAGCTGCAAGGCTTTGAGGGTTTTTCTTTTGCTTTTGCAGGTGTGAGTAAATCAGAAAAGCAGCCGTTTGAGGCCACTTTTCTAACGGCGTGCAAGTCAAAATGCATGTCAAAACATTATTGACTTTTGAGGCGTAACGTTCGAGCGTGTACGCTTAATTGACTACCAAAACCTGTCACGAGTCCAAAGCAAAAAATGGTAGTGATTCGGGCGCTTTCTACTGTCCCCATCATAGGGACGCAGTTTTAGGCAGTGATTCCTCGCGATTTACTGTCCGGGTGTTTTGGGCTTGGTCAGTCCTTGAGGATTTTATAGCATCAAAAATAATCGAAATGATGCCTTCTTTGCACCCGTCTGGTTAGATGGAAAAGTTGCGAATTTAGTGGATCATAGAACAGCCTTTTTACCGTAGGTCTCTATAGCTACGGTAAGAAGAAGGTGCTGCGGCAGTCTGAAAATGCAGTATTTGCAGGGGCTTGAGCCGTATTAAGGCATATCCCATTTTGAATGTCTGGAAATCATGGAAAAACGGATATCGAAAAGCATGTGAAAAAGTTGCGGTTTCAAGCCGTTCCGTTTATGGCCTGATCGAGCAGCGCATCCAGCTCATCGACGGCGACATAGAGGAAGCTGCTGCCGGTCTCTACGCACTTCTGTAGGCTCATAGCCTTTACTCTTCCCTGCGGTGTCCGGCAAACTAAAACGAGAGGGCTGGACTTTAGGGCCTCAATATCTCTTTCAATTTCATGAAGCTCCATGGCTTTTCCTCCTCGACGTTTTTGACGTTGACGGTCGTTCCAGAATAGGCCGCATCTTTTTCTATCATCAACGATACTTCCAGTAATTTGGCGCGCTTTACTTTTCGGTAATACAGCTTCTCTCTTGGGTCAAGCCGATACCATTCGGACTGTTCTGCTATGAAGGCGAAAGACCATCCTCGGATGCAGCCGGAGCGGGCCGCCGCAATCACGGCCGGATCTGAAATCAGAGCGTGTGCCCACAGGCCTCGGCTGTCATCGGCCAATTGTAGCTCTCCGCTGTGTGTCGAGCCGATCACACGCGTATGATCGACCTTTAGCTTTATGCAGGTCGTCTGAAGCAATGACGTTTTGAACGCATCAGGCATGATAACTTCATAAAAACGTCCTGGCACTCCGGGATAAGCCGGAAATTCGCAGTTGCTCCTTTTGCCGGCTATATTGACATAGCCTTCTATCACGATCGCCATTGATAATTCAACTCCGACCTTGGAATTTCGTTGCAGGAAAATGGTGTGCTTTGGGGACTGCTGTTCGGTCGAGACGAAGGCCTCCTCGTCAGGTCGGGCCCCACCGGGGGGATACTCATTGCAGCCAAAAGGAGGCGCATGAGACATTCCCATGCGCCTCCCACTGCTCAGGTCACGCCTTTGCGGTCACAGCGACGCTACCCGCCTTGACTGCCATGCCGTTGCTGTCTACTTCAGCAACGACAAGTGTGGATCCGTTGGCAGCCGCAATGTCTGCGCTACCATCCCACTTGCTCCAGCTAGAGCAGTCCTCACCGATAGCCGGAACGGCTACATCCACCTTGTACCTGTAAGAGTTGCTCTCGGCTTTGTCCGGTGTGACGGTGATCTTCGTTTTACCGGATGCAGAGCCGGCAGTAGAAGCAACCGTCAGTCCATCGGCAGCCATGGCCTGATAATAGAGTGCAGATGCCTTGTTATCCAGGACGAAGGCGTCATAGCAGACCCTGCCTTCCAGCAGATATCCAGAAATACCAGGAGGATTGTGGTGCACCATATAGCTTTCCAGCTTAGTGGGCGCTACGGTGGCACAGGGATGCGCGATCATAAAGCCGAAGCCCGCAGGCACACGGTTTGCGGGGACCTTGATGACCTTGCAGCCATCCAACATAGCAAGAACGCCCAGAAGGCGCAGCTCATTGCCGATGTCGGTCTCCATGATGACATCTTTGCACTTCTTCAGCATTGTGTAGGTTTCCGGTGTCAGCATCAGAATGCGGCCGGTCTCCGGCACCTCGGAATTATCCAGAGCCTCGCTACCCTTCAGGATCTCCGTGTAGATGTTTTCCTCCGTCAGTTTAACCGCTGCGGGTTTGTGGCCGGCCTCGGCACACATCACACCGTATGTGTAGGTGTCAACTTCCGGAATCACGACTTCGCGGATCTGACGGGCCAGCATGGTGGCAGAACCAAGAACACCCTTGGTCTCGTTCTCGTCCAGTGCATCTGTGACGACCGTAAAAGACCGGTCGCGCTTCAGCATCATTTCTTCGGTGGTGGCGCTGACGCTCTCGATCTTGCCATAGCGAGATGCATTTGCGCCGGTTCCCGCGCGGTCATAGTCGTTCATCTTGGCTGTGGTAGCCTTGTAGATCTTGACCGAGTGTGCGCCGTCCCAACCAAAGTCCTGATTGGTCAGCATACTTTTCTTGCTCTCCGTAGAGAACTGTTCATCAACGTAACTCGAAAATTGGGTTACAAGTTCAATCGCCATTTAATTACTCCTTTCGGCGGTTTAGACCGAAGGCTTCGCGGAAAAGGCTGTCTGAGGTGGGGCGCGGATCGCTGCGGCGCTGCTCTTTGTTCGGATCTGCCATTCTCTCGACAATACGCTCGAACTCATGCAGCTTGTCTTTAAACTGCGGCAGGTCCATTGCCCCAAACAGAGAAACCAGCTCAACGGGATAATTCGTCCCATAGTTCTTGTTCTGCGTCTCCAGATAGTCCCGACATTCCAAAATCTGCTCGCGGGCAGTGAGCTCCTGCTCATGCTGATCTGTCTCCGGATCGACGGACTTGGACGCCTTAGCTCTTTCCTTCGCCAGCCTGTCGGCTACAATACGGTTTACTTCTTCCTGCGTGAACGTCCTGCCGCTGCCCGGATCCCCATTTTTATCCTCCGGGTTGGAGTTGGTGGGCTTCTGCTCGGTGTTCTGGTTCATAGTTTCTTCGCTCATAGTTTACCTCCGTTTTACGCCCAGAGTGGGCTGATTTAATGCCTGGCGGATGTGTGGCGAAATCTACAGATGAAAAGGGCTCCTCAAAACTCCACACACCCGGCAGGCAAAAGAAAACGCATGGGGCGGCTCAACAGCCACATTCCCATGCGTTTTATCGCTAACCTTTCGGCGGTACTCCATGCATTATTCTTTGTGAGTATTATAGCGCGTCCTTTTCTTCTTTGCAACTGCTATTTTCCGCACCGGTCGCCAGATAGATCTGCCTGTACGGCGGGTGTCGGTCGCTCCTGCGTGTCCTGCCGTCCGGATGACGGAGCTGCAGGGCGGTTAGAGCGGCGGTCGCGTCCCGCTCCCCCTGCGGTAAGTATGATATTTTCACCTTCATGCGCTGCTTCACCTCTTTCAGGGCAATTGCCCATTTCTAAACTTTATCCTGTTCAGGGTGCCGCTGTTGGTCTTGACACGGATCCGCCGAGAGATCTCAATCCCACCGGGGGGGATGCCTCTTCGAATCTCACAAGGCTGCTCAGAGTCGGCGTGGCTATCGCAGCGCCGTCAGCCGCTGATACGGCAGTAGGGATGAAGCGGAGCTGATGCCCGAGCACACGGCGCAAAACGGCGTACCTGTTGAAGCTGTCCGGCACGACCACATAAACGGTCACGCCTTTGTAGTCGCAGATAAGCACATAGAGGTCATGAACGTATGCACTTCTGATGCAGGTACCCTCCAGTGCGATGCAGCCGACGGCTGCCGCTTCCAGCTCCGTAAACACATCAGGCCTCTTCATCCTTGCAATCCTCCTTGTTTTCGTGTAAACTGGAGACGGAAAGCAGGGCCTGCAATCCCGTTTCCACCCTGCCGCTGTCAGTGTTGGTCGCACTGGCAGCGGCTTCCTTTTCATCCTGGCAGTCGCACCGCTCGCACGGGTCGAGGTAGGCCCCGCAGATGGGGCATGTCCGGTAATAACTCACAGTCTCGCCACCTCTCGCACAAGCTCCGGCAGAGCGCCCAGGCCATGAATGGCACAACGCCCCTTCGTTATGAGCTTACCGTTAGAGGCATAGACTGGCGGCACATACCAGGCGCACGATTCTCCATAGCAATCGGTCAAGTTGTCTTCAGATGTGATAGACAGCAGCGGACAGATTTTATTATTTTCCATAGTTTTCCTTTCTACGAACGGGCTGATTATCAGGATCAGCAAATACCTCTGACATAGTCTCAGCAAAGTCAGTCAGGAAGCAGCCGCCCTCCGGCCGATTCTTATAACGGTGACTGCAAAACCTATCGCACGGGTGTCCATCGATGGGACAGATTTTCTCTTTCATACTCGTAATTTTCCTTTCTTGGGGGAGGAAGGGGAATCTACATACTAACTTTCGTGTAAGCAAAAATAAAGTGTATATAGAGAAAGTTAGGTTATTGGCTCACCTCTCTCCCCACAATCATAAAATTTCGTTGTCATACCAGCGGTTTGAGCGGTTCTGACGGTCATTAAGTCGCAGGCCGAAATATGTATTTATACCATGCGATTTTCTCTTAGAAATCCCCAGTTTCTCCATCTCTGCGGAGAAGTCCTTCTCACTGCGGGTGTAGTCCTTCAGGGCCTCCGACCACGCCTTGTAAGCATCGTATAGTTCTCTGGCTCCGACGTGCGCTCCAGTTTCTTTGATGCAGCACTCTGAAAGAAAATTCTCGAGCCAGTTTTCCCGGCTCCGGTAATCATAGGTAGCCTCCTCCACGCAATCGGGGATATCCAGTCTAAAGCCATTCCGGGCAAAGTTCTGCGCTCCCTCGACTGCCCAGGCCAGAATGAAGCCACCGGCATTCTCCGCAAGATAGTCAGCGTAGTTTTGAATCGTCTTATCTGGCTGAATGACAGCGTTGAAGGGAACTACGAAGATGCGGCGCCATGTGCCCTCATCGGTGGATCCGACACGGGGAAGGTGGTTAGTGAACAGGCAGAGCGTATGCGACGGCTTAACAATCTCCGGCTGCTTATACTTTTCCTCCACCTGGAACGGGTCTGTACTGGAGATCTTCTTGATCGTGGCCGCAGAGAGGCGGCGGCCTTCCTCCAGCTCGCCGGCGATCACCAGCCGTTTCCCGCGCAGAGTGGCCAGCGCGGCCTTGTCATTTGAGTTTTTGGTCGTAATAACGTCAATGTCGATGTACCCGGCATAATCGCCCATGACGGCAGCGACGGTGTTAAAGAAGGTCGATTTGCCGTTTTTACCTGTGCCAACGGCAAAGGTAACGCCCTCCTGATAGACCTTGCCAAAGAGCGACATACCGACAACCATCTGAAGGAATCCTTTTAGGCTGCTGTTCTCGCAGGTGATCGTATCCAGAAAAGAATCCCAAATATCCTTGCCCTTATCATTCCTGCTGAAAGCGGTAACTTTCGTGCAATATGCTTCCTGCTGGTTAGGCCGAAAGGCGCCCGTTACCAGGTTGATAATCCCAGCCTGTGTGTTCAGCTCCAGCGGATCCGCATCCATGGAATTGCCGGGGCGGACCATATACGGTCTGGCAAGATCTAAGATAGCCTTTAACCGGGAAACTCGGCGAGTCATATTGGCATGGGCTAAGTAGGCTTTGCTCCGCTTGACCGCCTCGCTGGCTGCCTTGACCGCCTCGCTGCCTTCGGGATCTGCAGCCTTCGCTTCCGCTTCGTTGTGCAGCGCATCCCGGTATTCGCCCATGGCGTCTCTCAGCATATGCTCGGAAAAGTCCTCTGCCAGTTCCAGAGCTTTATGCTCGTTCCGTTCCCACCGCTTGCCATCCCAGCAGAGCCAGCCCATGGAATCTGTGAAAATAATGTCATCACAGTGCTCACGGACAAACACGGCAGCGTTTCCGGCATCGCTGAAGTCTGCGGGCTTAAATGTGTTTTTATCTTCGTTCACGTGCCTGTGCCTCCTGTTTCAAAGAGCTTGTCCATATACTCCACCAGATCGTCACGGCGGAAGAACCAACTCTGCCCTTGCTTTGCGCCCTTTAGGACGCCTTCCTTTGCCATCTTGGCGATCACCTCCGGATTACGCCGGAGCAGCAGGCCGGCCTCGGCACAATCGCAGAGGACGGGAAGCTCTGCCACGTCATGGATCACCCGGCGCGGCTTATTCTGTCTCATTGGCCTATACATGGCGTTTTTCCCTTTCTGCCTTGTCAGGTATGTAATTACCCTCGGCAATGGTTGCAGGCTCGTCTCCCCTTGTTTCCATGGCTTCCCCACCGCCATTTTGCGGTGTTAGCATATCGCGCAATTCCTGATTCAGATTTGCTTGCTCATCAAGGAACTGCCGCAAGGTAGTAATTTCTTTGTTTTTCACTTTCAAGCGCAGAATGAGGGCAAGCGCGCCTTGGATCGCCTGATCTATGTGGGCGTAGTACTTCGGATTCTTGATTTCAACGCCCTTCCCACGGCTTTTCCGGGGATTCCCCACAATGTAACAATGCTCGTCCGAAATTATGACAAGCCCTTCCGGTAATTCGATCATTAGGTTGCCTCCTTTTCGATGATTTCTCTTACCTCAACACCAAGTCCAGAGGCCAGCTTACCAGCCGTCCTCGGTTCACAGGTCCCGCGCCGGATAAGGGTACTGACATTCTGCCGCGAAATTCCGCAGCGGTTTGCGAGATCTGCTTTCGTCATACTTTTTTCCGCAAGCAGAGTTTCGATTTTTAGTACGCTGATCTTCATTCGTTGTTCACCTCCAATACAGCAAATGTGCCTTGTGGGCACATAGTAACACACCATTTCGTGCTTGTCAAGAACATTATTAAAAGTTCTTGACATTTTTGTGCCTGTGAGTTACATTTTAGCAAGATAGGAGTGTGTAACATGAATTTTCAGGCAATTCGAAACGCACGAAAAGCAGCGGGCGTAACCCAAGAGCAACTTGCTGAAGTATTGGGAATAAATCGAGCAACATTATCGAAGTATGAAACGGGCGTTATAGAGCCGTCAGTATCGCAACTTAAAACTATTGCCGCAGCCCTTAGGATTGATTTCTATGTGTTGGCAAATGAAATTGGAAACGAATGGTTTGATGCGGGCTTTGAGTTTGCAGAAGAAGGTAGCGATATTATCGATGCTCTTGTCCATGAAAAGCATAAAAAAGTTGGCTATAGCTTTTCTGAAGAAGAGGGTCAGCTTATCACTGCCTTTTCTTCCCTCAACCCTTCCGGTCAGACCGAAGCCGTCAAGCGCGTATCAGAACTGACCGAGATTCCCAGATACCAGCGTTCTGACGCGCAAGATGCCGCCAAGGGGACAGAAGATACCTCCCTCCCTGCGGAAACGCCCATAAACGGCTCAGGATCTCCCACAGAGGGCAAAAAATAAAGCCCTGCACCAACGTGCAGAGCATTGACAAAATGAACTTGGACGGCTATACTGAAAAGTACAAAAAGGGCGCTGCCGGAACGGTCAGCCCCTTAAAAGTGCTTTGAAGTGATCGCCGTACTTGTCAGGGTGCCGGCGGTCACTTCTTTTTGTATACCTGAATAAACAGGCCGCAAATACCAACGATGAGAATACAAAACTGGAACAGGTCCGAGTATGTAACCATTGGGCAGCCCTCCTCTCGCAAGCTCTCGCAAGATCAGAGGGCAAAGAAGCTGCCCCCTGTCGAGGGCTGACCGCTGCAGTTCGGCAGCGCCAAAGACAAAATAGCATAGAATTTGACAAAAGGCAAGGGGTGAGAACATGGCCAGAGCAAAGAAGCGCGCCGATGGGCGCTATTGCTCTCAGATCTATTTGGGCCGCGATGAAAACGGTAAGCGCAAATATAAGAGCGTCTATGCAAAGACGCCGGCAGAGCTGAAGGAGAAGGAAACCTCGGTCAGGCTCCAGCTCGGGCAGGGCCTTGACGTTCTCTCCCAACGTGACAGCTTTGCCACATGGGCGGATGATTGGCTCCGCCTGAAGGAGAAGGAACAGATCACCTGCCGACAGATGGACAACTACCGTAGAGCAGTAAAGCTCTGGAAAGAGGAGCTGCCAGGCTATGAGATCGGTCAGGTGCGTGCCGACGATGTGGAGCGGGTATTGATCGCATTGTCCGATCAGGGGCTCGCTCAGCGCACTGTAGATCTGTATCGCTCGGCCATGAGACAGATCATGCGTCGGGCCGTAGGCCGTGTCATTCCAACGAATCCGGTCGAGCAGGTAGAGCTTGCCGCCGTTGGCCGAAAAGCGGAGCAGCGCCGCGCTCTGACCGCCGAGGAACAACAATGGATATGGAACACGCCTCACCGTGCGCAGCCTGTAGCGGTCATTATGATGCTCTCGGGCCTGCGCCGCGGGGAGCTGGCCGCGCTGACATGGAATGACGTGGATCTGAAGGCACGGACGATCACCGTCAATAAGACGATCGAATATGATTCCAACGGTACGCCTACGCTCCGGCACGTTACCAAATCAGATGCCGGCATGCGAACGGTGGATATTCCGCAGCGGCTGGCCGACTATATGGCAGCTATGCCGAGAGACGGCCTGCTTGTGATCCACAGTGCCAAAGGCGAGGTCATGACTGCAACTGCGTGGGCGAAGCTGTGGCGCTCCTATATGCGGGAGCTGAATATCAAATACGCCACCAGGACGCCGGCAGATTTGGAGCGCATGAGATCCAGCAAGCCAGGTCCAAAGGTCTTTGACATGACGATTCCGCCCATCACGATGCACTGGCTTCGGCACACCTTCTGCACGCTGCTCTATCTGGCCGGTGTGGATGTGGTGCAGGCATGTGCTCAGATGGGCCATGCTGACGTGTCCACGACATTACGGATCTACACACACCTCGATGCCATTCACAAGAGGAAGTCTGTGGATAAGCTGGACGCCTATCTGTCGGGCAACTCAAAAGCGGAAAATGAGTAAGCGTGCAAGTCAGATGCAAGTCAAATACTGTGGTATGCATTGGTAATCATGGCGTTTATTGTGCCTTTTAAGCAGGGTGTCCGGGTTTCGCCGCCGTCGTCGGCACCCCCACCCCCCGGTATTAAAATGCCCGGGGCAAATGAATCGCCCCTCCGCCAAGCTTTTGCTCCGCAGAACACTTGCGCGGCGCAGCTGCGCCGTCCGTCCTGCCGTCGCTAAGGCAGATCTCTCGCCGCCCAGCGCCTGCTCCGGGCAAAAAAAGAGACACGCACCGCGTGTCTCTTTTTCGTTTGCAGTTATTCGGTGACGAAGGGCAGCAGAGCGATCTGACGGGCGCGCTTGATCGCCTCGGTCAGCTGACGCTGATGCATGGCACAGGTGCCGGTGGTCCTGCGGGGCAGGATCTTGGAGCGCTCGGAAATGAAGCGGCGCAGCTTGGCGGCATCCTTGTAGTCGATATATTCGCACTTGTCAACGCAGAACTGGCAGACCTTGCGGCGCTTGCGGTTCGCAGGAGCACCGGCGCGAGGGGCCTTGTTTTCGCGTTCCATAGCCATGGAAGTATCCTCCTTTATAGATTTTGTCAGAACGGGAGCTCCCCGTCCTCTTCGATCTCGGCGAAGCCGCCGCCCGCGGGGGCGGAGTAGGTGGAAGCGGAAGAGCCGTAGGCCGGGGGCGCATAATCGCCGCCGGAGGCTCCGTCGCGCTTGCTGTCGCCGAAATATACGTTGTCGGCAACCACTTCCGCGCTGCGGCGGTTGTTGCCGTCCTTATCTTTCCAGTCGCGGATCTGCAGCCGGCCCTCCACCACGGCCATGCGGCCCTTGGCGAAGTACTGGCAGACAAACTCGGCGGTCTGGCGCCAGGCAACGACATCAATGAAATCCGTTGCCTTTTCGCCGCTCTCGCGGCTCTTGAAGTCGCGGTCCACGGCGAGGGAGAAGGACGTCACGGCCGTCCCGGTCTGCGTGCGGCGCAGCTCGGGGTCACGGGTCAGACGGCCCATGATAACGACACGATTGAGTGACATATTCTTTCCTCCTTATTCGTCCTTGCAGACGATCATGGAACGGATGACGCCGTCGGTAATGCGAAGGATACGGTCCAGCTCCTTGGGGAACTCGGGCGCGCTGGTGAAGGAGATCAACACATAGTAGCCTTCGGTAATGTAGTTGATCGCGTAAGCGAGCTTGCGCTTGCCCCACTCCTCCACTTCCATCTCGGAGCTGTTCTGCTCCACCAGGGTCTTGAACTTCTCGGTCAGCGCGGCAACGCCTTCCTCACCCTGTGCGGGGTCGATGATGAAAACGACCTCATAGTTAGCGGAAATCTTAGCCAATTTCTTGCACCTCCTTTTGGACTGATGGCCCACACGTCCTTCGTGTGAGCAAGGATATACCTATGGTGAAACCATAAGCTCTACTATTATACAAAAAAAGAGCGCAAAGTCAAGCCCTTCCCGCGCTTTTCCGAAATATTTTTGCCTGGAATATCCGTCCCGCCGGTCGCATAGGTTTGTCCCGAGGTGACGATCATGCAGAAGATACCACGGAAACCCAGGCTGCGCGGCGTCCCGCGCATCGCGTTCGCCGCGGCGCTCACGGCGCTGACGCTCTGGACG
>OGRL01002689.1_pt1 | contig 11414 bp, 2 predicted proteins | sample 1553481 | NCBI WGS metagenome assembly OGRL01 (sample SAMEA2580036, study PRJEB22360) | human gut metagenome
GACAGCCGCATGGGGCGTGTTCGGCGCGATGCTGCTGCGGGAGGACGCGGGCGGCTATGTGCTGGTGGCCGTTGTCTCCTTTGCCGCGGCGGCAGCGTTCACCGCGCTGTGCTTCCGGCTCAGAAACAGAGAAAACCAGAAAAAAGGCGGGGCGGACAAACCGAACCGACACGAACAGGAGGAGAAAAGCCAATGAAAAAACGAATACTTAGCATACTGCTCGTCTGCTGCATGGTGCTGACCATGCTGCCGACAGCGGCGTTTGCAGCGGTGAGCGATTCGCTGGGCAACACGCCCGAGGAAAATCAGGCGATTTTAGAGCAGCTCTCCGCCCTGACTGGCGGCAGCAGCGACCAAGTGCTTTCCATGCTGAACGCTTTGGGGCTGCTGGATGAAGACGGCAATTTCAAGGTGGATCAAACCATCACGCTGGACGGCCGGGTGTTGACACTGGCGGCTGTCATGGAGCTGCTGGAAAATCCCGCCACGGATCTCACCCGCATAGCCGACGTGGATGGGACCCCGGTGGCGCTGGGCGATTTGAAGACCATGATCCAAATTGAACAGGAGCTGCAGAGGATCAAGGACACCTATTTCTCCGGCAGGGAGTTTACCGGGGAAGCTCTGAAGAATCTCAATAGCCTGATGGAGCAGCTGGAGCTGCAGGGCATCAGCTTGCGGTATCCCGCCTCTACCACCACAGCGCCTGTGGGCGTTGAGACGGTGGATATGCGCGGCATGATGAGTCAAACGCTGGGGAAAGAAGCAAACAACAGCTGGGAATCCGGGACTTTTACTGTATACAGAGGAAAACCGGTCGGCTTTTCCTACCGCATTCAAAAAGGCCAGCTCAGCGAGTATATCTCCGATGTGAATGTCTCGATAGGCGGGAAGAGTGGGGAGCTCCAAGACGACGGGTCCTACAAGCTGACCTATGACGTAGGCTCGAGGGACAGTTTAGGTGGTTGTCAAATCACTGTCGAGGTTAAAACCAAAGGAAATAACAAAGCCTGGCACGATAATACTTATTCCTATGGCGACCTGCTGGGGATGATTGAATTTTACGATGCGGAAAATCTGGTGTTCTATGACGGCACCAGCTATGCCGACCACCATCAGCTCAAGCTAATAAAGACGGTTGACGCCCCCGCAATAAAAACATCAATGGAAGCGCCGGACTATGAGGAAACATACAAAAGTGAAGGCACAATACAGGGGGATATGTATATTCCTTTGCTGGCGAATGGATACAATGTCGGCGACGGCGCCAACAATGAGAACTTCGTTGCGCTCAGCAATACCATCGGAATTCTGGAGGGCGCCCGCAACTCGGTGCTTCCCGACGGCTCCTCCAAATTTTATCAGCCATACCAAATCGACGCCAGCATCAAGTTTGACTGGGATACCAGCGCAACTTCCTATACTGGCAATCCGCCGTATGGCTATAATAGTACCACACAACCCCATGCCCCGTTCTATCTGACGGAGTACAAGCTCAATGGAGCATCTCTGGAGCTCAGCCGCGACAAAACGAAAGCGCTGAACTGTACGATTCAAAAGAGCGAAACGGTCAACATCTCCCTGCAGTCTACCACGCAAAACAGAGGGGATCAGAAGTACTATCTGCCCTTCCGACTGTATATGAAGAGTGTAATTGACGACCAACAATATGCCACCGCCACCGTCAATACCAGCAACGTCACCGCCGAGCTGTTGGACACGGACGCGCCCACCATTCAAAGCGTCACGGCCCAGGCGGGAACCTATGCCAGCGGACAGCACGTGCCCATCACAGTTACCTTTAGCGAGTTCGTGGAGCTTAGCAACGCCCGCGTGACCATCAATAATAAAGAGTATAGCGCCGCTGAGCTTTCCATGAACAACTACGGCGTCACGGCAATGCTCTGGTACCCGGTGCAGGATACGGATGCCACCACGGTCATCGTCAATGATATGACCGGCGTGGAAGATGTTTTCGGCAATGCGCTGGATACCTCACACTATCCAAGCAACTCGATTGCCGACGTTGCGCTGAAGAGCGTCTTGATGCGCAACGCTCCCACCGCACTGACCGCCGACTACGCCAACGGCAAGGCATCGTTCACGATGCAGGCCAACATGGAGCGGGCCTACAAGAACGTATACAACAATTATCACACCCCGGCAGGAACAGAGCAGAAGGAAGCCCCCTTCCGCCTCGAACTGAGGTACGACTCCGCGGTTGAACCGACCCATCTGCAGGTCTATCTGGACCCAGAGAGCGAAGGCTTCACCATTAGCGACTACGCAATCGCACCACCCTCTGATTTCGACCGCACCTACACGGTGACGCTGCAGGCCAACGAGGGCACGAAAGACGCTCCTAAGTGGGTGAATGTTCTTCCCCTGACCCGGCAGTTCGAGGTGCCAAAGAGAGTTTCCGCGCACACGGTGAAGGTCGTCCCGGAAGCGGATCCCGCCAACTATACGATTTCCCTCGCCGATTCCACCCGCCCCACGCTTAAGGCCGAGGTTTTGGGGAAAAACGGTGAGCAGGCCAGCTACACCACCGGTAAATGGAGCAGCAGTGAGCCGCTCATTGCCACCATCGACGAGAAGACCGGCCTTGTTGCCACCACAGGAACCAAGGTGGGAGCCGTCACCTTTACCTTTACGGCGGACAACGGGACTGTGGACACTGCCGACGATGATGTGACGGGCGAGTCAGAGCCCTATACCGTGACGGCGGGCGATTCTCTGGCACTGGTGATTCCCGGCAGCGCGTCCATCGTGACGCGGAAAAATCAGCCCGCCACCGTGCTGTGGAGCTCCAACGCCACGCTGATGGCATCGGGCAAAGAGTTCAATTACACGATCGAACTGTATAAGGGCAACTACGCGAAAGAGGCGGCGCTGAGCGGCCTTAAGCCCGTTGCGTCTTATACCGCCGGCAAAGATGAAAACAGCGTGCGGATCGAGGAGAATGTGCTCTCCAAGCTCTCCAACGGCAATATCCCGGCCTACACGGTGCGGGTCTCCATGCCGCACCCCAAGGCCGAGAGTGAGGACATCCGCCTGTCGGCACTTGCCTGGATCATCGTGCAGGCACCGCCTGCCACAGCCAAGCTGACACCGCCCCAGAGCATTTACCTCAAGGATACCGACGACAGCGTCAATTTCAACTGGTCGGTGGAAAACGCCACTGAGGGCGCCCCTTTGCAGCCCACGCTGACCATTACCCGGGTCACAGAGGACAACCACACCACCAAAGTGGTGGACAGTGAGCGCCTAACCGGTACCTCCGGAAGTTACTCCCTGTCACTACGGAGTGTGACAGCCGGCAATCTGAAGGACACCTATCAGGTGGTTTTGAGCGTGGAGAACCCTGGTGAGGAATCTCCCAGCACCGACTCCTTCCCCCTGTATGTCTACAATGCCGACGCACTGAAGGTTCAGGACGGCAAAGGAGACACGATTTCTAAGCTGACCATGGACAATACCTCCAAGGTCAGCGGCACCCTGCCCACCGAAACAGATAAAATTTTGCAGCTGCGCCAGGAGTTGGGGCTGATCGAGTACATCGGCATCAACTATGACAAGTACAGATGGAACTCCTTTAAAGACGGCATCGAGTGGGCCTCCGACAACAACAATGCCATTTCCGTCAACTACAAGCAGGGCGGACTGTATGAGGACATCAGAAACTTCTCCTTTGCTTCCTACCTTCCCGAAACCAAAATGGCGCTGTCCGGCCGGGCCAACGGCACCGCAACCGTCACGGCTACCCATGCCGCCACGGGCATGAAAGCCGCCGTACAGGTGACAGCGGAGACGCTGCAAAATAAGTTCTATCTCTTCCAGCTGACGCCTGCGGCGGAAACTACGCTGCAATACACCGACGGCAAAGGTGCGCCCAAAACGGTCACGACCAACAGCAATGGCGTGCTGGCGCTTTACGAACCCAACGGAATCGCCAGTGAGGTGTCTCTGCGGTCCGGCTCCGGTGGGGATATTTATCTGGGCACCATCTATAAAGAAAATCTGCGTTCCGGCGAGCGGGATGCCACAAAGCTGCAGCTTTATCCCTTGAATACCTTCAGCCTTCGGCCAGTCGCCCGGGCATCTGTGACGCTCATCACGCCGGGCGGCGATCCGCTGGCGAAGAAGACGGTGACCGTTCGCGGCGGCGTTTATAAAAACGGAGGCTACTGCCAGGCAGCTCTGCTGGGCTCCAAGGCAAACGCACTTGTCAGCGGCATCACCGGCGACACCTATACCACGGATGCGGCGGGAAACATAACCGTCTATCTGGATTCCACCCAGTTCTGGTCGGCCGAAAAGGGCGAGAGCAACACCACGGCGCTTTCCGCTCTGGATCAGCTGGAGTACATTCTGGAGATCAGCGCAATTGACGGCGACAAGTACTATCCGCTGCTGCTGACCGTCAACGGCAAGCTGGGCGTGGACGATGTAATGCGCACCGCAGAGGGCGTTGTCTCTCTGGAGAGCGTGCCGGCGGGGGAGAAAAAGAAACCCTTCATTGTGGCGCAAAGCGTTGATTACGGTCTTGCCAACGGTCAGAAGGCGGATGTCCGCAGCTCGACTGGGAAGATCGGCCCTAACAGCAGCTTCAAAACAGCAACCCTGCACACCACCATGTTCCTCTGGGGCGAGAAGATTGCCGACGCGCGGAATTACAGTCTCAAGCTGGCGGACGAATACGGCGTTCTTCCTGCTGCCCAGAGCAGCAGTACCAAGCAGTATCCCTTCTCATCCATCCCTGTAGCGGAAAACGATCTGACCCTCACCGAGGCCACCATGACCACCTCCGGATGGATCGCCGACGGCAAGGATGTGGGTATGAAAACGCAGCTGAGCCTGAACGGCAGCCTGCTGCAGGAGAAAATAATGCCCTTCCGGGTCGTTGATCTGACCCGAGTGCCCAAGGTGACAGAGGATGACCGCGTCACCGGTATTCTGGCGACGATGGCTTCCTCCAGTGAAGTGAGTCAATACAAATTTGGCGAAGTGGGCGATAGTAACATTCTCAAGGCGCTGACCGGACGGCTGGGCGAGCTGAACGGTCCGGTGAAAAGTTCCGCGTTCAAAATGATCATCACCCCCAGCGAAGATCCCTCCGTGTTCCGTGCCATGATTTGGGCCGGGTACAATACGCTGGAGATGGAGGACATGGACTATTCCGAGGACGGCGTGGCGTTGAGTGCGAATGTGCTGACGCAGAACCTGGAAGTGGGCGTGCCCGGTACCGGGGACCTGAGCCAGATGGCCAAGGGCACCTATGATCCCAAGGGGGAATACAAAGCCAACTCCATAGCCGGCAAGGTCAGCAACACGGATCTCAACTTGCAGCTGGAGGGCTTTTACGAAGCGGAGATCCGCTATAACGCCGAAAAAAAGGAGTGGGAGGTTTTCACCGTAGGCGGCGGATTTACCGCCGGCGTTGGCGTGGGCTTCACCTTCAGCGTGAACGCCATGGCTGGCCCCGTGCCGTTGACAGCAACCTTTGAACTGGGTGGCGCCATTCAGCTGGATTTCCGTACCGCAGTGCGCTACGGCCAGCAGGGACAGGATCTTGCCTGGAGCGATCCCACGGCCACGGCAGTGAATGACTTTTTGACCACGCTGCGTATCAACGCCTATGTCCACGCGTTTGGCGGCATTGGCTTTGACTATTCGGTCGTGGCGCTGAAGATCGGCCTATTCGGCAATTTGGATGTGGACAGTCAGAATAAGTTCCTCTCCCGCACCTATCTTGCCGACGAGAAAAAGCGCCAGATCAACGGTCAGGCCCTTGGGATCACAAGCGAAGTGGGAATCAAATTTGTGGCAACCTTCCTGTTTATCTCCTACGAGGCGGTGATCGCCTCCGGAACCCTTGGAGGCACCAAGACTTTTAATGACTGGGCAACAATCGACAACTACTGGAAGAACGCCACCAGTGGGCTGAGCCTTGCCTCGCTGCGGATGGCGGCGGCCCAGAGCGGAATGCAGGTGGCTTCTGCCAGTGCAACGCTCCAAAGCCGGGACTATCTGGAGCAATATGCCCGTACCTGGGGTCAGCCCCAGCGGCGGATGGTACTGCGCTCTCTGAACTCCACCAATGGGCTGCAAAACATCCAGACCAATGCCAACCCCACATCCTATCCACAGCTCAGCGATGACGGGAAGGTATTGGCCTACATCAACGACGGCGACAGCAGCAGTATTTACGACAGCCGGGCACATTTCTCCACCCTCACTGGCGGCGTCTATTCTACCTCCCAGAAAATTGACGATCCCGCAGGGTTCACCGGCTACGGCGACACGAGCGTTTCTCTGTCCGGCACTAAAAGCTTCGCGGCGGCGGCTTGGGTTCGCATGGGCACCGAGATACCGAATAAAGATGCCGCTGATGATGTGACATTGGAAGAGCAAAACCTGCTGATGAACAGCACGGAGATCGTAGCGTCCGTCTATAACGGCGCAGCCTGGACTTCCACCCGCCTAACCGATGACGGCACGCCGGATCTGGCCCCAGCCACGGCAGTAGGCAGCGACGGCAAGGCCATCGTGTTCTGGCGCAGCGTCTACACCCCCGATCCCGTGAGCACTTCGGGCAGCAACAACCTGCTGAACTTCACGACCAGAGATTGTATCATGTACCGTTGCTATGACAGCACTGACGGCACCTGGAACGAGGCCAAAATGCTTTATAACGGTGCTACTGGCCGCGTGAAGGCGTTGCAGGCGGCCATGCTGCCCGACGGAACCGCTATGGCGGTTTACTCGCTGGACCGCAGCGAAACCGGAGATACCTCCGGCTACGAGATCGCCTATTGTACCGTGGCTGCTGACGGAACGCCCGGTACAGCCATGCTGGCGACCCGTGACAGCAATCTTGACGAAAACCCCCAGGTCGTTGCAGCCAACTTTGGCATCGGGGATGACCGATTTGTCATCGGTTGGCATAGTGTCCGAGGCGGCAGCAGCGATATCCAGCTGTTGGCTGTGGACGGCAGCGGCACCATGTCCAACAGCTTTCCCGGCTCTCTGTCTGCCCTGACCAGCAGCGGCAACGCTGTCGTGGGCGGAGACTTCCGCTTCGCTTCCCTCAGCGGGGATCATCGCAGCCTCAATGATCTTACCATCGTCTGGAATGAGACTGTCAATGACGCCAACGGCGCGGCAGATCACGGCATTTTGAAGGCGGCCAAGCTGCGCCATGCCGCAAATACCTACACACTCTCCGCACCATTGAAACTGGCAGAGCTGCCGGATCGTACGCTGGCTGACCACTTTGATGCCTATGTCAGCGGCCCCAATCAGGTGCAGGCCGCCATTCAGGCCACCCAGTATGACGACAGAAACCCGCAGGTAATCAACGGCGTGACCGTTCCGGGTGAGAAAACGAACCTCTATACCGCTACCTCTGATTTTATCACCGATGCGGTGGCAGTGGAACAGATCGGTGTGGATTATGCAACGCTGGCGCTGAACAGCCTGACACCCATTCGCTTTACCATCCGCAACACCGGGCTGAACGATGTGACAAACCTAACGGTCCGCCTTGGCAACGGGGAACCCGCCACCCTTACGGGAAAACTGCTGCCCAATGAAAGCACCACCCTTACCGTCTGGCACCGTGTGGGAACCAGCGTGACCGACCCGAGCTATACCATCACCGCCGACGCCGGCATCAGCGAGACCGGCACAGTGTATCTGGATTATCCCGACATTGGCATCTCGCAAATGGAAGTGATTGCGGAGAGCGCCGGCAAGCGCACGGTGCGCATGACCCTCTATAATTCTTCTGCCGCCACGCTGGCCGGCGGAAAGGGCCGCGAGGTGAAGCTTGCGTTCTATGCGGATGATCTGCATACCAAATCTGCAGTGGTAGACTGCACCACAAACGGCGTATCGGTTCGCGGTAAAGAAATCACCGTTTCCGGAGAGAGCGCCCTCGCCCGCATCGATCAGGGAACCTTTACACTGGACCTGATCTATGATCTGGGCAAGTATATGAACTCCATTGGCAAAAACGAGATCCCCAATGTGGGTACCTATCTGTACGCCGAGGCGTGGGCGGAAGGTCAGATCGGTGGAACGGGAAGCAATCAGCGCCTGCCGGAGTATGACGGCAGTGACAGCGAGGCCAGCGTCCATATGACCGGCGCACTGGCCCGCACCGGAGAGCGGCTGACGATGGATGTGACACAGGGGAACGACGGCAACGGTCACAGCACCGCCGCCATTACCCTGCGCAACAACTGCCTGCAGTCTCAGAATAGCGCAGAGCTGGTGGCCACGCTGCTGGATGCTGCCGGGGCCGTTCTGGAAACGAAAATGACCGGTATTAGCGGTGCCATCTCAGGGGAAACCTTCCGGACGGAAACCGTCACCTTCTCCCGGCTTGGCACCCGCGTAGTGGTGCGAGCCGCAGTGCCCGGTGATGACATTCTGACCTTTGAAGGTCTGGCAGTGGGGCTCGGCGATTTTACCGCCAACGGAACGAACTATACCTATACGCTGCAAAATGATAGCGGAGCAACATCTACGCTAGTCACAGCGGTGTCTGGAAGCGACGAGCCCGTGAGCATCAACGGGCAGGCTCTGTCCACCGGCGGCAGCGCAACCGTTGCCATCCCCAACAGCGGCACAACCGACATTGTCGTGGGAATCGGTGCTAAAACCTACACGCTGACGATCCTGCGCAATAGCGGCACAGGCGGTATGACAGGCGGTGGCGGCGGCAGCAGCTCGCCGAGCTACTCCATCACCGTGGATAAGACCAAGAACGGTACGATCACCGTTTCGCCCAGAAACGCGAGCCACGGCGACACCGTGACCATCACCGCGACGCCCGACAAGGGCTACGAGCTCGAAATGCTCAAGGTGCTCGACCGCAGCGGCGACGCGCTGAAGCTCACCGAGAAGAACGGCAAGTACACCTTCAAGATGCCCAGCGGCAAGGTCACCATCAAGGCCAGCTTCGTTGAGGAGGTTCCGGAGCAGATTTTCAAGGATGTTCCCGCGAACGCTTACTACTACGAGGCGGTCAAGTGGGCGCAGGAGAAGGGGATCACCGGCGGCATCGGCAATGGACTGTTCGGCCCCAACGATCCCTGCACCCGCGCGCAGATCGTCACCTTCCTGTGGCGCGCGGCGGGCAGCCCCGCTCCCAAGAACACCGGCACCGCCTTTGGCGATGTGAAACTCGGCAGCTTCTATGAGCAGGCCGTGGCGTGGGCCGTTGAAAATGGCATCACCGGCGGCACCGGCGAGGGTATGTTCAGTCCCGATGCTACTTGCACCCGTGCGCAGAGCGTGACCTTCCTCTATCGTGCCTCCGGCAGCCCCGCAGTCAGCGACAAAGCCGAGTTCAGCGATGTTTCCACCACGGCCTTCTATGCAGACGCAGTGGCGTGGGCAGCGAAGAAGGGCATCACCACCGGCATCGGTGGCGGACTGTTCGGCTCTGGCAACGACTGCACCCGCGGTCAGATCGTGACCTTCCTCTGGCGCTGCAAGAAGTGACCGGCTGACATACGGCTAAACATCAAAGCCGCTGGCATGACCACATAAGCGAACATCGGACAGCGCAGCGGACGGGCTTTTCGCCTTGACGCTGCGCTGTTCTCTTTTCGCTGCAAGAGACAAAGAGCTACCGCAATATTTTTTCTGCACTTTTTAGCCGTTTTTAGCGGTTTTCTCTCAATTCTAATTACTTTCCTGACACCTTGTGACTCGCAACCCCCATGTGTCCCAAATCTGTCTGTGGCATTTTATGTGGTCAAAAGCAAAGTCTTGCCGGATTGATCCGGCGAGGTTTTTCGGTATTCTCGCATCCCGCTTTTCTGCTCGATGAACAACACGAAAACCGCGCCGAGCCCCCCGCGCCGTGGGATGCAATCAAAGAGTATGGGCTGTGCGGAACTCTTCTGTTGACATTTCAACAACCATGTGGTATAGTCTGACCGTTGAGATTTCAACAAAAGCATTCGTGAGAGAGGAGCGCAGCCATGCAGGAGCGATTTGAGACGTTTACGGTTTTGATCAACCGGATCAGCCGCGACATACGGAGGATAAAAAATCAGGAGATGGCCGTCTATCATCTGCGAAGCGCCCACGTGTCCTGTCTGTACTACATATATTCTCTGGATGGCGTGACCTCGGCGGAGCTGTGCGAGCACTGCGAGGAGGACAAGGCGACCATTTCCCGTGCGTTGGACTATCTGGAAACGAACGGATTTATCGTCCGGGATTCCGACCGGGTCAAACGGTACAGAAACCCTCTGCGCTTGACCGAAAAAGGGCAGGAGGTCGGCAAAAGGATCGCGGAGAAGATTGGCGCTGTCCTCGATACGGTCAGCCGTACCCTCACGGAGGACGAACGAGCAGCACTTTACCGCAGCCTTTCCGCCATCAGCAGAAGCTTGAACGCAATCGCCCAAAGCAGCGGGAAACAGGAGGCTTGAAGAAATTGAAAACAAGGATCATTGTGGATTCCACCGCGGATCTGGTTCCCGAGATCAAGGCGCGGGTCTATACGGTGCCTCTCACCGTTCATTTCGGTCAGGAGGAATACATCGACGGCGTAACCATTGACCACAGAACATTCTACGAGAAGCTCGTCGAAAGCGATGTGATGCCCACCACCAGTCAGGCAACGCCGGACGCCTTTATAAAGGAATTTGAAAAGGCAAGGCAGGCGGGCGAATCAGCCGTTGTTATTACCCTTGCATCCAAATTTTCCGGCACATATCAAAGCGCCGTGATCGCGGCGGCGGATTATGAAAACATCTGTGTGGTGGACGGCACAAGCGCAGCGATGGGAACAGGGATTCTGGTGGAGCTTGCGTTCCGGCTTTTGGACGCGGGAATGTCCGCAGAGGAAATTGCGGATGCTCTGGAGAAAGAGAAGAAAAAAATCGTTGTTGTGGCGCTGGTAGATACCCTCGAATACCTCAAGCGGGGCGGCCGCATTTCAAAGACAGCCGCATTCGCCGGAGGGGTACTGAATATCAAGCCCGTGCTTTCCGTTATTGACGGCGAGATTCACCTGCTGGGAAAAGCACGCGGCTCGAAAATGGGGAACAATCTGCTCGTTCAGGAGATCGACAAGGCCGGCGGCATTGATTTCAGCAGGCCGGTTCTGCTGGGCTACAGTGGAATTTCTGACGCGCTGCTGCTAAAGTATATCGAAGACAGCCGTCACATCTGGGAGGGAAAACTGAAAGAAATTCGCTATACGACCGTAGGAAGTGTGATCGGAACCCATGCGGGCCCCGGCGCTGTTGTGGTAGCGTTTTTCAAGAATCAATATAACGCAGAACAGAACAGCAGCGATTGAAGAAGCTGCAATAAAGACAGGACTGCGCCGCATCGTCGTTTCATTTGACGGCGATGCGGCGCAGTATCGTTTTATCTGACACCAT
>OGRL01002691.1_pt1 | contig 11412 bp, 6 predicted proteins | sample 1553481 | NCBI WGS metagenome assembly OGRL01 (sample SAMEA2580036, study PRJEB22360) | human gut metagenome
ATAAGATCCATCCGGTGATACTGGTACCGATATTGGCTCCCATGATGATACCGATCGCCTGTTTCAGTTTCATCATACCGGAGTTTACAAAACCGATCACCATAACTGTCGTCGCAGAAGACGACTGGATCACACTGGTAACACCAGTACCAAGTGCGACACCCTTCAGCGGAGTATTGGTCATCTTATAAAGAAATGCTTCCAGCTTATTACCTGCTGCCAGCTTCAGACCATCGCCCATTAGGGACATACCAAACAAAAATAATGATACTCCACACAACAAAGATAAGATCATTGAAAAAATTGCCATAATTTTCTCCTTTGTCATACTCGCTTCCTGTCATAACCTGTCAGGAGCCATGTTATCCTGAAAATGCGACTTTACATTTCCTTAATCTGGATTTTTCTTATTTTTAACATTTTCCCATTTATTATGCCACATCAATTTCCATATTACAACAACAGATTTATTTCGAAAATAAAAAAATTCGAAGGCAGCGGATTATCTTCCAAAACTCTGCCCTCGAAATGGGGATTTTTGAGTGATTTTTCACAAAATTTTCTATTTTTCCAGGCGCATCAGCATATCATCCAAAATATCTTCCAAATACCCTCCCGTTGTTTTTTCCCCTTCTTTTTTTATCTGGAGCATCGCTTTCAAATCTTCATCGGACAGGCAGATGATCAGTTTCCCGCTTTCCCGTAGACTTCCCCGTGCAGCCATTTTCGCATGTTTATCCGCTCCTTTTCTGGAAATAATGATCGCAACTTTACGGAGAGCTTTTTCGTACAGATATTTTTCTGTAGTGTAAATTTCCCTCTGAGTAATAGGCTTTTCATAGTTTTTAAACTCGAACACGATATACTTCGTAGAAAAATACTTACAGATCGTGTCAAAAAAATCCTGTGTCACCCCGTTTTTGATCTTACAGCACATGTCAAAACGATACAGATCTTCCTCTGTTGTCTTCTGCTGCTCCCACAAAGTCAGATATTCTCCAAGGATATATTTCAGAATAGAAACACAAAGTTCCTCATATTTCTTGAAAGCTGCACTACCGGTCTCCAACACTTTTAACTGCGCTATATAGCTGTCAGCAACCGATTCCGGATCCGTATTCTCCATCTGGCTGCTTTCCTCAAAGATAAAAGGCTCCGGTCTCTCCGGTTCTATGTTTTCCACCGAATAATTCAGAATCGAGATCAGTTCGTTCTTCAGTTCCGGATAGTCCTCAAAGAGCCACAGCACATTTCGGATGTCCCAGCTTTCAAGCCAGACATATCCAAGCTTCGCCTCTTCGTACTTTCTCTTAGTCTCATCAGAGACCAGATTCGCCACTACACAGATATTTTGTAATGGCAGATCCTTTTTCTGATCTGACACTGCTTTTCCAACCAGACGGCTATAACTCTGCAACCGTTTAAATGTAGCGATTTCTTTGGAATCACTGTACATTCTGGTCATAAAGACCCATTCATCGCTTTGGAAAGAAACCCCTTTATATGTAAGGTATTTTTCAAAAAGCTGCTTAAAGCGGGCCATATTTTCCCAGTTTTTCATCTGCACATCACCCTCTGAATTTATATAGGGTTCTACGCAGAGATTGCGAACGACCTGTTCTATCACTTTTATGTTCGGCGCATATATCAGGCTTCTGTACATCCGGCTTTTGTTTGGCACAGAACGTGGAAAATCTTCCGGAAATCCCTTTAATCTGGCTATTTCTTTGTGTGTGATCTTATGATAGACGCCATGGATACGGATCAGCGGCATTTTTATCAGATTCAGACGAACCTGCCCGGATTCCCGATAACCGCCTTTTTCCCAACACAAAACGCTGTCACCGGCATGCGAAGCATCAATCTTCTCTTTCGCAAAATCAATTCTGTAATACCAGGAATCCTGTGGATTCATTTCCACCCAGCCATCCAACAGGATACTACTCTTATGGACCTGCACCGGCATGATCATATCCGAAGCATTCACTCTTTTTGAAACAATATATGCAAATTCTTCCCGCAGCGGAAATGCAGTAACCTCCGAACTCTGGATATTTTTATGCGTGATATGGTATCCATATTCTTGCAGCTGAAAAATGTGCTCCTTTATGAACCCTTTCCATAATTGCTTTTTCATAACAAAAAGAATGGCCGGCGGTCGTCTTCTTTGCACCAGGGTCAAACTATAAAACTCCTCTTCTGCTTTCGACTGCGTCAGATCAAAAGCCCAGACATCACTGTCCGGAACTGTGGCAGGATCTATGGAAGAAAGGCTGCATGCAGTTACATTTTGACTTATATTTTCCTGATAGATCTCTATCACTTTTCTGTCCGGCTCATATGCTTTCAAAATCTCATAACCGGCATTTTTAAAACCCAGAGTCAGTGCACCGATACCGGCATTAAAGATCACCACTGTATTCTTCATATATTTTTTCCTATCTTATTATTTGTACTGTGACAGCAGCTCCAAAAGCTTACCACTGTTGATTGGTTTGTTATAATTGATCCCCACAAGCCAGGATATTCCCTGTACATTTCTGTAAAGACTCCGGATAATTTTTCTCCTTTATCTGCTCTATGGCTGTCCGGGCACTCTGGTTTCAGTTCAATCTCCTCTCTGGCACTACCGGCATAAGCATGTACCCGTCACCCCTTCTTAATATCCCCTGAAAAGCAAAATAATTTCACAGCATCATATGTCTATATGATACCATGAAACTATTTTTGCGTAAAGATTTTATAAAAAAGCCTCAGAGTATTTTCGCATATACATACTCTGAGGCTTTCTCTATAGTCCATATATATTTTTTACTCCACTGTCACGCTCTTCGCCAGATTTCGTGGTTTATCCACATCCAGTCCTTTGGCTACGCTTACGTAGTAGCCCAGAAGCTGAAGCGGGATCACTGCCAAGGATGTTGCAAAGTGCGGGTCTGTTTTCGGGATGTAGACGGTGAAGTCTGCGGTATCCTCGATATTGTAATTACCAAATGTGGTCAGGCCCATAAGGTAGGCGCCGCGGCTCTTACACTCAACCATATTGCTGACTGTTTTTTCGTAGAGATCCGGCTGGGTCAGCACACCGATCACAAGAGTCCCGTCTTCGATCAGGGAGATCGTTCCGTGTTTCAGCTCTCCGGCAGCATAGGCTTCAGAGTGAATGTAACTGATCTCTTTCATCTTCAGACTGCCCTCCAGGCTGATAGCGTAATCAATTCCTCTTCCTACAAAGAAAGCATCTTTTACATTTGCCTGTTTTGAGGCAAACCACTGGATACGTTCCTTATCTTCCAGGATCTTACAGATCTTATCCGGAAGTGTCTGCAGTTCACTGATATAATTGCTGTAGGCTTCTTCTGTGATCGTTCCTCTTACCATTGCAAACTGGATCGCCAGTGTATAAGCTGCGATCAGCTGTGTGCTGTACGCCTTGGTAGTAGCTACAGAAATCTCCGGTCCGGCCAGAGTATAAAATACATTATCAGCCTCACGTGCAATGGAAGATCCCACTACATTAACGATTCCCAGTGTACGAATACCATTTTCCTTGCATTTACGAAGTGCTGCAAGACTGTCTGCTGTTTCACCGGACTGGCTGATGATCACTGCAAGGCTGTTGGTGTTAAGGGCCATTTTTCGGTAACGGAATTCGGAAGCGAGCTCTACTCTTACCGGGATCTGTGCAAGATCCTCGATCACATACTGTGCTGCCATTCCTACGTGATAAGCGGAGCCGCAGGCTATGATATAGATCTGCTGGATGTTCCGGATGCTTTCTTCTTCCAGGCCAACTTCACTGAGGTCGATCTTTCCATCCTTGAGCACGGAATTCAACGTATCCAGTACTGCCTTTGGCTGTTCATGGATCTCTTTCATCATGAAATGCTCATATCCGGCTTTTTCCGCTGCTTCTGCATCCCATTCAATGGTTTTCAGCTCTTTCTCGATCTCATCTCCATCAAGATTGTAGAAGGTGACTTCGCCTTTTTTCACACGCGCCATCTCCAGATTGCCGATATAATATACATTGCGGGTGTATTTCAGGATCGCCGGTACGTCAGAAGCGATAAAGGATTCATCTTCTGCCACTCCAAGGATCATGGGGCTGTCTTTTCTGGCTACATATATTTCACCCGGATAATCCCTGAACATGATCGCAAGGGCATAGGAACCACGGATACGTACCATGGAATGTGTGATGGCATCCACCGGTGTTCCCTCATATTTCTTGTAATAATAATCGATCAGCTTGACTGCTACCTCGGTATCGGTCTCAGAATAGAAAGTATAGCCTTTACGGGCGAGCTTATTTTTCAGTTCCTGATAGTTCTCAATGATGCCGTTGTGGACTGCTACGATATTACCGTCGTCTGTCATATGCGGATGTGCATTGTTCTCAGAAGGTTCACCATGAGTTGCCCATCTGGTATGACCGATACCACAGGTTCCCGGTACAGTCTCTCCGCCGTTTGTCTTTTCTGACAGAACTTTCAGTCTTCCCTTGGCTTTGATCACTTCCGTCTCGCCCTCGCCGTCACGTACGGCGATTCCAGCGGAATCATATCCTCTGTATTCCAGCTTGGAGAGCCCATCTAAAAGGATCGGAGCTGCCTGGTGTCTACCTGTAAATCCTACAATTCCACACATATTTATCTGTCCTTTCTGTCTATGCAGGTATTTTCGCAAAAGACCGGGCTGTTACATCATATGCAACAGTCCGGTCAGAAGTTTCAGTTATTGCAATATAACATGTCCTACAGTATAGCACGTACCACTCTCGGTTTGCAACCCGCTTTTTCCAGAGCTGCAACGATCTGATTCTTATGATCTGTTCCGAATGCTTCCATAGTGATCCGAAGTTCTACGGCTGCATTTCGGTTGGTACTTACAAACTGGTTATGATCCAGTTTGATAACATTACCCTGATTTTCAGCGATCACACTTGCAACACGTACCAGTTCACCTGGCTTATCCGGAATAAGTACGGATACGGTAAAGATACGGTCACGCTGGATCAGTCCGTGCTGTACAACCGATGACATGGTGATCACATCCATATTTCCACCGCTTAAGATGGAAACGATCTTCTTATTCTTTACATCCAGATGACGGAGAGCTGCTACAGTAAGAAGTCCTGAGTTCTCTACGATCATCTTGTGGTTTTCTACCATATCCAGAAAAGCCACGATCAGTTCATCATCATCGATGGTAATGATATCGTCCAGATTTTCCTGGATATATGGGAAGATATTTTTTCCCGGAGTCTGTACTGCAGTACCATCTGCGATAGTATTTACGTGAGGAAGCGTTACGACCTCCCCTTTCTCCAGGGATGCCTTCATACATGCTGCGCCTGCCGGCTCAACACCGATGACTTTGATGTGTGGGTTCAGAAGCTTCGCAAGTGTGGAGACACCTGTAGCAAGTCCGCCCCCTCCGATCGGTACCAGAATGTAATCTACAAGCGGAAGTTCCTGTACGATCTCCATGGCGATAGTTCCCTGACCGGTTGCTACTGCCGGATCGTCAAATGGATGGATAAAGGTATAGCCTTTTTCTTCTGCAAGGGCAAGTGCGTGTGCGCAGGCTTCGTCATACACGTCGCCGTGAAGGATAACCTCAGCACCGTAACTCTTGGTGCGCTCTACCTTGATCAGTGGTGTGGTGGTCGGCATAACGATGACTGCTTTTACTCCATATTTATGTGCAGCATAAGCAACACCCTGGGCATGATTTCCTGCAGATGCAGTGATCAGACCTTTGTTCCTCTCTTCGTCAGAAAGTGTGCTGATCTTGTAATATGCGCCACGCACCTTATATGCACCGGTACGCTGCATATTCTCTGGCTTCAGATAAACCTTATTTCCCGTCATATCTGAGAAATAACTGCTGTATATCAGCTTTGTTTCCTGTGTCACTTCTTTTACTTTTGCTGCCGCTTCCTCAAAGCTCTCTAATGTAAGCATTTGTATTTAGCTCCTTTCTTCTACATCAAAGAGGGCGTTTACAAATGCGTCTGCATCAAATTTCTGCAGGTCATCGATACTTTCGCCTACTCCGATGTATTTTACTGGTATGTCAAGCTCAGACTGGATCGCTACTGCGATTCCGCCCTTGGCTGTACCATCAAGTTTGGTAAGAATGATTCCGGTAACGTTTGCGACCTCGGCAAACTGTCTTGCCTGGGAAAGCGCATTCTGGCCCGTGGTTCCGTCAAGAACTACCAGCGTTTCCAAATATGCTTCCGGATACTCACGTTCCAGAATACGGTAAATCTTGCGAAGCTCTTCCATAAGGTTTTTCTTATTATGAAGTCTTCCTGCGGTATCGCAGATCAGAATATCTGCATTTCTGGCTTTGGCTGCTGCCACGGCATCATAGACAACAGATGCCGGATCTGCTCCGTCCTGGCCGCCGATGATCTCAACGCCTGCACGGTTAGCCCACTGTGTCAGCTGCTCTCCGGCTGCCGCACGGAAGGTATCTGCAGCTCCGAGGATGACCTTTTTTCCCTGATCCTTTAATTTACCGGCCAGCTTGCCTACAGAGGTAGTCTTACCTACTCCGTTGACACCGATCACAAGGATCACGGATTTCCGGTTCTCAAACTCATATTCTGTGCTTTCTACCTGCATCTGTTTTTTGATGCTGTCGATCAGAAGCTGTTTGCACTGGGACGGCTCCTTGATATGCTGCTCAGCAACCTGCTCCTTTAAATGCTCCAGAATGGAGGTGGTTGCGTTAATGCCGATATCTCCCATGATCAGGATCTCTTCCAGTTCTTCATAAAAATCATCATCAATACTGGAAAAACCGCTGAAAATGGAATCAAAGCCGGCAACGATATTGTCTCGCGTTTTGGTAAGTCCGCTTACCAGACGTTTAAAAAACCCTTTTTTTTCTTCTGCCATACTGATTCATCCCCTCTGCTACTGGGTAAGCTGGTTCTCTACTAAATCTACGGATACCAGCGTGGATACCCCTTTTTCCTGCATGGTAATACCATAAAGCCGGTCTGCGGCGTTCATAGTTCCACGTCTATGGGTTATTATAATAAATTGTGTGTTTTTCGTCAACTTCTGTAAATATCCGGCAAATCGCCCAACATTGGAATCGTCCAGCGCTGCCTCGATCTCATCCAGCAGACAGAACGGTGACGGCTTCAGATTCTGGATCGCGAAAAGAAGTGCGATAGCTGTCAGAGCTTTTTCCCCACCGGAAAGCTGCATCATATTCTGCAGTTTCTTTCCCGGCGGCTGGGAAATAATCTTAATTCCTGCCTCCAGGATATCTGCCTCTTCATCCAGCTCCAGAGTTCCTTTTCCGCCTCCGAACAATTCCTTAAATGCCTTGTCAAATTCCTTCTGGATCTCGCCAAATTTCTCAGAAAACTGTTTCCGCATTCCCTCATCCAGCTCCTGAATGATCTGTTCCAGAGTTTTCTCCGCTGTGACCAAATCCTCATACTGGCCGGACAGAAAGGTGTGTCTTTCCAGAAGTTCCTTATAATCCTCAATAGCATTTACATTTACAGGTCCCAGCTTTCTGATATCATCTTTAATCTGAGCTGCCTGTCGCTTCATCTGCGAAAGATCAGTAAGTTCCTCTTTTCTGTAGGAAACGGCATTATTGGGGGTGATCTCATACTCGGACCACATATAGGCAATCCGCTCTTCCCTGTTCTCCTCCAGCTTGTCCATCTGTCCCTGCAGACGGTAACATTCCTTATCCAGAAGTCCGATCTGACCGGACAGATAATCTCTTTTCTCAAAAAAATCTTTATGCTGAGAAGTTCTGCTCTCTTTCTCCTTCTGCAGATTTTTCAGCTGCATCTGTGCCTGTTCTTCATGAAGGACAGACTCTTCCGACTCTTTTTTCAGCTGAGTAATCATCTCCTGCTTCTTTTCCATCTCTTCACTGCTGTGAGCAAGAGACTGATAAATATCCTCTTTCTCAGTCATAAAAGCTGTGATTTCTGCTTTCAGACGGCTCAGGTTTTCCTGGTCAAATTTCTCTTTCTGTTCAAGAGCGGATGACTGAAGACGGATTTCTTCTAACTCCCGGGTGATTTTCTTCTCTTCTTCTTTCCATTCATCCAGTTCTGACTGCTTTGCCTCAATAAAACTCTCCAGTTCTTTCTCATCCTGCTTTGAATTCTCCAGTTCCCTGGCAATCCGGTCATGATCCTGCCGGATTTCCATGACCTGGCGTTTGATCTCTGCCTGATCTCTGTTGATCTGCGCATATCCGCTTCGGATCTCCTCAGCTTTCTTTTCCTGCTGTTTGATATTCATTCTGGCAGTATTCTGTTCTATATATTTCTGACGGAGTTTTTCCTGAAATCCTGCAATGGCATCACGAAGCCTGTTTCTCTGATTTTTATTTTCCTCAACAGCATTCTGCATTTCGGTCAGATTCTGCTTCAGCTGATTTACTTTTGTTTCCAGTTCCTCTATTTCACGCCGTCTTCCAAGCAGATTGCTGTTGTTTCTGAAGGCACCGCCGGTCATGGAACCTCCCGGGCTTAAGGATTCACCCTCTGTTGTGACCATTCTCAGACTGTGTCTGTATTTTTTTCCTATTGCAATGGCATGATCAATGTTATCAACTACCAGCACTCTTCCAAGAAGGAATTTCGTGATCTGCTGATACTGAGAAGCTACGGACACCAGTTCGCTGGCAATCCCCACAACGCCCGGCTCTTTCAGTGCTTCTTTCGGTGTAAACTCACCTCTGGGACTTATGCTGCTCATGGGAAGAAAGGTCGCACGTCCATAACGATTCTTTTTCAGAAATTCGATCATGGTTTTGGCAGTCTGCTCATTATCTGTAACAATATTCTGAATGCTCCCACCAAGAGCTGTCTCGATAGCGATCTCATAATCTTTGTTTACCTGGATCAGATCTGCGACAACACCCTGGATTCCCGGAACACGTTCTTTTTGTTCCATAACTCTCCGGATACTGTTTCCGTATCCATCATAGCGCTCCGCGATATTTCTGAGAGAATCCAGCCGGGATGCCTCTCTGTGATAGGCTGTCTGTTCTGCTTCCAGCTTTGTGTTCTGTTCCTTCAGCTTTTCCTGAATCTTCATCACACTCAGATTCAGATGTTCACATTCCTCATTGGCATTTTCAATCTGGGATGTAATCTCATCATACTGTTTCCGGGCTGTAGTCAGAATGGTCTGCTGTTCTTCCTCTTCACTCTTCAGTCTGAGAATACGCTGGCTAATCTCTGCCTTACGGATTTCTGCCTGTTCCATCATTGCATCAAATCTCTGGGCTTTACCCTTGACATTGGCGCGGCTGTTCAGAATTTCAATGATCTCATTTTTGCCATTCTCCACTTCGAGAGTACAGGCTTCCATATTCTCCTGCGCTGTCCTTAATTTCTCTTCTTCCTCAGAAAGTTTCTTACGGACAGCCTTTAACTGTGCATAAATATCCGTTTTTTCTTCTTCAAGTTTCTTCTTTGAATCTGTTCTTACTGAAAGTTCAGCCTCAATTGTCTGGATACGTCCCTTATAATGCTCTTCATTCTGTGTCCCTGCCAGTATCTGCTCATTTAATACATTGATCTGGCCTTCCAGCTGTTGTTTACGGATTGCCTGCTCCTGACCGGAAATGCGAAGTGCATCCATTTTGGAATTTAAATCTTCCAGCTCCTGTTCCAGACGTTCATATTCCACCTTGGTCCGGTCATAGGAACTCTGGGTATCCTTCAGCTGATTCTGCGCAATTATGTTCTTTTCTTCCAGTTCCTTGAGTTCTTTGGCTGCAGCAGCATACTCCATCAGGAACATATTCACATCCAGTTCCTTAAGCGTCTCTCTTTTGGAAAGATAAACTCTTGCTGTCTCTGACTGTTTCTCCAGTGGTTCCAGCTGTCTGGTAAGCTCCGAGAGGATATCTGTCACTCTGACCAGGTTCTGGCGTTCTTCCTCCAGTTTTTTGATAGTGGTATTCTTTCTTCTCTTAAATTTAACAATACCTGCTGCCTCATCAAAAAGCTCTCTTCTCTCTTCCGGTTTACCGCTTAGGATCCTGTCGATCTGTCCCTGTCCGATAATGGAATATCCTTCTTTACCGATACCTGTATCATAAAACATCTCATTGATATCTTTCAGTCTGCAGGCACTTCCGTTGATCTTATATTCACTCTCTCCTGAACGGTAAAGCCTTCTGGTAACCGTAACCTCGTTAAAATCAACCGGAAGCTTATGGTCTGAATTATCCAATGTGATCGCCACCGATGCATAACCCAGGGGTTTTCTTGTCTCTGTACCGGAGAAAATAACATCCTGCATATTTCCTCCTCGCAGAGACCTGGCACTCTGTTCACCCAGCACCCATCTCACCGCATCACCGACATTGCTCTTTCCACTTCCGTTCGGACCTACAATACCGGTGATCCCGTTATGAAATTCAAAATTGATTTTCTGTGCAAAGGATTTGAAGCCATATACTTCAATATTCTTTAAATACATAGTTCACCTGCCAGTTTTTCTTTTCCTCATGTATCACGCATAAAATCAGAATTTCTTTTCCTGAATTGCCTGATATGCTGCTGCCTGTTCGGCAGCTTTCTTTGTATGACCGGTTCCATTTCCGACAACCTGTCCATTCACCTGAACACTTACCGTAAATTGCTTGTCATGATCCGGTCCGCTCTCTCCGGTCAGAATATATTCTACCGGCTGAATTCCTTTTTCCTGGACTATTTCCTGCAGAATTGTCTTGCTGTCATAAAAAAGCTGTTTATGTTCAATATCGTTTAAGATAAATTTCAGGACAAAATCCTTTGCAGGTTCAAAACCGCCATCCAGATAAATGGCTCCAAGAAGAGCTTCTGTTGCATCTGAAACGATAGAATCCCTATTACGTCCACCCGTCATATTCTCGCCTTTGCCAAGGAGAAGATACTGTGGAAGTCCAAACTGCCGCGCGCAGTACGCAAGGCTAGGTTCACAGACCAGGCTTGCACGTTTTTTGGTCAGTTCCCCCTCCGGAACCTGTGTGAATTTTGCATAAAGGAAATCACTGCTGATCAGTTCAAGAACTGCATCGCCAAGGAACTCCAGACGTTCATTACAGCCCAGTTTTCCCAACTTTTTTTCATTTGCATATGAACTGTGTGTCAATGCCTGTTTCAGAAGTTTTTTATTTTGAAATGTATATCCTATGATCTGTTCCAATTGTTCCATTTTATCTGCCTTCTTTTCTGTTATTCCTTATCTGGGGCCGGAAATTGCGCCGGCTGGATTTTTTCCGCAATTTTTTCGTTGATCCTCTGTTGTTTGAACTGTACGCACTGGAAAATTGCATGCTTAATTTCGATAGCTTTGGCACTTCCATGCGTTTTGACAACAAGGCCTTTTAATCCAAGGAGCGGAGCTCCACCATATT
>OGRL01002697.1_pt1 | contig 11403 bp, 8 predicted proteins | sample 1553481 | NCBI WGS metagenome assembly OGRL01 (sample SAMEA2580036, study PRJEB22360) | human gut metagenome
GAATCCGCCCGGTAGTGGGAAGGATATAGCCGAAGGCAAGGGTGTCCATCGTGAGGTGGAATCTGAAGGAAGCCGGATGTGGGAATAAACTAACCACGGGCAAATCTCTGGTCTGACGAACAGAAATCACATATAAGGTTTTGCATGAGGGTAAGGCTGCACAACAAGTCAAAGCCCAATAACTACACGGAATCATGCGGAATAGATGTGGCAGATAGATGGAGAGAAAGAAGCGTGTGATACCCGGGGAGGTCTGCGCGACATGCCTCGAAAGAGGTAACCACTGCCAAAAGCAGTGCTGAACGCACAGAAGTCAGCAGAGGTCATAGTAGCCGAGAGGTGAAGGACTGAATCAATAGGAGTCTCAAGTATGACCCGGAAAGGAGAAATGAGCAGATGGATGCAGAAAACAAGGAAAGCTGCTTGCAGAGAGATAGCGCGGAACGTAAAGGGTATGTAAGAGCGCACCGCTCATTCAACCGGATATGGAAAGAAAGGGACAGTGCAGAGCCGGATATCTTAGGTAAGATACTGAATAAGGACAACCTAAACAGAGCTTACAAAAGAGTGAAGGCAAACAAGGGAGCGCCGGGAGTAGATGGGATGACCATTGAAGGGGCGTTCCAGTGGATAAAGGAACATAACCACGAACTGACAGAACAGATTCGAAAGGGGCATTATACCCCATCGCCTGTGAGACGAGTGGAAATTCCCAAATCAGACGGAGGAGTACGAAAACTTGGTATTCCGACTGTCATAGACCGTATCATCCAACAGGCAATGTCACAACAGCTGATACCGATTTATGAGCCAAAGTTTTCGGATGGAAGTTTCGGATATCGTCCGGGACGGAGTGCGAAAGACGCAGTTCAGAGGATAGAGGAGTATGCAGAACAGGGATATACAAAAGCAGTAGTCCTAGACCTGTCAAAGTATTTCGATACACTGAACCATGAGTTACTTGTAAATATCCTGCGCAGAGATGTAAAGGATGAACGTGTAATACAGATGATAAAGAGGTATCTTAGAAGTGGAGTGATGGAAAACGGTGTAGTCGTTAAGACGGAAGAAGGATCACCACAGGGAGGAAATCTCTCCCCACTGTTAGCCAATGTATATCTTAACGAGTTTGACCAGGAGTTCAACAAAAGAGGAGTACCGTGCATTCGCTATGCAGATGATATCGTATTGCTAGCGAAGAGCGAACGTGCATCCGAACGGTTGTTGGAAAGCAGTACGAAATATCTTGAAGAGAAGCTGAAACTCACAGTCAACAGAGAGAAGCTTAATGAGATACTGACTGGTTATCTCCATTACTATGGCATCACTGACAATTCAGAGAGAATTACAGCATTTCGTTATAATGTTATGAAAAGCTACAATTTTAAATATCAGGGGAGATCGAGGTCTCTTATCTTCAAATATTCCACAAGCTTAAAAGACATTCTCAACAGAAACTCTGTCATGGGATCGTTTAAATCGGCTTTACCTATTTCAATGATTTTTTCCATTCGATAAGCCAGCGAATTCCTGTGAATACACAAAATGTTAGCTGTTTCCTTATTGTTATGGAAACACTGTAGATATACCTCAAGTGTATGGTAAAGTTCATTTCCCGTTCTCTGGTCATATTTATTCAGTCTGTAAAGGGCAGGGTGGATATAATCTGCAAGTTTTTCTGGTTCTTTGATCTTGTTCATCATTTCGTAGAACTCAATTTCAGAATACCGATGAATTTGATGCTCCATCGGATACCTTTGATCCCATGATATTTCCTTCTTAAGGTTATCAGGGATTCTGTGATTCCATTCAAGAACTGTCCGCGCCTGCTGATAAGCTCTGTAAAATTCATCCATTTTTGAAAAAACCAGGGAGATTCCTACATCCAGATGATACTCTGCCATCGTTTTAAGCATTATTTTTTGAGTATCTACAAATATAACAGAACTCTGATCTGGTACAAGCAGGACTAGTGCATTGTCGTGGACAGTCATATATGCTTCCGGAAAGATATGTCGGATCACAGGATAAAGCTGCTGCTTTAATTTATTTTCCTTCAAAAATGTCTTCGGTTGGATACAAAGTGCATACATTGCATCAGATACTCGAAGATGAGAAATGGAATCTGCCAATATATCAGCCGGAGTTCCAATCAGCAAGGCTTCAAGAAGCTGCTGGTCCGCACTGGTGTACTGAAACAGTTCAGGATGATAATGTCCAACTACGGAGCTGATTGCCCGGCTTACATCACTCATAGCTGCTAAGTGTTCTGCGGTAAAAGGGATATTGTTTTCTATCATCAGAACAAAACCAACCTGAACACCGTTTAAAAACACTTTCGAACTACATTTACGATATGGTGATTCCGGGCAAGATACTTCAACAGCCTCAATGCTGGCTGAAGCCCCCTGGACAGCTTCCAATGACATTACATTTTTAATGAAATCGTATGTACAATATCCACGTTCAATATTCTTTTTCCATAATTTATCCGTAACCGGAATTGATGTAGAATATGACAGGATACGGAATTTCTTGTCGCAAAATACCAAAGAATATCCTAATTTGATGGATGCAGAGTTAATCACTTCATCCAGGCTATGGGAAGAGTGGCCTTTTCGAACCAGTTCTTCATATAAACTAACCTGTTCATGTGTCTGAAGAAACTGTTTTGCTGCATTAAAAACCGCAAAAAGCTCTTTTGCCTGTACTGTTGCACGATCCGTGCAGGAATAAGGAAAAAGATAGTTTTCTCCACGAACAAGGATACATTGAGAAGGCTGCATATCAGGAGACAAGACATCTGGATAACCAAAATAGACAATATCTGTGGCGTATCCTGTTTGAGTGCCATCCAGCAGCTCTACATCTCGTATTTCATGAAGATCAGTAGAACAATTTAGTATTATGTTAAAAGTTTTTTCATTTTTTAAATAATCAATAAGATCGGAAAACAGCATCTTCATACTCCTCTTTACAATTATTTGTGAAAAATGCACAGTGTTTTGCAGATTATTATTAATTATAGTGCATTGTGCATAAATACACAATGTCTTTTTTATATTTATGCCGTTGTTTTTTTAACAATGAAAATGTTATTTTTAAGCCATAATAATCAAGAGACACAAGTAAAGGAGGGTGTACATGTATCAGGAAATATTTAAACAGGGAAAAATTGGAAATATTACACTTAAAAACCGGCTTGTAATGTCACCGATGGGTACAAGCCTGGCGGAGATGGATGGGTCTCCATCGGAAGACATGATTGCATTCTATGAGGCACGTGCAATTGGTGGCGCAGCGCTTATTATTCCGGAGATTGCAAGGGTAAACGATCTGCATGGTGCAGGGATGATGCGTCAGCTGTCTGTTTCAAAAGACAGACATATCGAAGGTCTTGCAAAGCTTGCAGAAACAGTACATAAATATGGGACAAAGATATTCATCCAGCTGCATCACCCTGGACGTGAAACAGTAACTGCTCTTACAGGCGGTCCGGTAGTATCTGCTTCAGCAATACCGTGCAAATATCTTCAGCAAGAAACAAGGGCTCTTTCAACAGAAGAAGTAAAAGCTTTGATCCAACAGTTTATCTCAGGTGCTGTACGGGTAAAAAAAGCGGGTTGCGATGGAGTAGAGCTTCATGCGGCTCATGGGTATCTATTACAACAGTTTCTTTCCCCTTACACAAATAAACGCGAAGATGAGTATGGTGGTTCCTTTGAAAACAGACTTCGTATGATCACCGAGATCATAAATGGAATCCGTGTACAGTGTGGACCGGACTTTCCGATCGGTGTCCGTTTAAGCGTTGAAGAATTTCTGGATAAAACAGGAGTGACAGAGGATTATATCCATATCCAGGATGGAGTTAAGATTGCAATGGCGCTTGAGAAATGCGGGATTGATTTTATTGATGTGTCTGTTGGTTTATACGAGACAGGAAGTGTATGTGTAGAGCCGATCTCCTTCCCCCAGGGTTGGAGAAAAGATCTGATCAAGGCCGTAAAAGATCACGTTTCTATTCCAGTGATAGGAGTTTCCTGCATACGTGAACCACAGGTAGCTGAGAGTTTTCTGGAAGGAGGTATTGTTGATTTTGTCTCCATGGGAAGAAGCTGGCTCGCAGACGAACAGTGGGGACTCAAGGTACTTGAAGGAAGAGAGAATGAAATTTGTAAATGTATCAACTGTCTGCGTTGCTTTGAGAGCCTGAATGCATGGATGGGCGCGGGTATTCCTGCGGAATGTGCAGTTAATCCACGTGCATGCCGCGAACGTCTTTATGGAAATGCAGAATATGACACTCAGGAACATAAGGTAGTAGTTGTGGGTGGCGGACCATGTGGTATGATCGCTGCTAAAACACTTGCTGAACGCGGCATGAAGGTAACATTGGTTGACCGCCAGAGTGAGCTTGGAGGTACGATAAACCTTGCAAAGAAGCCTCCTTTCAAAGAACGTATGGGCTGGATTGCTGATTATTATAATGTTGAATTTGAGAAACTTGGAGTTGAATTAAAACTTGATATGGAAGCGACTGCGGATAAAATTGCAGAAATGAATCCGGACGCGGTACTTGTAGCAACAGGTTCTAAATCTGTCATTCCAGGATCTATTCCCGGAATAACCGGAGAAAATGTATATACAATCGAAGATATTCTTTCCGGAAAAGCCGGACTGAAGAATAAAAAAGTAATGATCATCGGAGCAGGTGTTACGGGACTTGAAACAGCAGAATATCTCTGTCACGAAGGAAATACCGTTGTACTTGCGGATATGCTTGACAAAGTTGCTCCTAATGCAAATCATACAAATGTTGCAGATGTATGTGGAAGATTGAAAGAATACAATGCCCAGTTCATGATGGCATATGCTCTTAAAGAGATCAAAAAAGATGGAGTTGTACTTGAAAGACTGAACGATAAGATAAATGTGGAAGTTGCTGCAGATGCTGTTGTTCTTTCCCTTGGTTTCCGTCCGGACAACCATCTTGTTGAAGAATTAAAAGAAAAAGGAATCCATGCTCAGGCTATCGGAAATGCTGTGAAAGACGGTACGATTGCTCCTGCATCCAGAAGTGGTTTTGAAGCAGCAAGGAAATTGTTTAAGACATCTGTCAAAACTCCAAGCTTTATCACTGCTCCGGAGGAAATGCCTAATTTCGGTAAGATATCTCTTATGAAAAATCAGGAGGGAATATATCTTGCATACCTCACCGATCCTGCGGCGATTGCAAAGGTTCTGCCTGCACCGTTAAAACCATTTTCCGTGCCTGTAGTTACGGTATCTGTGTGCCATGTTAAGGAGCCTACCTTTGCTGATGATTATTATGAAGCAATCCTTGGTGTTTACTGTACATATGGAACACAGCTTGGATTATATCCAATAGGACTTGTACTTGGGGGAACCGGTGCAGAAATGGCAGTTCAGTGTGGACGTGACAATGGATCAATTCCAAAGAAACTGGGATCTGAATTTGTAATCCGTCGAAACAATGATCATGTGACCGCTCAAGTCTGCCGTCGTGGTACTGAACTTGTAAATATTGATCTCAAGATTGGTGAATATAATAACGCAATGACCGGAATGCTGTATCAGTTCCCAGAAGCCGGTAAAAAGACATATGGCGGTGGTTTCTACTTCCACCTTGACCGCGAACCGGATAAAGAAGGAAAATCACATTTCCAGAATGGTGCTCTGCTTCAGAATCTCTGTGAATACAATTACCATTCATGGGAGCCTGGTTTTGCAGCGATTAAATTACAATCGTCCATTGATGATCCATGGGGAGAACTTCCAATCAGAACAGTCATTGGAGGTGCGTATTCCTCAAATGATCTGATGGTTCATAAACTGAATTTATGTGAAGAGATTGACGCAGATGTTCTGGCACCGTATCTGCTTACCGCACGGTATGACAGAACAGCATTCATGGAAACAGGAAGAAGATAAGGAGGGCATTGCCATGAAGTTTGAAAACAAAGTAGCAATCATTACCGGTTCAACAAGAGGAATCGGAAGAGCAACCGCAGAACTCTTTGCAAAAGAAGGAGCAAAAGTCATAGTTGTTGGAACAAAGGAAGAACTGGGAGAAAGCTGTGTGAATGAAATCAAGGCAGCCGGAGGAGAAGCAATTTTCTGTAAAACAGACGTGACATCTGATGAAAGTCTTGATAACCTGGTTAAAACAGCTCTGGACGCCTACGGAAAAATAGACATTCTCGTTAATAATGCAGGAGTAGGCGGAACAACTGCCAATATGGATCAGATCACAATGGATGAATGGAACACTGTTCTTGCAACAAATCTCACAGCACCATTTGTTCTTTGCAAGAAACTAATCCCTATTATGGAAAAACAAGGAGCTGGAACCATCGTCAATGTAGCTTCCATGGCAGCAACCGCAGCTGGCCGCGGAGGGCTTGCTTACACTTCTGCTAAACATGGCCTTCTTGGACTCACCCGTCAGATGTCATTGGATCATGGACGTACAGGAGTGCGTATAAATGCTGTTCTTCCAGGACCGATTGCAACAGATATGATTGCACGTGTGCTTGCAATTCCACAGCATCCGGTAACAATGAAGATTGGAATGAGTCCGGCAAAACGTCCTGGAGAACCTATCGAAGTAGCACAGGCCATTGCATTCCTTGCATCAGACGAAGCTAGTTTCATCCATGGAGCAGCTTTGGCTGTAGATGGCGGATATACGATATTTTAAAAATAATTGATATGCATTAGAAAAAGGAGTCATTTGGACTCCTTTTTTCAGTACGTAGGATCTGACTGCAGAGATAAATCAAAATATAGTACCCTAAGGAAAATCATCCAAGTCTAACGTACTGTCAGTACATGAATTCTTAAATAGGAGAGAACTATGTGCAGCAGATATTACATTGATCCCGGTATGACGGAAGATATTTCCAGAGTGGTACAGAACATAGATGGGAGGATCTGGCTGGCACAAGGAGATACCCGTCCGACCGATGTCGCACCAGTCATTGGACAGTCAGAACACGGACTGGAACTGGGTATATGCAGATGGGGATATCCCCTGTCAAAAAGCAAGGGTCTGGTCATCAATGCAAGGGTAGAAACTGTTTTGGATAAACCTTCTTTTCAAAACGGGATCTTATATCACCGGCTGTTGATTCCGGCAGGCGGTTTCTACGAATGGAATTCCCTGAAAGAAAAGAGTATCTTTACCAGACTGGATTCCTCTGTGCTGTACATGGCAGGGTTCTGTGACTGGTTTGATAATAGCAAAATGCCTGTACTTCTGCAGGCTTAGTCTTAATTTCTGTGATTTCATATTCGCCCTGGTCAAGGTTTTTAAAACTTCCAAATCCGTATTTCGTCCTTGTTTCCATATAAATCCAGTAGTACAATATGTTTATAAACATAAAGGAGGATTTGATTACCATGAAGAGAAAAAGGTTTTCCAGATTACTATTCTTAATGCTGACTATCATGATTACTGTTACGTTTTACCAGCCAGCCCAAGCAGCTTCCGGTAAATACACCGGGACCTACACAAAAACATGGTCTGTTTCAAGCAATATGACGGTCACCATCAAGCCGAGCTATTCCGTCATTGTAAATAAGGTTACCAGTACCAAAGTCAGGCTTCAGCTTGAAAAACTGGGAGTCAATGGTTCGCCTATCTATGCGACTGCTCCCATTACAGCAAAGCGTAAAGGAAACACAGTTTCTTTTAAGTGGAAAGATACATGGGGCAATTCCGGCACTGGAACATTAAAATTGTACAAAGGATACGTCAAATTAAAAGTAAAGCAGACATATACCGCCAGGTGGAATCGGAGTACTCTGGATACAAGCGGAAAATATATGAAAATCTACCGCCAGAGTGGTAATACAAAAATGGATAATATAGATTTATAACAACAGGGCAGAAACAGTTTTAATGCTGTTTCTGCTCATTTGTTTGGTTAATAAATTTTTGTCATTTTGGAAGTGTCCATAAAATTTATTTTCCGAATTTCTCCAATGTCTCCAGTACTCACATCCGGACAAAACGTGTAATCTTTTGTCTGGTTCCCAATAGTCACACGGGCATACCAGTGTTCGCTCCAGTTCCCGTCGTAATAAAGATTGCTTATCTTGTCGAAACCACCGATCTCTTTTGCTATGGCACACAGGATTGTTGGGGTTGTAGAGAATGTCTGGGTCTGACTTTGCGAAGTACAACTAAAAGGATAAAGCAGAGTTAAAAGATCTATAAAAGAAGTATAAAATCGGAAATAGAGTGGAAAGAGAGAAAAAAAAAGCCAGAGTTCCTGCTATAATACCTACATCAATGTTTGAGGCACTTTTTTCTGTTCCTTTTTAAAAGGCACTGCTCTGGCAGTTCTTTTGACCAGGGCAGAAGACTGTCGATAACGGATGGATCTTCCAGATGATGATTGTTTGGCGTTTCAGTGAGCAGATATTTCAGATACTCATAGACATCCAGTTCATTCGCTCTGGCGCTTTCCACCAGTGTATATAATACTCCATTTGCAAATGCTCCTTTCGGAGTATCAGCGAACAGCCATGCAAGAATGTCTGAGTCTGACCCTATGAAGTACAACTGAAATAAAAAAAGAGCCGTTCATTGATAAGCAATCCAATATAGACTTTGGAAAATATCTAGTAAAAAGAATCAAATATGTAGTTGTATAAAAGTATCATACACATAGGGGAGGAAAATCTATGGAACGCATACATATTGTTAAAAAAAGTGTAACAAAGTTAGATGTCGATTGTGTGGTTAATGCTGCCAATGAAGGATTGTGGGCAGGCGGTGGAGTATGCGGAGCTATTTTCAAAGAAGCCGGATATAATGAATTGACAGATGCTTGCACGAAGATAGGTCATTGCGATACAGGAAATGCTGTGATCACACCAGGGTTTCAGTTGAAAGCCAAATATATTATTCACGCTGTTGGACCACAGTGGCATGGTGGCAGTCATAATAAAGAACATTTGCTTCGAAAATGCTATCAAACGGCATTGCTTTTAGCACGGGATAATGGATGTAAATCTATAGGATTTCCTCTAATTTCCTCTGGTATATATGGTTATCCAAAGAAAGAAGCGTGGCAAGTGGCACTAAGGGCAGTTGCAGATTCTCTTGATTCTTTTGTGGATATGGAAGTCTATTTTGCTGTATTAGATGATACGATGCTTGCTATGGGACAGGAAATATATCATGCTATGTTCGATTATACAGGTGATTCATTGTTGGTATCTATTGATAAAGAAAAGCTGTGGCAGTGTATAGAGCTGTTGTGTAAAATACGGAAAATTGAATGGAAAACACCGCCATCAAAAAATGGATTGAATTATTTTCCCTTTCCAATCTATCCAGAGGGGATTTGGCAGGTGTTTAACCTTATGAAGCCGGATAGAGATTATGGAAAACATATGGAACAACAGCCGAGAAACATAGTACCAAGTGAGATGTCTGTAGAGCAGATTAATACAAGACTCACCTTGATTCAAAGGAGTGAACGTTTCGGTGATGGTAATGTTGCAGCAGAAATAGAAAATGGTAATTTGTTAAAAATGTTACTTCGCTTAGATGATCTTTTGAATAAAAGCGTAAAGAACTAGAATTTGCTTGAAAGAAGGTGAGGCAACACATTTGTAGCATTGGGGTCTGACACCAATGTGGTCAACCTAGCGTCAACTTAGGGGCATATTAGCGAATATCCTCTAATGCAAACTACAAAATTAATCGGTTTATGACAGAAAACAGTTGCTGTTTTGCTGGAAACCAGAAGATTCATAAAAATTGCCGCACTTAAATAAGCCTATTGATGAATGCTGGCTCTATTTTAAAAAGAAGCTTTTTTATTTCGGAAATGTGAACGTCCCTTGGATTTCAATTTCTTCCTTGGAAACGACCTGCCGGGCAGGAGCTGTGATCTGCAGCGTACAGCATCTGTATATAACTGTTCAATAATTGAAAGCTCAAACAGTCCGCAGAGTATTTTGGGAACAATACTTTTGATCCGTCCAATGATAAATGCACGATTGGCCTGATAACGGAACTTATTTGTGCTTTTGGCAGAAATCTGTATTTCCTCATCTGCTTCATTTTTTATAAGGGAGGCCAGATTCGATAAAAGCATATTTATATAAAATTCCTGCTGTATAGACACTGCAGTAGCACCGGAAAACTCTTCCATGGCAAAGCGGCTTTTTAATTCTTTGTACTTAAGTTCTACAGGCCATCTGTAGAAGTAAAGTTCCCGGAACATATCTTTTGTAACAGCAGGATCAAACAGGTTTGTTGCAAGATATTCTTTTGTGCCATCATCAAGCGGAATCTCAAGGACACGTATAGGTACATCGGAAGTACCTTCTTTTGAAGTTCCCTGAAGAATGGAAATCATATCACCATTGCATTTTTTAGATAAATTGATTCCCTCTTTCAGTCTCATAACACAGAGATGCCCATGCTCTACACAGTAGCGGAACATATCTTCTGAATAATAACCTCTGTCAAAAATAATAATACTGTTGTTATATAGTCCCATATCTTCAAGAACTTTAAGATGTTCTAATGCAGCTGCTCGTTCAGAGGAAAGAAATTTATGGATAGATGCATGAAGGATATAATCATCCAGAACATCATAAATTATTGAAGCCAGTCCCATGGTATAACGTCGGTTTGGATCAGGATAGCTGGACATTTCGCCAAAGAAATCAAAAGTTGATTTTGAATTCGGAAGTTCGATCCTGGAACCATCTACTGCAAAAAGATGATAACCCTGCCACAGCTTTCTTGAAGGGATCTGGCTGTAAAACAGATCAACAGAAAGGTAATAAAGTTCCTTGAACAGTGAAGGATTAATGAACTGTCTGGCTTTGGAAAGTGCCTGTTTTGAAACATCCGGAAAAGAAAGCGTGCCCAGTTCTTCTCTGATCTGTGAAAGATTCTGGAACATGGAAGCTTTTGAAGAGAAGAACAGATAAATAATAACTTGCAAAAGTGAAAGTTTTCTTCGCCGTACAAAATGTTTTTCCACCCGATGGGGTTCCAGTTTAACTTGATCTGTGATATAATCTTTAATGGATTGGACGATATTTTTACAAATATTAGTTCGACTCATATGGCATACCTCCTACGTATTGGAATAGATAAATATTTCGCTGGTAACGTAATATTGCTTAATCTATAAACCACATATTTAGGAGGATATGTCAAGATATTTATATAAAAAAATCCAGAATATAAGCCCAGAATCGTTGAATTTTCAGCATTCTGGGCTTAAGTTGACCACATTGGGGTCAGACTGTGCGTCCAGCAAAGGGTATATAGTCCGGTGGGTGGAAGCCCCATCAAATAAGCTGTTAACCACAGCATTTGAAGCGAGTCTTGAGTCTGTTACG
>OGRL01002703.1_pt1 | contig 11393 bp, 11 predicted proteins | sample 1553481 | NCBI WGS metagenome assembly OGRL01 (sample SAMEA2580036, study PRJEB22360) | human gut metagenome
TCTACCACAAATTTACGTAATAGCAAAATGTATATTTATAAGAATTTTGCATTAAAAATTCATTCGGATTTTTCCAGTAACTCATATGCAATACGCGGGCTTCCATCCGGCACATACACGATTCCACACCGTACAAAGCCATATTTTTCAAGTACATGCTGCATTACTTTATTATCCTCATGTGTATCTATTCGTAAATGCGGTATCTGTGCCTTACAGTAGTCCATGATCTTTTCCAGCACATTACGGACCGTTCCATCACTCGCAACACGGTGTACTGCAGCATACTCTGTATCCACCATCCAGCTGCCCTGTTCAATTTTCAGATAAACAGGATCCTCTCCTTCTATAAAAGCAAATACTGCATGGATTATTGCTTCATCTGCGACCGCATCTTCCAGTACATACAGATTTCCCTGAGAAATATCATCTTCCAGCAGTTCTTCCGGTCTGTCCCCTGCTCCCCACTGTGCATGATTTCCGTTCTCCCGCATAAATTGTCTCGCTGTTTCATAAATCTCATAAATTCGCGGCAGATTCCCCTTTTCCGCTTTTCTGATCATATATGACATGTAGTTCCTCCTGAATCTTCCTTTTTACATTTTTATTATAATTAGCCGATGTTTTTCTGTAAAGTCAGCATTCAAATAAAAAAATGCTGCCGGATCTGCTCCTCTCCAGAGAAATCCAGCAACATTTTCAACTATATTTCAGGGATGATCATGATTTATTTTTCGCCTCTGCGATGTTTCAGTCGAAGTGCCCAGAAAGCAAGTACAACATCAGCAAACGCAAACAGGAACATCATTGCAGAGCCTGCGACTTTTAATTCCCTCTTTTTGAAGATGTTCTACTTTTTTCCTGTATTCCTCTTCAAAGAATCCAACCAGATCAAGCACAAACTCGCAGCCATCTTTTCGTAGCCTTTCTATTGCTCCGAACAACTCATCCATTCCTTTTTCTTTCATGATCCTTCCCAGATACAGAAAATGAATTTTTTCATTATTCGGGTAAAAACGATATCTGTATTCTTTCAGATTGATTCCGGCACCATGAAGGACGACTTCTTTTTCCTCAGACAAAATTCGACGTTTTTTGAACTCCTGTGCATTTGCCTGATTCTCAAAAATTACTTTTTCTACTTTTCGTAAAGCAGTCCGATACATCACCGTAACCATATCCGAAAGCACCGGTTTCTGGAAAGCAGTTCCAAGTCCCTGTACATTTGCCAAAAAAGGAATCTTCATCTTTCCGCACAAATACCCTGCATAAATATTGGGTTTGATTGAATAGGTAATTACCAGATCCGGATTTTCTCTTTTCAATATTTTTTTATATGTACGAAGCAGTTTCAAATCCGTAACTGGATTTACACTTCTTCGATCAACTTCTGTTTCGATACAGTGTGCTCCCAACTCTTGCAGATCCTCTTCATGTCCGACAAATGGTGTACTGATCACAACTTCATAGTCTTCCATCAGTCTCTGAATCAGTTCTTTTCGGAAACGATACAACATGTATGAATGATTCGTCACAATCAACAGTTTCTTTTTATTACAGTTCTGCATGTGCCTTGCTCCGGTGCCGCCTTCTACGACGCCTTCACTTTTCAACACAGATCTGATTGTTCCGAGAATGCATCGCATATCCATAAACATATTCAGATGTCTCACATAATAGCCATCGAGTCTTGCTTTTTCACTTATTTCCAACTCATCTCTTCCATGAATCTGAGCCCATCCTGTCAATCCCGGACATACATCATTTGCTCCATATTTATCGCGTTCTTCCAGAAGATCATATTGATTCCAGAGTGCAGGTCTTGGTCCAACTAATGCCATATCTCCCTGAAAAATATTCAGTAGCTGTGGTAATTCATCCAGACTGGTTTTTCGAAGCCACCTGCCTGTTCCGGTCAGATACTGTTCCGGATCTGTCAGCAAATGGGTCGGCGTATCATGTGGAGTATCGGTCTGCATACTTCGAAATTTGTAAAGCATAAAATGACTCTTGTGGATTCCTACCCGCTTTTGCTTAAAAAATACCGGTGCAGTAATTCCATCTTCCAGCTTGATCGCAATCGCAATACCGGCAAATACCGGTGAAAGTATCACCAGCCCTGCACCTGACAGAATCTTATCGGTCGCTTTTTTCAGTTTTAAATAGCTTTCTGAAGGTTTTCGCATTGCTGATTTTCCTCTGTCTTTATGTGATAAGTAGATACAATACTCTGCATCAGCAGGCGCATGTCGTCCGTCTCATTTGCTGCAGCCTCTTTCATAACCCGGAGTGCATAATAAAGTCTGTCCTCATCAACATCGATCGGATGTCCGATGTGAATCAGCTTATTTGGGGTCTCTGTCATTCCTTCTTCATCCATGAGAAGTTCTTCATAAAGCTTTTCGCCTGGGCGAAGGCCGGTAAATTCGATCGCAATATCCTTTTCCGGGATATACCCTGAAAGTCGGATCATGTTTTTTGCAAGATCCAGGATCTTCACCGGTTCTCCCATATCCAGCACAAAGATCTCTCCGCCTCTGGCATAGACGCCTGCCTGAAGGACGAGTGAAACTGCTTCGGATATCGTCATAAAATATCGGATGATTTCCGGATCGGTGACAGTTACCGGACCACCTGCTGCAATCTGTTTCTTAAAAAGTGGAATGACACTTCCATTGCTTCCAAGCACATTTCCAAACCGGACAGCCACAAAATCTGTCTTCGAGTGTCTGTTGAAGCTCTGAATGATCATCTCGCAGACTCTCTTGGATGCTCCCATGATGTTGGTCGGATTGACTGCTTTATCGGTAGATATCTGTACAAATTTTTTTACTTTCCAACGATCTGCCGCCAAGACCAGATTATAAGTCCCAAGAACATTATTTTTGATTGCTTCATTCGGACTTGCCTCCATCAGTGGCACATGTTTGTGTGCAGCAGCGTGATAAATGATATCCGGTCGATACTTTCCAAGAACCGTATCTACTCGCTCTTCATCACGAATCGATCCAATCAGCACAGTCAGTTTCAGATTTGGATATTTCATTTTCAGTTCCTGCTGAATGTCATATGCATTGTTTTCATATATATCAAATATGATCAGACGCTCTGGTTTGTGCGCAGCAATCTGTCGACAAAGTTCGCTGCCAATCGAGCCGCCGCCACCAGTCACTAGGATTGTTTTGCTACATACATAATCCATGATCTCATCTATGTTGACATTTATTTCTTCTCGTCCAAGAAGATCTTCAATATTTACCGGACGAAGTTTACTGACATTGACTTCTCCATTCACCAGCTGATACACTCCTGGAAGGATTTTCAGTTCACAGCCCGTATCTTTGCAGATTTCCAGGATCGGACGAATTTTTCGGCTTCCCGCTGACGGTATCGCAATAATGATCTGTTCAATACCATAGTGTTCCACACTTCTTTTTATCGCATTCCTGTCACCCACCACACGGATTCCCAGTATATAACGTCCGATCTTACGGCGGTTATCATCAATCACACAGCAGATTTTCTGATCCAGATATCGACTGTTCTGAATCTCCTGGATCAATGTTCTTCCGGCTTCTCCCGCCCCGATCAGCATGATTTTCTTTTTCTTTTTTATTGAATAATGCTGTCTCTTTCGGTACCGAAGTCGGAGCAGTCTGTAAAAGAATCTGCTTCCACCTACCAGCGCGATCAAATAAAACGTGCGGATCACATAATAGCTTCGCGGAAGATGTTTTCCAAATCCAACGACTATTGCCATATCACATAGAGAAGAAACAACAACTGCACCAATGATCTTAAAAGTCTCTTCTAACCCGGCATATTCCCACAGACTGCTGTAGACTCAGCGTCACAAAGATCATCAAAATACCATAACTCACAAGCACATCAAGAAATTCTTCTGGTATCTGTTCGATATCAAATTCAAATCTTGTAAGTAATGCCATCAGAGACGAAATAATGATTAATACGATATCCAGAACGATCAGACAGACTCTTCTTAATAACAACTGATAATTTATTTTCTTTCTCTTCATCCTTTTTTCCCATAGTAGCCGTAATGGCCATAGCCATAGCCATATCCGTAGCCATACCCGTAGCCATATCCGTAACCGTATCCATAACCGGTAATTCCCATCTCTGTTCCATTCAGTACATACCCGATCAGATTTACACCTGTATCTGCAATATTTTCTACTCCGTTCAGAATTCTGTCTATGCGTGCAGAGTCCTGACGTACTACCATGACTGCTCCATCTGTCATACGGGCGATTGCTGATGCGTCCGAAAGCATGCCACATGGCGGCGTATCTACGATCACATAATCATAATTTTTACGAAGTACCTTTAACAGCCGTTCCAGATATCCGTTTCCAATCAGTTCGGTTGGATTTTTTACCATCTCTTTTCCCGGCAGAATGTCCAGCTCATACTCGCCGTAGCGGAGCATAATCGATTTGAGATCTGCTTTTTTATTCAAAACATCTGCAATCCCATACTTTTTTGTCCGAATTCCCATAGACAATGCAACAGATGGATGTCTGAGATCTCCATCAAGCAAAGCAACTTTCTTTCCTTTTTTGGCAAGAGAAATTGCAAGGTTTACTGCCACTGTTGTTTTTCCTTCATCGGATATGGCACTGGTCACGATCAGACTTTTTATTCCATTCTCTTCTGCATTTTTTGTCACTCGCGTGCGAATCGTTCGGAAGCTTTCCCGAAGGACTGTTGTATTTCCTTTCCCGTCAAGAAGTACTGTTTTTTTACTTTTGCGTCTTTTTCCATGTGATTTTGGCACGCTTCCAAGATATGCAATACTCAGATAGTTTTTCAGGTCCTCTTCCCTTCGTACCGTTTTTCTTGTTGATGCATATACAAATAAAAGGAAAATACTAACTACCGCCCCCGCAGCCACACCTTTTGCAACTGCTCCTGTAAAATTCTGCGGATTCTGTGGTTTTTCCGGAATGCCACTTTCATCCATCAGCGTCAGCTGTGTATCTCCTATAATATATTCTGCAACCTGCGGATAGTACTGGATAACTGCCTGCAGCACATCGTAAGCAATCTGGGGATCAGAAGCAGTTACATTGATCGTAAAAATTGATGTATTCTGAATTGCTTCTGCTGAAATACTTGCTGGTATCGAATCAACCCCGAGACTTTCTGCCACAATATCCGAAAGTGCACCACTGGTCAGGATATATGGAAATGTTTTACTGAGCTGTCCTGCTGTTGTTTCATCCGAATAGCTCTGATTGTATCCGTATGCCGTCTTAGTCTCCACAACAAAAGAAGAATATGCCTGATATACCGGAGTATAATTTGTCTTTTCTCTCATATACATAACGGCTCCACAGACTGCCATAAGCAGAAAACACAGAAGGAAAAACTTCTTAAATCCTCGCCACATATCATCCAGAATCGTAGTAAAATACAGAATTCCGGAATCCATCTCTGTACTACGCTCGCTTCCCATAATGTCCTCCATATCCGTAATGTCCGCTTCCTGCCATATTTTGTGACGTCACACCATTCAGGATGCAGCCAAGTACTTTTCCTCTGGTATTGTTCAGGATATCAATTGCATCATTAATGTCCTTCGTCAATACCGTATCCTGTCTTACTACCAGCACAGAAGCATCTGTCATCTGTGCCAGCTCCTCCGTATCTGCCACAAGCGCAAGCGGAGAAGTGTCGATAACTACATAGTCCATTTTTTCACGGCAAAATGCGATGATCTGTTTGAGCGTCATGCTTTTCAACAGAGTTTCAATTGCATTTGAAGAGGTTTTATTCAAAATCATATACAGGCCGGAATTATTCCAGTTCCGGATAATCTTCTCCGTACTTGCATGGTTGATCAGTACATCTCCAAGATCCTTCTCCTCATTATCGCGGACATTAAAAATTTTGTACTGCGCCGGTTTTCGGAAGTCACAGTCTATCAGCATAACCCTGCTTCCTCCCTGCGCAAGTGACAGTGCCAGATTTGCTGCTACTGTGGATTTTCCCTCATTTTCCATCACACTGGTAACAAGAAGTACTTTTGCATCCTCTTTATCCATATAGCTTCTCACTCTGGATGCAGCCATTTTGCTGGACTCCACATAAGCAAAACTTCGAAGTGGATTCTGGATCAGCATAGAAAGATAATCCTTCTTTCTTTTCATGGAAAGAGCCTTTGATTTTTTCTCATAGGCAATCGTTCCAAGCAAACGGGTATCCAGTTTTGTGGCGTTAAATTATTGCGATATTTTATCTATCTCGTATGTAGGAAATTCCGGCCAATAAAGCTATCAGGCATCCGGCTGCCACAGCAAATACCTTCATGACTGTTCTTTTTTCATCCAACGGATTGATCGGAGCCATGGCTACAGATGGTTGCTGAATCGTCTCAATGATGACATTTTTAATCGCATAATCGGAAACCGTATTATAGTTTTCCATAACGGACTGCAGTATTCGATAAGACTCAGCAGGCCCAGCCTTAACGGAAAGTGTGATCCGATTTGTCTCCGGAACAAGGTCTACCGACGTCTCCACCTCCAGGCTGTTCACTCCCAGATCCTGCGCTACTTTTTTCTTCAATACATTACTGCCCAGAATTTCAGTAAACTGCCCTGCCAGCTCTTTTGTCGAATTCAGATTCTGATATATATTGTTATTCATACCTTTTGCCGTAACAACAAATGTTGTCGAAGTTCGGTATTCCGGCTGATAAGTCGCACAAATCCAGATATCTGCAAACAATGCAGCAGCTATTGCCAGCAAAAGAATGGTCAGCCACTCTCTTCCAATGTCTTTCAGCATGCTGATCAGGTCTATCTGCTGAACGGTTTCGTTGTCTATTCTCTCTTCCATAAATTCCTCTTTCCCACTATCTCACCACAACGATCAGACGTACCTGACCGGTTACACTTTCTTTCCCACTGTCGTCCGTAATCTGATACAGGATTTCATATGTGCCAGGAGTATTAAAATCTGCCTGATTCGTGATCTGCACCTCATCTGCAGTAATAGCAGTACGTTCCTGCTTTTCCGCCGGATTCGGATCACGGAGAACACCATCTTCTCCCCTTACAAATTTAATCCCTCCCATAGTGATCTGCTGAACATAGGACCACGGATCAACTGCCTTTCCAACTGACGTATATACCAGATACTCTGATAATTCAAACTGCGGTTTCTGGGCCTCCTTTGACGGATCATAAATCTCAACAGTAACCGGTAATTTCTGTACATCTCCGGCACTGTTTGCAACCTGATATACCATTGGATATTCCCCTGCCACATCAGCTTGGACATAATATTCACTGGACATTTTAATCTTTCCGGTGATATCTCCATCCAGCACATCCGAACAGGTAAGCGTTCCCATGATATCCTGTGTATTCATCGCAAAACGCAGAGGTTCCGTCAAAGAAAATGTTGGTGAAACATAATCTGTATATGTAATTTTTCTTGCCGCCTTTGTCGCATGATTATCTGAATCAAAAGCAACCACCGTCATATTACGCGTATGGTTTTCCATAAAATTACTGACAGATTCCACAATCAGACTTCCCGTCACATCGCCGTCTTTGGAATCCATTGCCTTAATTCCTTTCAAAAGTTCTCCATCTTCTGCCTGGCAGGATACCTGAATAGAGTCTGTATCCATTGCGATCGCCGGTGCCTGATTGTCTTTAGAATTGATCTGTTCATATTTGAAATACCCAAAAGACGCAGCTGCGATCACAAACACCACCATGCTAAATATCCTTAACTTTTTCATCAAACACTCCTCTTGATCTTTGCCTGTCAGACAGGCATAAAATATTTTTTCCTCCGTTCTGGTCTGCGACCATGCAAAGGAATCTGTATATTTTTTATAATCCGTTCCGGATTTTCATCTGTCAGGTGCCATGCATATCCATAGCCTCCTATATGAACAAGAGCTTTTTTTGCCTCACCCATATGTGGCGTGCGGATATAAGAACGATGCGCATCGCTGGCAATGCAGGATATCAGATCATTTCTCAGAAGAATACGCGCTGTTTCCATTACATTTCTTCCAAACCGCCCCAGAATGCTGCCCTTATTCATCTGCGTAACGCATCCATTCTGTACCCATTCGTATATAAGCTCCGGATAATCCTGTATACAAAAATAGCGTTCCGGGTGTGCGATCAATGGTATCTTCCCCGTATCAAAGATATCCTCCAGACATTCCCGGATCCACCAGGGATCTGCGTCAAACGGAAACTCGACCAGATAATAATCCGTCCCATTGATTCCACTCAGCTGCTTATTTTTTATCTTCTGTGCAATATCCTCCGAGGCAAAAATCTCCATCCCGTTCACTATCTTTAACGGAATCTTTTCTTCTTTCAGTGCGGTACGCAGTTGTTCAAATGCATTTCTCAGCTGCTCTGACTGAAAATTTTCAAATCGCCCCATCTGATTGCTGTGCGGTGTCGCTGCCATGATCTCTACGCCACTTTCCACCGCCAGCTCTGCCATTTCAAGTGATTCTTCCATATCTTCTGAACCATCATCCAGATCCGGCAAAATATGTGCATGTATATCGATCATTTTTGTCCCCTTTTTACAGCACAACTTTATACAGAATATAATTCTACCCTTTTCTCCTTCCCACTCCTACATACTAAAGTATGTGTTTTTTCCTTCTTTTTTCTAAAAATACAAATCTCTCTTCACAAAAAAAGACCCACAGATAAATCTTTTCAGATTTACCCGCAGGTCTTCTGTTCGTTAATGTAGAAATAAAAGACTTCCATAAATGAGCAGCCCCGCTGCTGTCAGTACTCCTACCGCAATGCCAAGCGACAGTAACAGAAAGTATCGGTCTCTGGAACTCCTATGTTTCTTTTTTCTTGTCTTTAAAGTGTTCTCTGCCGGAGCAGTATCTTTCCACGGACTGGCATGTTTTGTATTTGTTTTATGATATGTTGTATCCCTGTGTACCTCTCTTTTTTCATATGCTGCACTGATCTGTTCAGATGAAGCCTTTTCTCCCAGTGTGCCAAGAAGTTCCTGATTTAACTGATCTGTATAACCTTCCTTTTTTGTTTTCTCATTCATAACTTTCTGTCCCGCCTTCCTATTTCAGTTTCTTTAAATGACTCTCTCTGATTTCATAAATATGATCACTGACAGAAAGAACACTTGGGCGATGTGTCGTAACAACACAGGTCCTGCCTTTCTCCTTCTTCATAATGTTTTTTAATACCCGTTCTTCCGTATCTATATCCAGTGCCGAAGTCGCTTCATCCAAAATCAGAACCGGCGCATTTTTCAGGAGTGCCCTCGCTATGGCCAGTCTCTGTGCCTGCCCTTCCGAAAGTCCACTTCCCTTCTCACCTACCACTGTTTCCATGCCCTTCGGAAGTTTTTTTACAAAATCATAGGCGCAGGCCATTTCCAGAACTTCTCTGATTTCTTCATCTGTGGCATCTTCTTTTACCATCCTCATATTCTCAGCAATGCTTCCTGCAAAGATGGTATTGCCCTGCGGCACATAGCTGAAAAATTCTCGTGTTCCGGCAGAAAGTCTGCATTTTATTCCCTCTGCATTCTTAAGTTCAGCCCTTCCTTCCATTGGATGCAGAAGTCCAAGTAATACGCGAATCAATGTTGTCTTTCCTTCGCCTGACGGACCAACGACTGCAGTGATCTCACCTGCATTCGCAATAAAATCCCCCCTGTGAATCACATTCTCGCCGTCTTTATAATGAATATTGACTTCTTTTAACTCAATCGTGATCCCTTTATACTCTTTTTCCAGAATTCGATCTACCTTCTCCATATCCAGAGCATTTTCTTTTTCCAGTTCCGAAACCGACATCAGGCGTCCCGCACAAGTAGCAGCGTTGATGGCAGCCGGTATGATCTGAATCAGTGAGGAAAACGAGGAAGACAGTGAATTTGCCATCTGGAAAAACATCAGCAGGGTTCCGGTGGTGATGTACCCACTCCAGAGTCTGTACACGCTCCATCCAAAGCAGATATACGAAACACCGGTTCCTATTGCTGACATAAAGGAAGACGTATACACGGTAAATTTATTATAATCCAACATTTTTTCTTTGTATCTGTTCTGAAGGCTCTGTAGCTTCTTTTCAAATACTCCTGTCAGATCAAGGGCTTTTACTGTCTGGATATTCTGAAAAGTATCATCCTGAAAGGACATCAGACTGCTAGTCATCTCGCGCATTTCATTATTATAGGTCCGCATCTTCCCCATGAATTTTCTGGAAAAGATCACCGTAACCGGAGCACTGAGAAGTGCAATTCCTGCCATGACCGGATCATAATAAAAAATAATCGCAAATGCACCAATAAATTGCACCAGCTTTGTAATACTGTTTGGAATCCAGCTGATCACGCCGGATGCTACCTGTACTGCATCATTTGACAGACGATTTAACAAATCTCCGCTTCTAAACTGCTGCAGTTCTTTCCATTCAGTATACAGAAGCTTTTGAAAAATATCTGCCTGAATTTCATTCTGTATCACAACGTTGATTCTTGCTGATATTCTGCTGATGACTGCATTCGAGATAATTCCAGCTGCTGTCATGCATATGATCAGCACAGCGAACAGAAGGATTTTATCTTTCCTGACTCCGGTGACTGCATCGATCAGATACTTGGACACAACACTACTTCCAAGTCCCATAACGGTACCGAAGATTCCTGCCAAGATATAAAAACATATAGAAAACCAATAACGTTTTACATACTGATACATCCACACCGTTTCTTTGTATATTTCTTTCAGATATCCTTCTCTGATTCTGACAATGATTTTCTTTATCCACCGCTTCAAAATAGTACTCCACTTATCTTTACTGATTTCTCATCGCTCTACAATTCACTACCCGCAACTTGGTCAAATTATAGCACTGCACTTTATGATTCTCAAGCAATTCAACGCTTAAAAAGTGAATATATTTTTATTATCAGGGGGCGAAACGGTATCACATAACGCCAGATATTCTCAAAAAATCCCCATGTAAATGTGTGTTCATCCAAATATTTCCCTTTCCGCAAAACCCCGGTAATTACGCCAAAAATCTGAGTTTCTTTAATAGGTCCTTCTATGTTTTTCTGTCCATCTCCAATAAAATAGAACTGGTTTTCACCAGTTCTGTCATCTTTTCGCATAAAGTGAATTCTGTGCATAATATACTGTCCGTTTTCTCTCTGAAAAAAAGCAATATCTCCTTTTTTCAGAGGACGTTCAATCCTTTTTATCAGCACCTGATCCCTCCTGTCAATAAGAAACGGCATCATACTGTTTCCTGTGACAACAAGGGGAACTTCTTTTCCCTCCTCAAGAATTGAGCGGACAACCTTCATGTATTCCTGGTTGTCTACAATACGGA
>OGRL01002722.1_pt1 | contig 11335 bp, 10 predicted proteins | sample 1553481 | NCBI WGS metagenome assembly OGRL01 (sample SAMEA2580036, study PRJEB22360) | human gut metagenome
GCCTGCCTTTTTCACTACGATAACAAATTACTTCAATTCGAAATCACAACTCTGGATGAGTTCATCTTTCACTTTAAGGCCCATGTGGTTGAGATATACCTGTATTCCCTCTCTTTTTGCAAATTCAATCGGGTCTATGAAATCGGAATCCCCGCCTATGATAGCGATTTTATCTACAACCTTATGGGTCGCTATCCAAACCATATCCATTCCGACCTTGATATCCACACCCTTTTGCTTGAAAGATGGACGATACCCGGTCAAAGTGCCGTTATCATCAATCTTAGGCTGCCATCCGGCAAAAGACAACATTCCCAACCGCAGACAGAATTTATCGGTTCGGGCAAGTTCGTTTAACAAATCGGTCTTCGCGACATACGACTTCGATAGCGTAAAATCGTACTCTTCCCCTTGCGGGTTTGTCTTTTTACCGCTGAACGGCCGGGCGTCATAGAAATAGACGCGAAACAATACGTCCTTAATATTTTCCGAATCGGTAAGGGTTTTCGCCCGAATCAATCGCATCGTATTCTCCACTTCCTGCTTCACATGGTCTGCCGTCGGAAGCATACCGTTGACTCTGTTCTTATTAACGGCATCGAAAAAACCACCGTCCACCAGAATCGCTATCTTCATTATCTCCATATAGATTACCGAATAAGTCCGGCAAATTACCGGAAAAGAAACTGATTTATTAATTTATTGAATTAATTATACCTTTTCCGTTATCCCGAGCATGCATTATTTCACCCGAATCAGGTTCAGACCGTCACGCAGGGGGAGTACTACATTTTCCACCCGGTCGTCTTCCCTGACCATCCGATTGAATTCCCGTATCGCCATGGTATGGGGGTCGCGGTACTGCTCCGGTTCGGCCACCTTCCCGTACCACAGGATGTTGTCGGCGATGAGGTAACTGCCGGAACGGACCAGCGGCACCGTCCGCCCTTCGTCCATCAGCATACGGTAATAGGCCGGATATTCACGCTTGTCGCCATCGATAAAGACCAAATCGTAAGTTTCGTTCAGAGAGGGCATCACCGCGAGAGCACTGCCGATATGCAGGCGGATTCGGTCACCGTATCCGCTGCGCTCCACGAACGAACGTATCAGCTCCTCCTGTTCGTCGTCCGCTTCTATCGTATCGAGTATCGCTCCGGCCTCCATGCCAGCGGCCATGGAGAGCGCCGAATATCCCGTAAACGTACCTATTTCGAGTACCCGGTGCGGACGCAGCATTCTGACGAGCATACCGAGGAATCGCCCCTGTATATGTCCCGAGAGCATCTGGGGATGAACAGCCCGCTGATTTGTGGTCCGTGTCAGTTCCTCCATCAATGCGCCCTCGGGCGACGACATTTCGTGTATATAACGTTCCAAACGTTCCATCCGCTACTTGTAAATCAGGGCCGACATGCCCGTAAATATCTCTTCCGCTACCGTCCGGAGCGTCTCCCCGTCGAGCGCCTCTATCTTCTCCTTCGCCTCCCCGAAACCGTCCACATCTCCGAATACGAGATAGCTTTTGGCCGCCCCCAGCATATACGATTCGTTGTTTTCGGCAGAAATGGCGAGCTGTCCGAGGAATTGTCTTTTGGCGACCGAAAGACGGCGCGGAGAGAGGACATGCTCTGCCAACTCACCCAATTGCCTGTCCATCAACTCTATGCACCGGGAGGCATTCTCCTTCTCACAGCTGAAGTAGATGGAGGCGACACCCGAGTCGGTAAAGGGCGTATAGGTGGCTTCCACCGAATAGGAAAGCGCGTTTTTTTCCCGAAGCAGCACATTCAGCAGCGAATTGGCAGACGGGCCGCCGAGGGTATTCATCAGCAACATCAGCGGCAGGGGGCTGGCGTCCTTCCCGCCGCAGGGCGCCGCTGGCGTCTGTCGTCCTTCAGGTCGTAGGCACGCTTGCCCTTCATACAGTGTACCTGATGGGTGCCGCGGCCGACAGAGTGACAGAACGGTTCCGGGGCAGGATGTACCGTCCGGCCGAATGCCCGCCGGCTCGCCGGTATGCCTCCGAACCAGCGGTCGGCCACTGTCCGAAAAGCCTTTTCGGAGAGGTTGCCGATAAGCGAAAAGACCATCTGGTCGGTCGTATAGGTTCGGGCGACGAACCGCCGGATATCTTCACTGTGCATCCGGCGCAGCGTAGCCTTACTGCCGAGAATGTTGTGTCCGAGCGACGAACCGTCGAAAATCCGGTCCTCAAATTCGTCGTATATACGGTCGGTCGGAGAATCCTTGTAGAGATTTATCTCATCGAAAATCACGTTCTTCTCCTTCTCTACCTCATGTTCCGGAAAAGTAGAGCGGAAAACGATGTCGGCTATCAGTTCCACCGCCTTGGCGTAGTCGCCTCGCAGGGTAGTGGCATGCACCACGGTCTCTTCCTTGGTCGTATAGGCGTTGAGTTCTCCACCCATGTTCTCCAGCCGACAATTCACTTGCCAGGCTTTCCGCCGCTGCGTCCCCTTGAACAGCGTGTGTTCTACAAGATGGGCCATGCCGTATTCGCCGGGCAGCTCGTCGCGGCTGCCGGTATTTACGGTCAGGGCACAATGTACCACCGCCGATTTGACCTGTTTGAGGATGCATCTGATGCCGTTGGGCAAGGTATATGTGATGAATTCCATCAGTCGTTTCGGTTTTGGGCCCGTAAAGAGAGATATTGTCCGGTATGGCTCTCCGGACACTCCGCAAGGTCGGCCGGAGTTCCTGCAAACACCAGGCGTCCACCCCCTTCGCCCGCTTCCGGGCCGAGGTCTATCACCCAGTCGGCACACCGGATGACATCCATGTTGTGCTCCACAACCACAATGGTATGTCCCTTTTCGATGAGAGCATTGAAGGCCGCGAGGAGCTTGTTGATGTCGTGAAAATGGAGTCCGGTCGTCGGTTCGTCGAACACGAACAGGGTACTCTCCGAAGCATTGTCCTTCATCAGAAAAGTAGCCAGTTTCACCCGCTGTATCTCTCCTCCGGAGAGGGTGGAGGTGGATTGGCCGAGCTTGATATACCCCAGCCCCACATCCTGCAGCGTTTTCAGTATCTCCAGCACTTTCCTGTTCGCGGCATTGCCGCCGTCCAGCGCAAAAAACTCCATCGCCTCGTCCACCGTCATCTCCAGCACATCGTATATCGACCGGCCATGATACTTGACCTCCAATACGTTGTCATTGAAGCGTTTGCCTCCGCAGTGCTCACATTTGAGCTCGATGTCGGCCATAAACTGCATACCTACCACCACGAAACCGTCACCCTGACACTCTTCGCACCGGCCGCCGGGCCGGTTGAACGAAAAATAGGAGGGCGTCATGCCGTTGTTCACGGCATAGGGCTGGTCGGCGAATATCTTGCGAATGTAGTCGTAGGCCTTGGTATAGGTGACGGGATTGGAACGCTGCGACTTTCCAATCGGATTTTGGTCTATCATCTCGATGGATTTCAACATGCCGACGTCGCCGGCCAGCCCTTCGAAACTACCCGGTTTCACACCCGTTTCAAACAGTTTGCGCCGGACAGCCGGATAGAGTATCCCCTTTACGAGAGACGATTTGCCGCTGCCGCTCACTCCTGTAACACAGGTCATCACACCGAGCGGTATCTTCACGTCTATCCCTTTGAGATTGTTCTCTCTCGCACCCTTTATTTCAATGCAGTTGCTCCAGCCGCGCGGAGAAGTCGGAGGATGTATGGCGCGTTTGCCTGTCAGGTAATCCGCCGTCAGGCTGCCTTCCGCCTTTTCAAGCTGTTCGAACGAACCGTTGAATACCACCTGTCCGCCGTTGTAACCCGCTTCCGGGCCGATGTCGATGATACGGTCGGCAGCGCGGATTATCTCCTCCTCGTGTTCGACGACGATTACCGTATTGCCCAAATCGCGGAGTTGCCTAAGAACCTTAATGAGCCGCGCCGTATCGCGCGGATGGAGACCGATACTCGGTTCGTCAAGAATATAGAGCGAACCGGTCAGGTTGCTACCGAGCGACGTGGCGAGATTGATGCGCTGGCTCTCGCCTCCGGAAAGGGTGGAGGAGAGACGGTCAAGCGTCAGATATCCCAACCCCACATCGGAGAGGTAAGCCAGCCGGTTACGTATTTCGACCAAGACGCGCGAAGCCGTCTGTGCGTCGTGTTCGTCCAGGACGAGACTGCCGAAAAATTCCATGAGGCTGTCCACGCTCATGGCCACAAGCTCTGCGATGTTCTTGCCGCCTACTTTGACGTAAAGCGCCTCCTTACGGAGCCTGCTCCCGCCGCATTCATGGCAAAGCGTCTTGCCCGTATATCTGGAGAGCAATACCCGATACTGTATCTTGTAGCGTTCGCTTTCGAGGTATGCGAAGAAATCGTTCAGCCCTTTGAAATAGCGGTTTCCCGTCCACAGCAACTGTTTCTGCTCTCTGGTGAGTTCGTAGTAGGGCCTGTGTATCGGAAAATCAAACTTGTGGGCAGAAGCCACCAACTGCTCTTTCCACCACTTCATGGTATCGCCGCGCCAGGCGGCTATCGCGTCGTCGTAGATGCTTCTGGTCTTGTCGGGCACGACGAGCTCTTCGTCGATTCCGACAACCTTGCCATACCCTTCGCAAACCGGGCAGGCCCCTATCGGATTGTTGAACGAAAACATATGCTCGGTCGGAACCTCGAAAGTCATCCCGTCGGCCTCAAAACGGGTAGAGAAGATCTCCGCCCGGTCGCCGTCCTCCTCCTGCACGACTATCTTGCAACTCCCGCCGCCGTAACTCAGCGCCTGTGCGACCGAATCGCCCAGCCTGCTCTTCGTCTCCTCGTCATCGCGGACCTTGACACGGTCCACCACGATGTCGAACTCCCCGGTCTGTTCAATTCCCGGCCGGGAGATATACTCTTCGACGGGGATGGCAGCACCGTCGGCATAAATGCTCTGGATACCCTCCTGGACGAGCAGGGTAAGCCGTTCTACGGCACCCTGACCTGCTGCGGGCCGGACGGTGGCACAGACGAGTACACGTCGGCCGGTCTGTCCGACGATGTAGGAGACGATATCCTGTACCTGATAACACCTCACCTCCCGACCTGTGACGGGAGAGTAGGTCCGCCCTATACGGGCGAAAAGCAGTTTCAGGTAGTCGTATATCTCGGTAGACGTACCGACCGTCGAACGGGGATTGCGCGTATTAACTTTCTGCTCTATCGCAATCGCGGGAGCGATACCGCTTATCGAATCTACATCGGGTTTGTCGATACGGCCGAGAAACTGGCGGGCATAGGCGGAAAGGCTCTCGACATACCTGCGCTGCCCTTCGGCGAACAGGGTATCGAAAGCCAGCGTGGATTTACCGGAACCTGAAAGCCCTGTGACGACCACCAGCCGGTTATGGGGAATTTCGAGGCTGATATTCTTCAAATTATGTACCCTAGCCCCCTTTATGTAAATGGAATCGTGTTTTTCCGCGTCGTTCTTCTGCATCTGTTCCTTATCCCTTCCTTTTCACATCGGCCCCTTCCACATTCCCCAGTTTCGCCTCCAATGCAGCGGCACGACTCCGGCGTATGGCCAGCGTCATGGTACACAGGTTATCGAAATGCTGGGAAACGATACGGGGCTGTTCCTCCTTGACGGTCTTCATCACATCGTTCATACATACATACGGGAAAGCGACCGTGAATATTGTATCCACCGTTTTCTCCACGATTTTCGCTGCGGCAAGCGCCCCGGCAGCCGATTCCCGATAGGCGTTGATAAGCCCCGGCACGCCTAGTTTCGTCCCGCCGAAGTAACGCACCACGACAATCAGGCAGTCGGTCACCCCCGCGGACAGCATCTGTCCCAATATCGGTCGGCCGGCCGTTCCGGAGGGTTCGCCGTCATCGTTCGCCCGGTACACGCCCCCGTCCGCACCGAGACGATAGGCATAGCAGTGATGGGTGGCATCGTAATACCGCTTGCGCAGCCCCTCGACAAGCTCCATGGCCTCCTCGGGCGAAGAAACGGGATAGGCATAAGCGAAAAACTTGCTGCTGCGCTCCTTGAATTGCGCCTCGGCAGGAGCATCTATCGTCCGGTAAAGGTCTTCACCATCCGCCATAACTGCTGTAAAACTTTATTCCGGATGGCTGAATATTCTGTTCCAGCGTATTTTGCCTGGGAAACTCTTGTCTTTATCGGCAGACCATCCGATAAACACCGGTTTGCCCACCACATGGTCTTCGGGAACGAATCCCCAAAAACGGGAGTCGGCGGAATTATGCCGGTTGTCGCCCATCATGAAGTAGTAATCCATGGCGAATGTATAGGAGTCGGCCGGAGCACCGTTGATATAAATCTCCCCGTCACGCACTTCGAGGTCGTTGCCCTCGTAATTCCTGATTATCCTCCGGTAAAGGGGCAGGTTCTCCGTCGTAAGGGCAACGGTAGCCCCTTGCTTCGGAATCCACAGCGGGCCGAAATTGTCCTCATTCCAGTCGAAACGGTCGTCGTTGGGGAATATCCAGTAGCCCGTGCCGCTCGATTCGTACCGCTCTATCGAAACGATATTGGACATGCCGCGAAGCTGCTCCACATTGGCATCGGTCAGGGGAAGCAGATAGGTATGTACGCTCTGGTCATACAGAATGTCGTCTTTCGCTATGCCGAGTTCGTCGAAAGTCCGCCGGCTGATGGGATTGCCTGCGGTACGCACGTAATAGTTGTATTGACGCCCTGGAGCATCCCGGTGTCGTACGCCGTTGACATAAAGGTCTCCGTGTACGACCGCTACGGTATCGCCCGGCAGACCGACGCAGCGCTTCACGTAGTGTTCGCGCTTGTCGGCGGGGTGGGAGATGACCGTATACTGCCGCTCGAGCAGTTCCCGCCCGCGCCGCTCGCCGTAAGTGAGCTGGAATTCGCGCAGCACATCGTAATAGGTGACATTGGGATTCTCCATGAGTACGGTATCGCCAGCAGGAAAATTAAACACCACGATGTCGTCGCGCTGCACGCTGCCGCATCCAGCCAGGCGCTTATAGGGCCGCTTCACTGCTTCCGAATAGGACTTTTTCGTCTGCGAAAATGGCATTCTGTTGTGCACCAACGGAAACGACAGGGGAGTCATGGGCATCCGCGGCCCGTAAGCCACTTTGCTGACACAGAGATAATCGCCCACCAGCAGCGTCTTTTCCATCGAGGAGGTGGGTATCCGGTACATCTGGAAGATATAGGTATGGATGAGCGATGCCGCGATAACAGCGAACACAATGGCCTCTATCCAGCTCCAGGTTTCACGGTAGGCCTTGTTGGTCGCCTTGCGCTCCTGATGTTTTTTACCGAAAAGGAACCTCGACAGATATTTCGTAATGTAGATGTCGAATATGACGGGCAGTCCGAGAAGCATCCAAGGATTGCGCGACCATATCACGAGCCACAAAATATAAATTACCGATACGATGGTAAATTTGGTCCATCGATTCCGGAAAAACGTACGCACCTTACTCCAAAATTCCTTCATTGTTCTGTCGTTCTGTCTATTCTATACAGTTATCTCGATTATCTCTTAATGAATAATGCTACCGAGCATGTCGTCCATGGTCAGCACCCCCTTGTGTCCGGCAGCGAACTCCGCCGCCATCACCGCACCCACGGCGAATCCGCGGCGCCCCTTGGCCTCATGGCACAGCGTGATGGTATCCGCCACTGAATCGTATATCACCTCGTGGATACCGGCGACATCGCCTTCACGCACGGAAACGATACCCAGCGCGGAGGGGCAGTCCGTTTCATGGTTCACCCACGCTTCGGTCCGGCCGATGTTACGCAGAATACCCTCGGCCAGCGTGACAGCCGTTCCGCTCGGCGCATCCTTTTTTCTTGTGTGATGCACCTCGCGCATCGACACCGCGTACTCCGGGAACCGGTCCATGATGCGGGCTAGATACTCGCTGACGCGGAAAAGGATATTTACACCGATACTGAAATTGGACGACCAAAAGAACGTACCGTCCAGCTCTTCGCACAGCATTTCCGCCTCCTCCCGGCGTTCGTTCCATCCTGTCGTACCGCACACTACGGGCACTCCCGCCCGGAGACAGGTCTCGACATTGCCGAATGCCGTAGCGGGAGTGGTGAACTCGATGGCGACATCGGCCTGCGCCAAACGCTCCGTTGCAAGTTTCGCCTCTTCCCCCGCATCCACCGTAAAAAGTACCGTATGGCCCCGGTCGATAAGCACACGTTCTATCTCGTGCCCCATCGTGCCGTATCCTATGATGACTGTTTTCATGCCTTCTTATCGAGTTCCGGAAAAGACCGGTATTGTGCAAAGGTACTCAAAACGTCCCGATGCACAGCATATCCAAACGGTATTTTTCCTACCGTCCGGCAACATCACGGTTCTCTCCGCTATTCGGCTACGGAAAGAACGTCGGGCGTATAGGTACGCAAAGCGAGTTTTTTCACCCATACGACGAAAATACCCGTGAGAATCAGGTTCAGTACAAGCGTCAGCACTGAAATGACCAGCGCCGGTCCGCCGAGATTGTAACCGATGGCGATGAAAATGACGCCGGCCCCCACCTCTCCGCGAGTGAACATGCCGATGGAGAGTGCCAGGCGTTCGCTCCATTTCCGGTCGCGGTAGAAAAACATAGGCACCAGCTTGCCGATATTGGACAAAAAAGATACGGCGACGACATGGAGGGCGATGACACCCCAGGACATCATGGGCTGCGAACCAGTTACGGAAGCGGCACCCGCAGCCGACGATGTATCGAGCCCGATGAACAGCGGCATGCTGAGTCCGACGAGAAACATGAACAGGAACGAGATACCGGACGAGGCAGCGCGTTCGCGGGGGGAATCCATATGGCGGGTCTTCATGACCATACCGAGTACGAAGGCCGGCAGCAGCACCTCGATATGGATACTCCCTTGTTCGCCGTAACAATGTTTGGAGACCAAATAAATCACCTGGGTTATTCCGAAAACTGCAACCGAATAGAGGAGGATGGCCCACCACTCCTGCCGCAGGTTATAGGCATTCAGCTTTTTCCATCCGAGCCACAGGAGCAGGAACACGATAAGCACGACCGCAAACAACTGCCATCGAAGGCCTATCATCATGATTTGCAGTGGAATCATCAGCAGAATGGTATCCAAATCATCGAAAATGGCCAACACCTGAATCTTCCTGTACATCCAGCTCTGCTTGAGATTCAGCGCCGCCAGCATGGTGAACAGGATACCAGCGGAAGTGGGAGCGGCAAAACGGCTGAGCAACAGGTTCTCCTTCCATGCGCCGGCATCGCCCCAATACCCCGGAGGCAGCAGAACGAAGACATAGTAGAGTGCGATGAGCAGCCACGGAACGGCAGCCGTCGCCATGGCGATAAAATAATCCGCCGCATAGGAGCGCCAGCGGGTTTTATCTATCTCAAATTCCCGCCCCACATTTATCATGATGAACGACAGGCAGACATAGAGGAGGGTAGTGGAGATGTTCCGGAAAGCGGCATACCCTTCGCCGAGCAAACCGGGCAACATTTGAGAGGCCGCAAGGCCGAGAATCAGGAGCAGGGAAAAAGTAAGGACTTTTTTCATCGGCAGTATCGGAATAATCAGCAGTCGGCACCGTCGGTTAATGTCGGCCATATCAAAGGGTACCGCCCGAAATTTTTTTGCAAAAGTAACATATAATCCCTGAATACTCCGCCTCTCAGGTTACAAAAAAGCGACCGGCCGCTGCGAAATCCTCCCGTCCCGCCACAGGCACGGGGACACCCGGCAAAACCGGAGCGGACACTTCATCCGCACACTACTGTATCCTACCGGCGGTTCCGGCAATTTTATGGCTGCCTCCGCACGCGATATGCGTACCGGTGCCTATCTTTGTGCTAAAACAAGACGCATGCGCTACTTCATGAACCTATCCTATAAGGGGACGAATTATCACGGCTGGCAGATACAGCGGAATGCTCCCTCCGTCCAGGCGGAACTCGAACGCGCCCTGTCCACCGTCCTGCGTCTCCCCACGCCGGTGACGGGTGCGGGACGGACGGACACGGGCGTACATGCCCGCGACTATACGGCCCATTTCGACGCCGCTCCCGTCGCGGAGGCGGAAGCGCTCCGCTACCACTTGAATGCGATGCTGCCGAACGACATCGCCGTCCACCGCATCCGCCGCGTCCGGGACGATGCGCACGCCCGTTTCGATGCCGCCGAACGGGAATATACCTATTACATGCGCAGCGAGAAAGACCCCTTCAGCCGCGAAACATCGTGGCAGTATCGCGGCGCTCTGGACACCGCCGCCATGAACGAAGCCGCCGCGCATCTGCTCGCATTCGACGACTTCACGACCTTCGCCAAACTCAACTCCGCCAACAAGACCAACATCTGCAAAGTCACATATGCCCGATGGAGGCAGGAGGGAACGGAACTCATCTTCACCATCCGCGCCAACCGCTTCCTGCGCAATATGGTCAGAGCCATTACGGGCACACTGGTGGGAGTAGGCCGGGGCAAAATGACGCCGGACGAATTCCGCAGCATCATCGCCGCCCGCGACCTTTCGCGGGCGGGCTCCTCCGCCCCGGCACAGGGACTTTTCCTGACCGCCGTCCGTTACCCGGAGGAGATTTTTCTCGACAGCGACACACCATCCCATCTTCCGTAAAGCAAACCCCTTATACCGGAAAGTATGCTTCCGAAAATGCCGGCAGGGGAAAAGAAACTCCTCCTTTTCCCCTGCCGCATCCATCAAACCGAACTTTTCCCTATTCCAACCGAAGGTCTTTCTTTATCCTTTCGAGCTTCGCATCGAGTTCGCTGCCGACGGCATCATACCGGTCGATGGCATCGAGCGGTTCCCGAACGCTGAAATAATACTTTATCTTGGGTTCCGTCCCGGAAGGACGCACGGAGACCATGCTTCGGTCGGCCGTAATAAATTGCAGGACGTCACTCTTTTCCATATCAATCGGGGTTACCTTGCCTGTCGTCAGGTCGCGACTCTCTCCTGTCAGATAATCTCTGATGACTGCGACGGAAGAACCGGCGATGACCTTAGGCGGCGCAGTACGCCAATCGACCATCATACGATGTATCTCCTCCTGGCCCTCCTGGCCCTTGCGCACTATCGACACCAACCCTTCTTTATAGAAGCCATATTTTACATAAAGCTCCTTAATTAACTGATAAAGCGTCGTTCCGATACTCTTGGCCCAGGCCGCAGCCTCCGCAGCCAGCGCACACGAGCTGACGCCGTCCTTGTCCCGCACGAAATCCTCAGGCAGGTACCCGAAGCTCTCCTCGCCGCCGCCGATATACTTCTCTCCGAGCGGCTCCTGCCGACGGATGATGCCT
>OGRL01002724.1_pt1 | contig 11332 bp, 7 predicted proteins | sample 1553481 | NCBI WGS metagenome assembly OGRL01 (sample SAMEA2580036, study PRJEB22360) | human gut metagenome
GGCGCAGGCGACAGCCCGCCCCGAGCGGCCGGGACCGGTTCCGACAACACCTCCGGTTCCGCCCGCCACTCTTCTCCGCCATGCCGTTTTCCGAGCTGCCGTCACCGAAAAACAGACGCCCGACAGTTTCGCTTCACAACCATTCCACAAATCAAGGGCAACGAAAAAGAGATGAAAGGGAAATGGCAAATCTACCAAACGAAACACGACTAAAAATTAAAATTTTTTATTTGCAAAAAAAATCATCCGATTTTGTTTTTTAATAAAATAAGTTTAATTTTGAAATGTATTCGAAACACAATCGAAACACAAACAAGTTATATTTGAAAAGTTTTTCAGACAGAAGCGACACGGTAAACAGATGGTTACCATATATATAATGGAAGATGCGAAGGCCGGCAGGGCCGCAAACGGAGACTTCGGGACGGAGTCCCCGACCGGGTCTTTCCGGGCCTTCGAGGTGTCCAAACAACCGGATTTACAAAACGCGGACAAATAAAAAAATTATAATCGAAGAACTTAAAATGAAAAACGTATTAAAGTATCTGTTACTGGCACTCATCGCCGTCTCGCAACTCTTCGCCTGCGGCGGCAGCGATGACGAAAAGACCCCCGCGGATAATTTCGACGTGCAATTCACGGTTCCGGGGTCGGTAGACGTCACCGAAGGCGGCGAGTGCACTTTCGCCGTAAGTGGGGGGGGGAAATCGCCCCTGACCACAGACACATTCATTCTTGAGTCGGACGCAGGCATCTCCTACGTCTGCCCCATCGTCAACACCTCTTCCAACAGTTTCACCGTACGCCTGGCCGACGGGTGTGAAACGGGTTACTACAAAGTCTTCGTCAAAAGAGACGCGCGCAAAAAATCGTTCGGAAGAATCTACATCAACATCGTCGAAGACATAGATTTCAAACCGGATGCAGGCACCACGGTCTACGGGATCGTGTCGTCGGCCGGCGTCGGCGTGGAGAACGTCGTGGTCTCCGACGGCGCGGAGGTGACCGTCACGAACGAGAAGGGCATCTACCAGCTCAAATCGGCCAAAAAGTGGGGATATGTCTTCATCTCCGTCCCGAGCGGCTACGAAGTTCCGTCCGTCGGGGTGCTCCCGCAGTTCCACTGCGCGCTCAAAAACAGCGCCGACGTCGTCGAACGGGCCGACTTCAAGCTCGAAAAGGTCGACGGACAGGACTCCTACAAGATCTTCATGCTGGGCGACATGCACCTCGCCAACCGAACGGGCGACCTGGGACAGTTCGCCCAGTTCACCTCCGACCTTACGGACTACATGACCCGCCACAAGGGCGAGAAGATGTATGCGCTCACCCTCGGGGACATGACCTGGGACCTCTACTGGTATTCGAACAGCTACTATTTCCCCCAGTACCTGAACACCATCAACAGCCAGATCAAGAATCTGCAGATCTTCCACACCATGGGCAACCATGACAACGACTTCCAGACCAGGTCGGACTACGATGCGGCGGTCAAATATGTGGATCAGATCTGCCCGACCTACTATTCGTTCAACATCGGCAAGGTCCATTACGTCGTCATGGACGACATCGATTGCAGCAGCTACGACGGAACCGAATCCCGCAACTATGTCAAGAGCCTCTCCGCCGAGCAGCTGGACTGGCTGGCGAAAGACCTGTCGCACGTGGCCAAGACGACCCCCGTCGTCGTTGCCATGCATGCGCAGGTGTTCTATCCGACCACATCGGGATTCAAGATCGACCACGATCAGGTCAACACCCTGCGGCTTTTCGACATCCTCGACGGATATACGGTCCGCTTCGTGACGGGGCATACCCACAAACTTTTCAACGTAACGCCCGACGCCCCGATCGTGGACGGGCATAACTTCCGGGAGTATAACTCCGGCTCGGTATGCGCTTCGTGGTGGTGGTCCGGCAACCTCACACCCGGAATCCACATCGGAACCGACGGAACTCCGGGCGGCTACGGCATCTGGGATGTCACGGGAACCGATTTCCAATGTCTCTACAAATCGACCGGATGGCCCGAAGAGTACCAGTTCCGCAGCTACGACCTGAACAACGTGCATTTTTCGATGGCCGACGTTCCGCTGATGCCTTCCGACATCTCCGCTTCGGTCAAGAACGCCTATATGCAATATGTCAACGCCTATCCGCAGAACAACGACAACGAGGTGCTGATCAACATCTGGAACTGGAATTCGGACTGGACGTTGAGCGTCGTCGACGAAAACCGCAAGACGCTGCCCTACACCGAAGTCTGGGCCTACGACCCGCTCCATATCGCGGCGCTCTCGGTCAAGCGGTTCAACAACGCGGGACTCAAGTTGACCCCGTCGTTCATCACCGACAAGTTCACGCACTTCTTCAAGGTGAAGGCGGACGATGCGGACACCGACCTTGTGATCACCGTCAAGGACGAATTCGGAAACGAGTGGACCGAAAACATGCAGCGGCCGAAAGCATTCTCCACGGATGCCTACCGACGCAAGTGATTTTCGCTACATACCCAACCACAATCATCATTTACTAACCAACAAACACAGATCTTATGAGAGTATTAAGACCACTGGTTCTATCCCTTCTTCTGGTATTGGGAGGGGGAATAACAGCCCTTTCGGCCCAGAACAGGGAGGTGTCGGGAAAAGTCCTCGACGCCAATCAACAGCCGCTCGTGGGTGTAGCCGTTCTGGTCGATGGTACGACCAAAGGCGTCACAACCTCTGAAAACGGCACCTTCAAAATCCAGGTTCCGTCGGGAGAAGCCGTTCTCCAGGTCACCTGCCTGGGTTACCTGCCCCAGAAAGTGACAGTTCCCTCAAGCCGGAACAGCATCACGATCTACCTGCAGGAGGACGCCATCATGCTCGATGCAACCGTCGTAATCGGCTACGGTACGCAGAAAAAAGTCAACCTGACCGGCGCCGTTGCGACCGTAGGGAGCAAGGAGCTCGAAAACCGCGTCACCCATTCGCTGGGCAGCATGTTGCAGGGTTCCGTAGCGGGTCTCAACATCACCACCTCCTCGGGTAAACCCGGCAGCACGCCGGCGATCAACATCCGCGGCGTCAACTCGATCAACTCGGCCGACCCGCTCGTGCTGATCGACGGCGTGGTGGGCGACCTGAACCGCGTCAACCCCAACGACGTGGAGTCGATCTCGGTCATCAAGGACGCTTCGGCGGCAGCCGTCTACGGCGCCCGCGCAGCCTTCGGCGTCATCCTGGTCACCACCAAGAACGGCTCGGCCCAAGACGGCAAGGCGACGGTGCGTTACAGCGGCCGTTTCGGCTGGGAGGAGGCCACGACCTCGACCGACTACGAGAACCGCGGTTACTGGTCGGTCTATACGGTCAACAAGTTCTGGCAGGCCGACTCCGGAACGAACTATGTCAAATACAACGATCACGACATGCAGCAGCTGCTGGCGCGCGTGAACGACAGGACCGAGCATCCCGACCGTCCGTGGGTCGTCGAAGAGATCCGCAACGGCCGCAAACAGTGGGTCTACTACGGCAACTACGACTGGTGGGACATGCTCTTCCAGCAGCGTCGGCCCGTGCAGCAGCACAACATCTCGCTCAGCGGCGGCACGAAGGACATCAAATACCTCGTCTCGGGCGCCTATGACCGCCAGGAAGGTATTCAGCGCGCACATCCCGACGTGTATAACAAGTACAACCTGCGTGCGAAACTCGATTTTCGGATCAACCGGTGGGCAACGCTCTCGAACAACACGTCGTTCTTCTCGTCGAATTACAAGTCTCTGGGAGACGGCAGCGTAGACAACACCATCGCTTACAGCGCCCGCCACGCACTGGCCAACTTCCCCATGAAGAACCCCGACGGATCGTGGCTTTACAGCACGCCGTATCTCGATTACAAGATCGCCAACGGACGCCACATCCTGCTCAACGAGGGCACGCACCGCAACGTCGACCGCTCGAACGACTTCTCGAACACGACACGCCTGGTCATCACGCCGTTCAAGACGTTGAGCATCACGGGTGACTTCACCTACCGCCTCTACCAGAACCGCAATACGAGCCGCAGTTCCGCAATGAACTACCGCGAATACCCCGACGGGCCGCTGCTCGCCTACGACACGGGCGCCGGCATGAACCAGCTCGACGAAGTGGTTCAGACGCGCAACTACTATTCGGCCAACGTCTACGCCAACTACGACGAAACGTTCGGCGAGGCGCACCACGTGTCGGCAACCGCCGGATTCAACTACGAAACGTGGTCCAGCAAGAACGTCTCGGTGGCAGGCATCAACCTCTCCTCCATAAACCTCGACGACCTGAATCTGGCAACGGGCTCTCCCACGGAGGGCGCTTACGGCGGCGGCCAGAACGAATACGCCCTGGCAGGCTTCTTCGCCCGTATCAACTACGACTACAAAGGGCGCTACCTCTTCGAGGTGAGCGGACGCTACGACGGATCGTCGCGTTTCGCACCGGGCAACCGCTGGGGCCTGTTCCCCTCGGCATCGGCCGGATGGCGCATCTCCGAGGAGCCGTTCTTCGGCAACGCCAAAGACCTGGTGGACAACCTCAAGCTGCGCGCTTCGTTCGGCAGCCTGGGCAACCAGAACGTGTCGTCCTACTACACCTACATGCGCCTGATCACGAACAAGGATTTCAGCAACTACACCTTCGACGGCAGCATAAAGGGCAAATACTCCTCGCTGGGCGCCCCCGTAGCCTCCGACCTGACCTGGGAAACCGCCCAGCAGTGGGACCTGGGTCTGGATCTCACCATGCTGAACAACCGGCTCAACTTCACCGGCGACGTCTACATCCGCGACACGAAGGACATGCTGACCGACGGAATGGCGCTGCCCGGCGTATACGGGGCCGATTCGCCCAGCATGAACTCCGCCGAACTGCGTACGAAGGGTTATGAGCTCTCCGTCAGCTGGCGCGACCAGTTCAAACTCGCCGGCAAACCGTTCGAATACAGCGTCGGTTTCAACCTCAGCGACTACAAGAGCGTCATCACCAAATACGACAACAACCCGAACAAGTCATTGACCAACCTGACAAAGGGAGATTATTACGTCGGCATGGAGATCGGCGAAATCTGGGGCTTCAAGACCGACGGGTTCTTCAAGACCACCGAAGAGGCGCAGGCCTATGCCAAAGAGGTCGACCTGAGTTACAGCACGGGCCGTCTGACCGGCGGCTGGCAGGCCGGCGACCTGAAGTTCGTCGACCTAGACGGCAACGGCGTCTGGGGAGTCGGCAACGACACCGTCGACAAGCCGGGCGACCGGACGATCCTGGGCAACTCGCTCCCGACGCTCTCCTACGGCATCAACGCCTCGATCCGCTGGATGGGCTTCGACGCTTCGGTCTTCTTCCAGGGAACCGGCAACCACTACTGGTATCCCCACGGAGAAATGATGCCTTTCTGGGGCTGCTATTCCTATCCCTACCTCTCCTACCTCCCGACGGATTTCCTCGGCAAGGTATGGGCGGAGGACAATCCCAACTCCTATTTCCCGCGCGCAAGAGCCTATTCTTCATCGGGAGGTTATCTGAGCAAGGTCAACGACCGTTACCTGCAAAATATCCGCTACCTGCGCCTGAAAAACCTGACCGTCGGCTACACGATCCCCGCGACCCTCACCAAGAAGGCCGGCATCGACCAGATCCGCATCTATTTCTCGGGCGAGAACCTCTGCTACTGGTCGCCGCTCAAAAAGAACTCCAAGTACGTCGATCCCGAAGCGGCTATCAACCGTTCCGGCGTGAACAACAACGCCTACTATCCGTGGGCCAAGACGTTCATGTTCGGCATCGACATCACCTTCTAATAATTTCAAAATCCGAATACCATGAAGCGATTAATCATACTGGCAGCAACGCTGATTGCAGGATTATCGGCCTGCGACTCCCTGCTGGACAAAGAACCGTTGGATCGGGTGACGCAGTTCGACTATTTCAAGACGAGAAGCGACCTGGAACTCTTCTCCAATCCCTTTTACGACAACCTGCTGGACAAGACGCCCTACGATGAGCAGAACGACCTGCTCGTTCAGATGACCCTCTCCGATGTTCTCTACGGAGGCGACAAGCGCACCGTTCCGAACACCGGCGGCGGCTGGTCGTGGGGCAACCTGCGCCGCATAAACACCCTGCTGGAATATGTCGATCAATGCGAGGACAAGAAGGCCGTGACCGAATATACGGCCCTGGCCAAATTCTTCCGCGCCGCCTTCTATTTCGACAAGGTGAAACGCTTCGGCGACGTACCCTGGTACGAGGTGCAGCTCGGCTCGGCCGACGAAGCGCTCTACAAACCGCGCGATTCACGCGAACTGATCATGACCAATATGATCAAGGATATCGACGAAGCCATCAACAGCGGAGGTCTTACGGAGGATATATCGACCTACCGCGTCAACAAATGGGCGGCGCTGGCGCTGAAAGCGCGGTTCTGCCTCTTCGAGGGAACCTACCGCAAATACCACGGCATCAACCTCGAAGGACATGACTACACCTATTATCTGGAGGAAGCCGCCAAGGCCGCCAAAACGATCATCGACGAAGGTCCCTACAAGCTCTACTCCACCAAAAATCCGGACAAGGACTACATGATGCTCTTCGCACAGGAGAATGCCAGCACCGAAGAGTATATCCTCGCCATCCGGAACAGCTACGAGGCCCAGGTCTACCACAATGCGACGGCCTACACGCTGCTGCCGACACAGGGCCGCCCGGGCTACACCCGCAAATTCATCAACATGTACCTGATGAAGGACGGCAAGGCATTCACCGACAAATTTAAGACAGAGTGGCAAACAATGCCTTTCACCGAGGAGGTGAAGGACCGCGACCCGCGCCTGGCGCAGTCGATCCGCACCCCGGGTTACAAGCGCATCGGCGCCAAGCGGGTGCAGGGACCCGATCTCGGCGTCACGATCACCGGCTACCAACCCATCAAATTCGTTCAGGACACGACGGCCTCGGGAGGACAGATCGACCGCAACGACCGTTCGACCTGCGACATGCCGGTTTTCCGCTATGCCGAAGTGCTGCTCAACTATGCCGAAGCCAAGGCCGAACTGGGATCGCTCTCGCCTGATGATCTGAATATCACCGTCAACGAAATCCGAAGCCGGGTGGGGATGCCGGCCCTCACCATGAGGGATCTCGACAAACAACCCGACTGGTATCTTTCGTCCGAGGAGTACGGCTATCCCAATGTGACCGGCTCCAACGAAATCGTAAACGCCATTCTGGAAATCCGCCGTGAACGAACCGTCGAGCTGATCCAGGAGGGTTTCCGCCTTCAGGATCTGTATCGCTGGAAAGCCGGCTATTGCATCGACCAGGCCATTTCCGGCATGTATTTCCCGGGCCCCGGCGAATACAAGCTTGCGGGCAAAGAAACGGCCGATCTGATTCTCTATAAGGCAGGAGAGACCAAACCCCAAGCCGGCGAAGGAGTTTCGGTATACGAACTCGGTTCGGACATCATTCTCTCCGAGGGGGACAAAGGCTATGTCTACTATCACAAAACCGTAGAGAATCTGCGCACTCCGTTCAACGAGGAACGCGATTACCTCTACCCGATTCCCAGCGGCGAGCGTTCGCTCAACCCGAACCTCACGCAGAATCCGGGATGGAGTGACGGACTCGATTTTTAAGTCGGAAATAACCTAAAAAACAAGATTATGAGATTTGTAAAATATATGACAGCCCCGATCCTCATGGCGGCCCTATGTTCCTTCTGGGGCTGCGACAAGGATGAGGACCACCTTTCCGAAGCTGTTCTGGCGAGCGCCAACACCTTGAATTTCGAAGCGGAAAGAGCGGCGGAAAAGATCATCACCATCTATGCCGACGCCGACTGGGTGACGGAAGTCCCCGACTGGGTGACGGTCACGCCCAACTCGGGAACCGGCGTCATGGACGTGACGGTTTCGGTGACCGACAACATGCGCGACGGCGCGGAGGACAACCCCCGCAAGGCCACCCTCGTCTTCAAGGGACGGACTCTTGCAAGCCGCGCACAGGTGCTCATCACGCAGAACGGAGACAAATACCGCGATGTGAAGGAGTACACGGCAGGTGAACTCGCCGCCCTGGCGGACGAAACGGTCATTTCCGTACCGTCGGCGATCGTCGTGGCCGTGACGACCAAAGGCTTCGTCATCAGCGACGACAAAAACACGGACAATATCTTCGTCTCGGACGCCACGACGGTTGCCGTCGGCGACAAGATTTCGCTCTTGGGCACCAAGTCGTCCGACTCGCAGAAACTCGCTACGGTAATCGACTGCGACGAGGTGACGGTTCTGTCCGGCGGAGCGGTGAACTACCCCGAACCGGAGGACATCAGCGCAAAGATCGACGACTACACCTCCTCCAAACGGGGCTACGTCACCGTCAAGGGCGTTTTCAACGGCAGCACCCTCACCGTTTCGGAGGATGCCAAGTACTCGGTCAGCGTCGTGGACGCCCCGTCGAGTCTGGGCCTTTCCGCCCTGACCGGCCATATCGTAACCGTCACCGGCTACTACGCCGGTTTGGCCGAGCCTGTACAGCGCATCATGGCCACCGATGTCGAGGACAACGGCCTGAACGAGATCGTCTATTTCCTGGAGAACTTCGAATGGCTCGAACCGTGGTCCGTAGCAAGCGGTGTCGGCCAAACGGTCGAGACGGATAACCTCGATGCAAAAGCGACAGCGCTTACCTCCATAACTGTCGATGGAGTGACTGCATTCGACGCTGTCGAAAAACTCGGTTACAAGTTTATCTACGACAAGAACGACAACAAACGCATCTACCTCCAGCAGAACTACCTCAAATTCGGCAAGACCGGCAATCACGCAGGTATCATTCTTCCTCCGATAGACGGGGTTCCCGAAGCAAAGGACAATGTGACACTCTCGTTCGACTGGTGCGGAATGCGCCAGGGGTCCGGCAAGATCGACCCCGTCAATCTGATCGTCATCTTCGAGAACGGCAGCGACAAAGTGCAGATCGACATACCCGAACTGGGATGGGAGGATGGTCACAAGCTCGAATGGGTTCGCGCCGAAGTCAGCCTGAAGGGCATTACGGTCAACAAGGATACGAAGATCACCATTACGCAGACGCAGTGGGAAGTCGGAACAGCCAACCGCTGGTTCCTCGACAATATCAAAATATCCGAACCGATCAAACTCTGATAACAGGAACCCTGTAAAACGAAATCAGCCGTTGACCCGTGAGTCAACGGCTGATTTTTTTCAGCGGAGGCGCAAAAAAAACCGAAGTTTTCGCTCCGTTCCGCCGGCTACCGGCCCGCTCGCCGGAGGAAACACTCGATCGTGTTCTCCATCAGGCAGCAGATCGTCATAGGCCCGACGCCGCCCGGCACGGGCGTGATCACCGAGGCCTTGGGTTCGATGGCTGCAAAATCGACATCGCCGCACAGTTTGCCCGTCTCCGGGTCGCGGTTCACCCCCACGTCGATCACCACGGCGCCCGGCGACACCATCTCCGCCGTGACGAACTTCGGCCGACCGATGGCCACCACCAGAATCTCCGCCCCGCGCGTCACTTCGGCGAGGTTGCGCGTACGACTGTGGGCCATCGTCACCGTAGCGTTCGCGTCCAAGAGCAGTTTAGACACGGGAAGCCCCACGATATTGCTGCGGCCGATCACCACGGCGCGCTTGCCGGCGATCTCCACGCCTGCGGCCCGCAGCATCTTGAGAATGCCTTTCGGGGTGCAGGGGAGCGTGCAGGGCTGTTTCTGCCACAGCGCCGCAACGTTCAGGGGATGGAAGCCGTCGACATCCTTCTGTTTGTCGATGGCGGCGATCACCTTGTCCTCGTCGATATGTTTCGGAAGGGGCAGCTGGACCAGAATGCCGTCCACCTCGTCATCGAGGTTCAGGGCCGTGATGATGTCCAGCAGTTCGGCCTCGGAAACGGACTCGGGCTTTCGGATCGTGGTATTGCGGATGCCCACCTCGGCCGAAGCCTTGGCCTTACCCGTCACATAGCTCACGCTGCCGGGGTCCTCGCCCACGAGGATGACAACCAGATGGGGCACACGGCCATATTTCGCGGGGAAGGTCTTCACCTCGTCCGCCATTTCAAGTTTCAGTTTCGCTGAAAGTTCTTTTCCGCTGATTATTTTTGCCATATATCGCTCGTATTATCTTTCCAAATCGTCGAAAGCCCGGTGGCCGATGTCGGTGCGGTGGAACAGATTGTCGCAGTCGATGCGGGCCACGTCGGCCAACGCATTCCTCCGCGCTTCGGCCAGGTCCCTGCCCTTGCCCACCACAAACAGCACGCGGCCTCCGTTGGTGAGAATCCGCCCGCCGTCGGCCCGGGTCCCCATGTGATAAACAGCCCCTTCGACGCGGTCCAGGCCCTTGATCTCGTGTCCTTTTTCGTAGTCGCCCGGATAGCCCTTCGAGGCCAGCACGATGCCCAGCGCGGCGAAATCGTGCCACTCCAGCTGCGTATCGCGTCCCTCGGCCACGGCACAGAAGATGTCGACGATGTCGCTCTTCAGACGCGGCAGCACCACCTCGGTCTCGGGATCGCCGAAACGGGCGTTGAACTCGATGACCTCGATACCCCGCGCAGTCTTCATCAGTCCGCCGTAGAGCACGCCCTCGAAGGGACACCCCTCGGCGATCATCGCGTCGGCCACGGGCTGCATGATCTTCTCCAGCGCATAGCGTTCGTCCTCCGCCGTCACGAACGGCAGGGGCGAATAGGCGCCCATACCGCCCGTATTGGGACCCTCGTCGCCGTCGTAGGCCCGTTTGTGGTCCTGCGCCAGCGCCATCGGCCACACCTTGTGTCCCGAAACGAAGCACATGAACGAAAACTCGGGACCTTCGAGGTAATCCTCGACGACCACCTTGCCCTCGCCGAACTTGTCGTCGAGCAACATATCCCGCAACGCCGCTTCGGCCTCGGCCATCGTCCGGGCGATCACCACACCTTTTCCGGCGGCCAGTCCGTCGTATTTCAGCACTGCGGGCAGAGGACGCCCCTGCACATAGGCCAGCGCCCCGGCATAGTCGGTGAATGCGCGGAATCCGGCTGTCGGGATGGCATATTTAGCCATCAGCCGTTTGGCGAACTCCTTCGACGACTCGATGCGCGCCGCAGCCTTCGTCGGACCAAAGATGCGCTCACAGAAAAGTCCGTCGCGCTCAGCCTTCAGGGTGCGGTAGTTGATGGTCTCCGGCTTCTTGACCTCGCCGTAGGACCACTCGCGGATCTGCTCCGGGGAGGCGATGCCGATCTGGATGGCGTCGAATTCAGCGTAACTCATATCTTTGCTCGTCCTCCCTTAATTA
>OGRL01002725.1_pt1 | contig 11332 bp, 8 predicted proteins | sample 1553481 | NCBI WGS metagenome assembly OGRL01 (sample SAMEA2580036, study PRJEB22360) | human gut metagenome
GTGGTGACTTCAGTTTTTTCCGGCTTTTTTTCCCTGCCCCCCCCGCCGGCAAATCAATGGTTTTCCGAAACCAAACAATCCCATCTTCGTTCGCCAGTTCTGCCTCCCAGACTTTCGGCACTGCCATCGTCTTCCACCCTTTGGTTTTATAAGCCGGAACATACCATTTCTGAACCAAACCTTTGTCTTTTTTCAAGGCTTCTTTATATAACCTGATATTATCCATCGAATACCCCATCGCTTTCTCCTGATCCTTTCCGGCATATTTTTTATAAGTGTCGTTGGTTTTAACAGCCGTCTCCCAGCTGGTCCAGGTTTCTATATCGGTACCTCCCCAGGAAGTATGAATCAATCCGACAGGCACTCCGATTTCGGGTTGCAATTCTTTACCGAAAAAGTAACCGACAGCCGTAAACAGAGGAGACGTCTGAGGATTACAGGCAGTCCATTCGCAAGGCTCCAGATCGAACTGCTCCTTCGATTGCATATTTTTCGGAACATTCAACAGACGGATATCCGGCAAAGTGGAGGCAGCAATCTCCTGCCCGGCATTTATAACATTATTCAAACCGAACTCCATATTCGATTGTCCGCTACAAACCCAAACATCTCCGATCAATATATTGGTTAAACCGATCGTCTCCTCTGCGGATTCGATCTGCATGTCGTAAGGTCCCCCGGCTTTCATAGCAGGCAATTCCACCCTCCAAATTCCATCCTTCCCGGTTTTTGCCGTTTGCACACTTCCATTCAAAGCGACGGAAATCACTTCATTCTTATCCGCTTTTCCCCACACCCGGATAGGCATATCCCTTTGCAATACCATATTGGAAGAAAAGAAGTGAGGCAGACGTACTTTTGCCTGTAAATCCATACACAGCAACAGCAAGACTCCTAATCCCAAAAGATAAATTCCTTTTTTCATACGATTTTATTAAATGTTAATAAGTAAATCCTGAGCACCGGCCTGTTTCTCTGGCAAAAGAGCAAACAATATACCTACACCAAAAACAAATCCCAATAATTTTCCACCAACTTTTTTCATACTAAATACCAATTACTGAGTGAGTTCACAATAGACCCGATCTATAACATGGGGTAAATTTAAATAATTATTTTTAAAATAACATAGCCCACGGGGGACAGGGCCCTGCGCTATCTTTTCTCTCACAAACACAGTATTTTTTATTTGCCTATTTTTTCTTATATTTGCTTTAAATTAAAAAGAAAAGGAAATTTATGCGTTATCTCGATCCTAAAGCCGATCTGACTTTCAAACATGTTTTCGGCGAGCATCCCGACCTGGTGATCAGCTTGCTGAACGCCCTGTTGCCCTTAAACCCCAGGCATGAGATCAGGGAGATAGAATACCTTCCGGCCGAACTCGTACCGGAAAATCCTTTACGCAAGAACAGTATCGTGGACGTCCGCTGCCGCGATGCAGAAGGACGTCAGTTTATCGTCGAGATGCAAATGATCTGGTCTCCGGAGTTTCGCCAACGGGTATTGTTCAATGCTTCGAAGGCCTATGTACGGCAAATCGACACCGGTCAGGAATACGAACTGTTGCAGCCGGTATATTCGCTGAATCTGGTAAATGAAGTATTCGAGCCTGAGCTCGAAGGCTTTTATCATTATTATCAGCTAGTACACATGGAACACACTGAAAAAGTGATCGAAGGCCTACACTTGATTTTCGTCGAACTGCCCAAATTCAACCCACATACCTATTCTGAGAAGAAAATGCAAGTACTCTGGCTTCGTTTCCTGACGGAAATCAATGAACATACCCGCGAAGTGCCGCCTGAGCTGTTGGCCAATCCGGAAGTAAAAAAAGCCGTGAACGCCGTAGAAGAATCTGCTTTCACCGAAGCACAGCTTTTGGGTTACGAAAAATTCTGGGATATCATCAGTGTCGAGAAAACACTATATAACAGCGCTATCCGGAAAGGAATGGCAAAAGGAATTAAAGAAGGAATGACAAAAGGCATAGAAGTTGGAAGAGCAGAAGGAATTGTGGAAGGTATAGAAAAAGAGAAGCTCGTTATAGCCCGCCAAATGAAAGTAGACGGTTTACCGTACGACACCATATCCAAATATACAGGGTTACCGGTTGAGAAAATTGAAAAAGCGTAACAATAGCTCACTGCCCTGTCCCCGTGAGCTATTGAGGTATGGTGATGGTGAACTTGCTGCCGATTCCCAATTCACTTTCCAACCGGATACTTCCTCCGTATGCACAAACTACTTTGTGGACAAAAGTCAAGCCTAATCCGAAACCGGTAGTTTGGGTCACTTGTTGATTTTTTACACGGTAGAACTGTTTGAAAATTTGCTTCTGATCTTTGGGTGCGATTCCCATACCGTTATCTTCGACGGTCAGCACATAATTGTCACCGATAGTATAAAAGTCAACTTTCACCACGGGATGAGTACCGCCATATTTAATGGCATTATCTACCAAATTAACAACGACATAATTGAAATATATTTTATCTAAACATGGATACTCCAGTCCTTCAGCAATCCGGTAACCCACCCGTGCGTAAGGCCGGATCAATGAAAACATTTCGGTCGTCATTTCCATCTCGAATTTCAGATCGATCACTTCCCGGTTTATCATCAATACAGAAGTCTTTAGAGAAGTCAGCATCGTATCGGTGATATCCGCCATCTTCATCAAACGCGCCTTTACCATAGTCAATTTTGTCGTATCCCGGGGACATAAGACAGAATCTTTCCCCTCCAGAATACCATTTACTACCGAAATCATCGTTGCCAAAGGCTTCTTCAATTCATGTTCCAAATGCGTCATTCCCATCGTTTGTATCCGCGCACTACGCACTGTCATCCGTATCGAACACCACTGCCAAACCAAACAGAAGATAAAACCGATCATGAATATCAATTCAACCCATAAAATACCACTTAAAGCACGGAAAACAAAGGGAAGTTCGAAGGTTGCTAATAATTGATGTTTATTCTTATACCCTAACTCGATAGGAAGGGTCATAATAGAATTACAATTTTTCTTTAGATTTCCTGTAGATTGTAATTCTTCTCCCTCAATATTCAAAACTTTTAATATGGGATTTTCAGTAATACCTTTTTCTTTTAAATACTCTATATACAATCCGTTCAATCGAAAAATATCAAATAATCCATGCTTATTCAAATAATCATAGGTGATCAATTTTCCTAATTTATCAACCATATCGGGAGATTTGATCGGAATAGAATCCCTTTTATTGTCATAATACCAATAAAAATAATTGTCCATTGTCAAACTATACGTTAATCTATTATTTTTAGCATAATTCAAACTTTCATCATATAAATATCTATAAGTTGTATTTAATAAAACGTAATTTGCACTTTCACGAAATTCCCCAAGCTTTATTTCGCGCACATGGTATAACCACATCCCTTGTCCTAATAGCACACATATCAATAAGACAACGGACAATTGGCCCATAATTTTCATATTATTTTTCATATCTTAAATCTTTAGCATATTAAAGAATATCCCTTTTTTTACAAAATTAAGAATTTTTCCTAACTTTGTAGCGCAAAAACCAATAAATATAAAAATGAGAAAAAAAGCCAGAATTTTTATGGGAGGAATTATTATTCTGACCGCATTGTCTATTAATTTTATGTTTTCTAAAGAATCTACAATTACTGGTATTACCTTTGATAATATAGATGCTTTAGCTGAAAAAGAATCTGATCCAGCCCCCAGATGTATCTATGTAGGACAGGTATGTTTTGGTATTGATTCAGAGGGTCATGTAGGTACTCATTTTGGATTAAGTAGTTTTCAATAAGATTTAACATGAAAAAACTATATTACTTCATCATCCCTGCTCTTCTGCTCGGCAGTTGTCAATCCGATCCGACCTTAGAGACCGAATCTTCTCCGTTAGTACGGACGAAGGTGACAGAGCTTCAATATGCCCAAACAGACAAAATCGATGTGGAGGCATTGAACATTATCTCTCCTTATAAATTTGTAAAAAAAGGAAACTTATATGCTTTTCTTACTCCCAGTAGCGCTTACCGTTTCGCCATTTATGACAGCGAAAACGGAACCGTTACCCGTTTAGTACCGGCAGGCAGAAACGAAGGAGAAGGCATGTATTTTATTAGTATGAACCTAAACGGAGACATCGTTTCGGCATTCGATTTCGGAACTAAAAAGTTCGTGGAAATTAACTTGAACGAATATGCGACTCCGGGTTACCAGCCTACGTTCACTTCCCTCACCGACAACAACAAGACCCCTATCGGAGCCATCCGGATCGGTGACCGCCTGCTGTCGACCGGAGTTTATACCCAAGGCCGTTATTGCATCAGTCAAGTATCCGGAGACGACACCTATAGTGTAAGTTATCCGGCCTGTGCCGATCCCACTCTGACGGATACGCTCAAAAGTGCATTTTATGCCAGCAATACCTTAGCAGTAAAACCGACGCTCGAACGCTTGGCCTGCGCCAATATGCAAACCGGTTGCCTGGACATCTGCAAAATCAACGGTAACGAACTGACCCGTGTCAATGAAGTGCATCTGACCCCTGCCAAGGTAAAATTCAACCGTCACCGTCCCAAAGGCCGTGGTTTAGTCCATCCGGTCAATTATTCCAAATATCATATTTTCGGGTTCTGTGATCTGGCTGTATCGGATGATTACATCTATGCCCTGTATTCAGGACGGACGCTAAAACAACATAATCTGGACGTCGACAAAGGCAAAACCATACTGGTATTCGACTGGAACGGTTCGCACGTGCGTACTTACCGCCTGGAAAATGCTTGTTCTTCGATCAGCTATAGTGCCGAAGAAAATACCATTTATGCCTTATCTCAGGAAAACAATCATTCCGAGATTATAACACTCCATCTCTAGTGTTGTCGCTATACTCCACTGCATATAGAGGAGAGCGAACTTGAAGTAAGATTGTCTGCCAGACTCTCTTCTCAAGTTCCTCTCTATTTTTTATGCCCTTCCTTCAAGAAAAGAGGAGCGAGCGGTAATCGCCGTTTCGTACTTCAATTAATTCCGTTTCTGTGGTAAAGTGATCACACACTTGTTTCCGTTCGGTTTACTTATAAAGCGGATTTTTCCTCCATAACCACCGACCACTTGCTGTACGACGAAGGCCAGTCCCGCCCCGGTGGATTGTTCCGGCTGCCTGTCTCCCGGATCTATTTTCCTGCCATTATCTTCGACTGTCAACATATAATGTTTCTTGTCGGTATAAAATTCGATCCTCACTACGGGGTGAACTCCGGCAGATACAATAGCTTTATCTACCAAACAAAGGATCAGATAATAAAAATATACCTTATCCAAACAAGGATATTCCGCTCCTTCGTCGATTTGGTAACCCACCAGTGCCTGTGGCCGGATCAGAGAAAACAACTCAACGATCATTTCCATCTCCGATTTCAGATCGATATTTTCCCGGTCGATTTTCCATACCGAGGTCTTTAAAGCACTCTGCTGCATATCGATGGTTTCAGCCATTTCCACCAAGTGCGTTTTTATCGTATTCAATTTCAATTCCTCCTCCACAGACAAGGCAATCCCCTCGCATTGCAGCTTACCGTCGATCACTGCCATCCACTCCGTTAAAGGTATCTCTTCCGAAGGTGTCTTCCCCATCATCTGTACCAGTGTCCTTCGTTCAATCCTTTTCGCCACAACCCTTTGCCAAACTAAACAAACGATAAACCCGATCAGGAAAATCACCTCCACCCACAAGATATCGTTCAGGCCCCGGCCGACCGTCTGCTCGAATCCATGATTTTCCATTTCACGTACCCGATACAACCAAATTCCCTGTCCCAGTATTATACAGATCAGTAATCCCAACGATATACGTCCCAGTATTTGCATCTTATTCTTCATACCATCCGTCTATAGAATATTTTTTACAAACTTAAGAATTTTTCTTAAGTTTGTATATATTAAATTTACAAGTATATTTTCCCTCTACAAGGATGCAAAACCGATGTACGCAAAATCCCTTTCTGAATTTGCCGGTATCCTACTTCTTTCCGACTTTATTCAAACCCATATCCTTTTTTGATAAAAGCTTTTACCAGTATCACCTTTTCTCCCGGTGTTTCATTTATAATCCGGTAAGTAGCGGCAGCAGCAGGAATTACAAACGTTTCGGCATAATTAAAGCGTTGCCTCATTCCTTCGCGAGTCTCCACCCTTACTGCTTTCCCTTCCACCACCATCCAAACCTGGCAACTCCCTTCAGTTTCTACTTCCACCGCATCTTCGACGGTATACCGATGGACATCGTAAAAATGCTTTTCATGGGTCGGCAGATGTTCGAGTGTATAATGTTCGTTTTTTTCCAATACCTCGGGATGACAAACCAATTCTTTTGCCACCCGTTCTCCCTTCCGTTCGAAATAGAGGTTATCCATTCCCCGCTGTACATTCAGCGGACGGGGTTTCCCATTCAAATCCAATCGCAGCCAATCGTACATTTTAAAAGTAAAAATATACGGAGCGCTACTGATTTCCAGCACCATACAATTCTTTCCGGAAGCATGAACCGTTCCGTTGGGTATCAGAAAAAGGTCGTGTTTGTGTGCCGGAAATTTCTGTACATATTTTTCAATGTCTATCGTCTTACCTTCTGCCTGGCTCTGTTTCAATACCTCGCCGAACTCTTCAGGCCGGATATTTTCCTGAAATCCCAGATAAACCTGGGGATTCTGCCGGCTATCCAAGATATAATACGTCTCATCCTGTGTAAAAGGCATATTAAACTGTTCCCGGATGTACGTAGTCCGGGGATGACACTGTACCGACAGGTTACCTCCATCGAAAGTATCCAGAAAATCAAAACGAATCGGGAAATCGGTTTTAAACACATCGGCCGATTCTCCCAGAACTTGACGGTAATCGTTATACATCAGAAAATCGAAAGAAACTTCCAAACGATATCCGTTACTTTCGAACATCAGTCCATTTTCCAAAACCATCAATTCGAAAGACCAGGCTAAATTAGGTACTTCTTCATTCAATCCCGGGATGTGTTGTTTCATCCATTGCCCTCCCCATGCGCCGGGTTCGAACCAAGGGCGAACCCGGAAGAAATTTCTTCCCATCCGGTGTAATCCCTCTCTCAAATCCTCCCCGCTCATCATCAGCAATTGCTGTCCCCTGCGTTGTTCATCCACAATCAGCTCTATCTGTGGCAGACACTCCGCTTTATGCCGGTTCAGCACAACCCAATCCACAAAGAAAAAATGTTTATAGGTTTGCTGATTATTCTTCGGTTTATTCATACCCAGATTTTTCACCCACCCGGCCCGCATGCGAAACTGTATTTCATTTTTAGGTACATCGACATAGATCAAAGGTGCTTTCCATCCGGCCAAAGCAGCTCCTATACCGATCAGCACATTGATATCGGCCTCCTGGTCCGGCCTAAAAGCGTTCAACTTCCCGGGATCAAACCAATCCCTCAATTGTCTCTCCGTCATCCGGCCGAACAACGGATCTTCTCCTCCCAGATCGGGAGCGAGCATTTCCTCCAACGTCCGAGCATCCCGCATCGCGACATCGGTACGGAACCAACGTACACACTTCCCTCTCCGACGAAATTCATCTCCCAGTTCGCTCACCAGTTCGTCCCAAAACACTCCTCCATAACCATCGATAACCACCTGCCCGTGTCGCTCTATCCAATCGGCCAAACACCCTATCCCCGAACGGATCTTATTCTCCCCGACCGGAAAAGCCGGATACAAATCATAAACTCCCCGGGGAGTTGCCTGTGCTTTCATAGGAGCCAGATACTGTTTTGTATTTCTCTTTACCGCCTCTTCTTCCATCCCACTCCGGCCCAAGACCTGATTCGCATACATCGCCGCCCCGATCAGCGGAGCATCTTCCCATAAACGACAAGTATCTATTCTCACTCCGATCCCCTGGGTTTCCAACTCAGACTTTATCCGTTCCAGAAATAAATCGGCACCCCGCATGATATTTCCCCCGAGCACCAAACAGTCCGGACAGAAATGTCTCAGAAAAGGAGCTATAAATCCGGTAAAATGATCGGCAAACTCTTCAAACAGAACTTTAGCAGCCTGTTCTCCCCGATAAGCATATTCCGCCAATGTCTTCACATCCATCACCGCTTTATCGGGAAAGCGGTGATTCCAGTTCGTTACAAACCAGCGGGTAGAAAAATAGTCGTCCGCTATACTATCCCGAAAAGGAATATTATACAAATACCCGTGTTCCGGAACGGCGGGCGTCGTTTCGTCCAATATTTCTTCCCGGGCCATAAACGTACTTCCCAGTCCGGTCCCGACCGTAACGACCATACTCCTCTCACTCTCCTGAGCCGCTCCCCCATAATATTCTCCCAAAGCATAAGCAGAAGCATCGTTCAGGAAGACAACCGGTAAACTGCATACCCTTTTTATTTCCTCTTTCAAATCCAAACCGAATAAGGCATCGAATTTTCGTACCCCATGAATAGCAGCTATTCCCCGGGTATAATCGAAAGGCCCGGGTATAGCAATTCCTATACCCCGCCATTCGTTTTCAGAACGCCCTTTCTTCAATGCTGTAATCACCCGAAGTATCCCCTTTATAATCGAAGTAGCAGAGCCTCCGGCATCTATTTTCTCATAAACTATAGTCCTCTGATCCATCTTCCCGGTAGTCCCTGTGACAATCCCACCTTTTACATGAGTTCCCCCGATATCGATTCCTAATAAATATTCCATTATTTCACCACATTAATATGTATAGACATTTATACATTGACAAATATAGTGCATTCTTTTTATTGTTACAAAGTTTATCTCTTTTTATTGTTTTACCGACACAAGCCGAACAAATAACAAACTAACGATCAGCATATTATCCAAACATACTACTAAAAAACAATTACTTTTTTTGATTTATAAGAATGAAATTTTACTTTCGCAAGTACAATTTTCCTACTTTTGCTTAAATTTTTCAATCATGAAAATATCGATCGATCACAATAGTGCGATACCTTTATATCTACAAATAGAAAATCAATTGAGGAACATCATCCGGGAACCGGAGTATAAAAAAGGGAAGATGTTACCCAACGAAGTAGATTTGTCGAAACAATTGGGAATTTCCCGGAATACGCTGCGCCAGGCGATCAACAACCTGGTCACTGAAGGGTTATTAGTCCGAAAAAAAGGGATCGGTACTATAGTAGTCAACCAATCGGTCAGCTCGAAAGCCAAAAACTGGTTGAGTTTCACCCAGGAAATGAAAGCGCAGGGAATCGAACCGACCAACTATGAATTACATACCAGCTGGGCGCTTCCTTCAGAAGAGATCTGTCGTTTTTTCTCCATCACCGATGAAAAGAAAATATTAAAACTGGAGCGTTTACGGGGTAATCCGGAATTTCCGTTCGTTTATTTCATCTCTTATTTCAATCCCCGGATAGGGCTGACCGGTAATGAAGATTTCTCCCGTCCCCTATACGAAATATTAGAACAAGATTATAGTTCTGTTGCAAAAATTTCGAAAGAAGAAATCAGTGCCCAGCTTGCCGACAAATTTCTGGCTCAGAAGCTTGAAATCAAGCCCGGGGACGCTATACTCATCCGAAAACGATTTGTATATGACCCGGGGGGACGCCCTCTGGAATGGAATATCGGCTATTACCGGGCCGATAGCTTCGTTTATACGCTTGAGTTCGAGAGGGAAGTATGAATTGGAGTTTATAAAATGCCGGAAGACCATTGGAGCGGGAACGAGTATCCGGTTCGGTTTTTCGAACGACCGATGGTGTCTGACGGAAACGTAACGTAAAGTTTTTTGCGCAGTAAGGGGTTCCGCCGTTCAGTGAGTTCTTCGAATAAGCGAAAGAAAAACAAAAGATTTTGTTTTTCCGAACAGGAGAAAAACCGATAAAATCAACGAAAGTCTTAACGGACCGGTCTGACGGTATAAAATCCGGAATCGGAATAGAAAGAAAAAACATACCTATATTTCAGGTAAACCGGATTTACTCGGCATCCACAGCTTCTACCTGTCCGATCGCCCTGATTCTTTTCAACAAAGAGGGATGCGAATAGTATACCCATTCGTACAGTGGATGGGGGGTGAGATTGCTTAAAGACTTCACAGAGATCTTCTTCAAGCCGGAAATGAGCGATTCACCATCGTAATACCGGGCAGCAAAAGCATCTGCCTGATATTCATTTTTCCGCGACCAGGCATTCATCACCAATCCCAATATCATACTCAACGGCGAATAGAGGATTGTAAAAGCGATCAATCCCAATTGGAAACAGGCCCGGTCACCTCCCAGAGCCATTGACAAAGCCGGCTGGTTGACAAAAAGCGAAAACAACCAAAGGATCACACCGGTCTGAATCACAGATGCCAACATAAATTGAACGGTATGCCGTTTTTTATTGTGTCCGACTTCATGGGCCAGGACAGCAACAATTTCTTCCTCGGTCAAATCCTTTATCAGGGTATCATACAAGACAATCCGTTTGCGGGGACCGAAACCGGTAAAATAAGCATTTGCCTTCGTAGAACGCTTCGATCCGTCGATTACAAAAATATTGTCCAGTTTAAAGCCCACTTTCTCTGCAAAAGCATTGATTTTATCCCGTAAAACCCCGGCCTCCAAAGGAGTCTGCTTATTGAACAAAGGCACAATCAACTGGGAATAAAACATAGCCATAAAAACCGAGAATACAGAAACTATTCCCCAGGCATACAACCAAAAGAAAGAACCAGCCCATTCATAAAACCAGACGACAGCCGACAGCAACAGTCCGCCGATCACCCCGGAAACCAACATTCCTTTGAGTAAATCCAATCCATAGGTCGTCATTGTCGTTTTGTTGAAACCATATTTTTCTTCAATATGAAAAGTAGCATACCAATCGAAAGGCAAACCGAGTAGCCCGGAAACCAGCGACAAGCCCAACATAAAAAGTAAGGTCTGTAAAACCGCCTGATCTGTCCAGGTCACCACCCAGGCATTCCACCAACCGAAACCTCCTGCACACAAAAACACCATCATCACGATAAAAGAAAAAGTGGAACTGATCAGATCGAAACGATTCGTTTCGCGCTTATAATTCTGAAAACGTGCATATTCTTTTTCATCGTAAATTCCCTTAAGATTTTCAGGTAATACAGGCGCCATAGCCCGCATATTCACCCATTCCAAAATCCGTTCTACAATAAAATCAGCAACTAAAAAAACAACGATAATAATAAAAACAACCTCAGTATTCATATTCAAAATAAAAAAGTATAAACGGATAAAACTATTCTGCC
>OGRL01002735.1_pt1 | contig 11309 bp, 10 predicted proteins | sample 1553481 | NCBI WGS metagenome assembly OGRL01 (sample SAMEA2580036, study PRJEB22360) | human gut metagenome
TCCCCGCCGGTCTTTATTGACTGGCGGGGATTTATGTATTTATACCCATCCATCATCTTTGCTATATTCTATCTTTTATCTTTATAAAGCCATATATTAGCTTCATTTTAGTTCAATCGGATTCGAATGATTCCTGCTTTTAAAACGTCTTATTCTATCGAAATCATATTCTCTCCTGTTGATTTTCTGTAGTTTGATCTAATTTATTTTCCTTTTCTTTTGTTTTCTCAGAACAAATGCATACTTTTGTAGTGTACTATTGAACTAATACACTTAGAGCCATATATTAGCTCTAACAGCTAAAAAAATAATATTATGATTAAAGTTGAGAATTTATCTTTTACTTATCCCAAATCAAAGCACATGGTATTACACGACTTTTCTTTTTCTTTAGAGGCAGGGCGGGGTTATGGACTGTTGGGACGTAATGGGGCAGGGAAATCAACTCTCCTTTATTTGATGACTGGATTATTGACTCCGAAAAAAGGGAAAATAATGTACCATGATATAAATGTCCGTTCTCGTCTGCCAATGACATTGCAGGATATGTTCTTGGTTCCGGAAGAATTTGAATTACCTTCTATATCATTGAAAAAGTATATTGACTTGAATGCTCCTTTTTATCCAAACTTTAGCAAAGAGGATATGTATAAGTATCTTCATTGTTTTGAAATGGATATGGATGTGAATTTAGGAGCACTTTCTATGGGGCAAAAAAAGAAAGTATTTATGAGTTTTGCTTTAGCTACCAATACTTCTCTTTTATTGATGGATGAACCGACAAATGGATTGGATATTCCGGGAAAGAGCCAGTTTCGCAAATTTATGGCATCGGGGATGACAGATAATAAAACAATTGTGATTTCAACTCATCAGATACGTGATATAGACAAAATGCTGGATTCTGTTATGATCATGGATGAAAGCCGGGTATTATTGAATGAATCGACAGTGCATATATGCGAGAAATTGTGCTTTAAGGAAAGTGATGACCGTAGTCTGATTGATAAAGCGCTTTTTGCCGTTCCTTCTTTGCATGGGAATAGTTTGCTTTTACTGAATGAACACAACGAAGATTCAGATATCAACATAGAACTGCTATTTAATGCAATACTGGCACAACCACAAAAGATTGCTAATTTGTTTCACGCTCAAGAAGAATAGATTATGATAAAGGATACATTTTTTAGTTTTTCTCGCTTTGGAAAATTATGCCGTAAAGAGATTTTAGAGAATTGGAAGTTGTATGTGCTTCAGTTGTTGGTAATGTATTTAATAATGGCAATTATATTGATTTGGTATAGCTATACTGATTATAGTAGTTTTAATATACTTACTAAAACAAATGATTTAAATGTTCATATATTTACGTTGGTCTTTTGGATGTGGTCTTGGTGGGCATTTATGTGCTTGGGAACTTCTTTTGCATTTAAAACCATGAAATGTAAAACAGGTCGTATTACAATGTTGATGATTCCTGCTACTGTCTTTGAGAAGTTTTTCTTTCGATGGCTGGTATATGTGCTTATTCTTCCTTTACTTATTTTTCTATCTATTTGGCTGGCGGATTATACACGTGTACTTTTTTATTCTGCAATATATTCAGAAATACCTTTTATTGAAGTTACTGACTTCAAACACTTTGTTGGTCAGGGAGATGGAGGGTATTCACTATGCCATAGTTGGAAAGATGGTTCTTTGCTAATATTACTTAATGTATATATTCAATCATTGTTTTTACTGGGGAGTATTGTTTGGCCTAAGAACTCTTTTATAAAAACACTTATTAGTATTGTGCTTGTTGCCTTTCTTTATAATTGGGGAGTAGTAGCTTTCACTCGTTTTTCAGAGAATAGTACTCTTTCAACCTTGATTTTGTTTTTCTTTAAGTGGGGATATATTTTATTCCCAATATTGACTATTATAAATTGGACATTGACTTATTTCCGCTTGAAAGAGTCGGAAGTAATCCATCGAATATAGAAAAGGAGGGTATGTATGAATTTTAAAGAAAGCAGAGCAATATATTTACAGATAGCCGACCGTATTTGTGATGATATCTTGTTGGGACAATACGAGGAAGAAGGACGTATCCCTTCTGTCAGGGAATATGCGTCTATTGTAGAAGTGAATGCAAATACAGTAATGCGTTCGTATGAGTATCTTCAGTCTCAGGAGGTGATTTACAATAAAAGAGGGATTGGCTTTTTTGTAGCGTCCGGGGCAAAGATGCTGATTCATTCATTGCGAAAAGAGCAATTCTTAAAAGAAGAAGTCGGCAGCTTTTTCAGGCAACTTTATACACTTGGTATTTCTATCAAAGAAATAGAGAAGATGTATTATGAGTTTATACAAAGACAAAATCAATAATAAACAGATAAGATATGAAACGCACAACATATATAATAATAGGACTTTTTGTATTGGGCTTATTCTTTATACCTATCCTTCTGCAGACACCTGGCGGTGAGAAAACCGATAATCGTTTATCAATGGAAGGTGAGCGGACTGAAATAGAAATGACGGGAATCCGTCATGTGAAGGTTGTTGAAAAGTTAGGGAAGATAGATAAAGATCATATAGGCGTATTAGGTAAGTTGGATGTGGAAGCCTCTCACTCTTCAGGTAAGAGTATATTTGTGTATCCGAAAAGTCAATATTTGCATGTGACACAAGAAGGGGATTGCTTATTGATTGAAATTAATCTGGATAATGAAGATATCTATCAGGTAATTAGACAGCTAGAAAATGGATGCAGATTGGTTTTAGATGGTTTGAATCTGGAATTGAAAACGGATTCAACATTGTTATCTATTGAGAATCGTGCGGCTAGGCTGGATCTTAATGTAAGGAAATTGTGTTTGGACTCTTTATATCTCTTTAATGACGAATGGCAGAATATCTCATTGACTTCTTGTCGCTTTCGTTCGTTGGATATAAAAGGAGAGAAGTTGCAATTGAAAGCTGAGCGGGTAGAGGCAACAAACTATTATGAAGAGTTAGGGACTTTTAGAAGTCGTGAGACTACTCAGTTTATGGTTGAGAATCTGTATTTATCAGGAAAAGATTCGCATAAGTATCGGCCAGGTATAAATTGTAATCGTATCTTCTGGAGTCCTCAGGTCAGAGATGCAGAACTTGAGCTGACCTTGAATCAGAAGAGTGAGATCATATTGAATCGTTGAACATAAATGAAAAGGAAATGAAAGTCATAAAGTCTATTGCAGTTTTAAGTCTGTCAGCTTGTTTGTTTGCTTGTACTTCCAAACCTGATTTAGACGGATTTCGGAAGGTAGATATTAGTAATAATATGCTGGATACGATGCCGAAAGGCAGATTGAGTAATTATAAAGAAACGATAGAGAAAACTTATTTATTGGGGTGTCTGGTATTGAGTACAGCGGGTAGTTCGTCAGAAAGCTCTCCGGCTCAGTTGAAAGAATGGAAGGAGGCTCTGAGTATGCCCGATACGATAAAGCCGATATATAGGGAGAGACTGTGGGACTTTGTTTTTTATCCCCAGATTACTTATGAAGTTGAATCTAAGTATTTGGGTATTTATCAACGAAGAAAAACAGTAATTAAAGGTATCGGGCTTGATATGATAACAGGAGAAGAAGAAAAATATATCAAATCGAGACAAAAGTAGTTTTTGAGTATTTTATTCATTATAATATTTTAAAGCAGGTGTCATTTAGTAATATTACTAGGATATAACCGGAATAAAATTGGTGTAAAAGTGTGATTTTATAAGAAGAGAGGCGTTTTCTTTGCGTCTTTCTCTTTTTTATCAAATTGATTTTTGTAAATTTGGCGAGAATCTTACAGAGACACACAGTTAATATAGTAATAATACTAAATACTCCTGTTAATATGGAAAACAAAATTCAAGAGTTGACCGATAAGATTTATCGTGAAGGCGTGGAAAAAGGAAACGAGGAAGCGCAGAGACTTATCGCGAATGCTCAGGAAGAAGCTAAGAAAATCATTGAGGATGCCCGAAAAGAGGCAGAATCAATTGTAAACTCCTCTCGTAAATCTGCTGATGAGTTAGCAGAAAATACTAAATCAGAGTTAAAACTATTCGCCGGTCAGGCTGTGAATGCGCTCAAATCAGAAATCGCTACAATGGTAACTGATAAGTTGATAACCGCTTCCGTGAAAGATTTCGCTCAGGATAAAGATTACCTGAATGCGTTTATCGTAGCATTGGCATCCAAATGGAGCATAGATGAACCTATCGTCATCTCAACAGCCGATGCGGAATCACTGAAAAAGTATTTTGCAGCTCATGCAAAAGCTTTATTAGACAAGGGGGTGACCATTCAGCAAGTAAATGGTATCAAAACTCTGTTCACTGTTTCTCCGGCGGACGGTTCGTATAAGGTGAACTTCGGAGAAGAAGAATTCATGAATTACTTCAAAGCGTTCTTGCGTCCTCAATTAGTAGAAATGCTATTTTAAAAGAAGCGACTATGAGTAGTAAGTACTATTACTTGGTAGCAGGTTTGCCGGAACTTTCACTGGAAGACAGCAAACTGAGCTATACAGTAGCCGATTTTAAAACTGAAATCTACCCGGGATTATCTGCTTCAGACCAGAAGTTGATTGACTTATTCTATCTGAAGTTTGACAATGCCAATGTGCTGAAACTTCTCAAAGACAAAGAGGCGGAAATTGATAAACGAGGAAACTATTCTGCTGCCGAACTCACTGAGTATATTTCTATGTTGAGGGAAGGCGGAGAAATCAGCCCTAAGGAATTTCCGGTTTACCTTTCTACATTTATAACTGATTATTTGAATACTCCGGCCGAAAGTACGGTGTTGCATGAAGATCACCTGGCTACTTTATATTATGAGTATGCCATGAAATGTGGAAATAAGTTTGTTGCTGCCTGGTTTGAATTCAATTTGAACATCAATAATATTCTGGTTGCATTTACGAGCCGTAAGTTCAAATGGGATATTGCTTCCAATATTGTAGGTAATACGGAAGTGTGCGAAGCATTGCGTACCTCCAGTGCCCGCGATTTCGGATTGTCTGGTGAGGTTGATGTTTTTGAGTCATTGGTGAAAATCAGTGAGATTACAGAACTGGTAGAACGTGAGAAGAAGCTGGACGCTTTACGGTGGAACTGGATGGAAGATGCTATTTTCTTCGATTATTTCACTGTTGAGCGCATTTTTGCTTTCTTGTTGAAACTGGAAATGATTGAGCGTTGGATCTCCTTGGATAAAGAAAGAGGTAATCAGTTGTTCCGAAGCATTATTGAGTCGCTGAAGAACGATGTACAGATTCCTGCAGAATTCAGATAATAAATTTAAAGAAATATATGGCAACAAAAGGAACTGTTAGTGGCGTTATTGCCAACATGGTGACCCTCGTCGTTGACGGACCGGTAGCTCAGAATGAGATTTGTTATATCTCGACCGGTGGTGATAAGTTGATGGCGGAGGTGATTAAGGTTGTAGGTTCACATGTATATGTCCAGGTGTTTGAAAGCACACGTGGACTGAAAGTGGGCGCCGAAGCCGAATTTACAGGACACATGCTTGAGGTGACATTAGGCCCGGGTATGTTATCGAAAAACTACGACGGTCTGCAAAATGACCTTGACAAGATGGACGGGGTTTTTCTGAAGAGAGGACAATATACGTATCCGTTGGATAAAGAACGTGTATGGCACTTCGTTCCATTGGTAAACGCGGGTGATAAAGTACAAGCTTCCGCGTGGCTGGGGCAGGTGGATGAGAACTTCCAGCCGTTGAAAATGATGGCGCCGTTTACATTGCAGGGAACTGCTACTGTAAAGACTATCATGCCGGAAGGTGATTATAAGATTGAGGATACGATTGCTATCCTGACTGATGAGGAAGGAAATGATATTCCTGTGACTATGATTCAGAGGTGGCCTGTGAAACGTGCCATGACGAATTACAAGGAGAAACCGCGTCCTTTCAAACTGTTGGAAACCGGTGTGCGTGTGATTGATACGCTGAATCCGATTGTGGAAGGTGGTACCGGCTTTATACCGGGTCCGTTCGGTACAGGGAAGACGGTGCTTCAGCATGCTATTTCCAAACAAGCGGAAGCTGACATCGTAATTATCGCCGCTTGCGGTGAACGTGCGAACGAGGTTGTGGAGATCTTTACCGAATTCCCAGAACTGGTGGACCCGCACACGGGACGTAAACTTATGGAACGTACGATCATTATCGCCAATACTTCTAATATGCCGGTTGCTGCCCGTGAAGCATCTGTATATACAGCAATGACATTGGCAGAATATTATCGTTCTATGGGACTGAAAGTGTTGTTAATGGCGGATTCTACTTCACGTTGGGCGCAGGCGTTGCGTGAGATGTCCAACCGTATGGAAGAGTTGCCCGGACCAGATGCTTTCCCGATGGATATTTCGGCTATTATCTCAAACTTCTATGGCCGTGCCGGTTATGTGAAACTTTCTAATGGTGAAACGGGCTCAATTACTTTTATCGGTACGGTATCTCCTGCCGGTGGTAACTTGAAAGAGCCGGTAACTGAAAACACGAAGAAAGTGGCCCGTTGTTTCTACGCTTTGGAGCAGGACCGTGCTGATAAGAAACGTTATCCGGCTGTGAACCCGATTGATTCTTATTCTAAATATATCGAATATCCGGAATTTGAAGAATATATCAAAGGTCATATCAATGATGAATGGATTGGTAAGGTGAATGAACTCAAAACCCGTTTGCAACGTGGTAAGGAGATTGCCGAACAGATTAATATCCTTGGTGACGACGGTGTGCCGGTAGAATATCACGTTACTTTCTGGAAATCGGAATTGATCGACTTTGTTATCTTGCAGCAGGATGCATTCGATGAAATCGATGCCGTAACACCTATGGAACGTCAGGAGGATATCTTGAATATGGTGATTGACATCTGTCATACGGAGTTTGAATTTGATAACTTCAACGAAGTAATGGATTACTTCAAGAAGATGATTAATATCTGTAAGCAGATGAACTACTCGAAGTTCAAATCAGAACAGTATGAAGGATTCCAGAAACAACTGAAGGAATTGATTGAAGAGAGGAAACTTCAATCGTAAATCGTAAATTGTTAAATCGTAAATAAGTAAGATGGCAACAAAAAAAGTATAAGCCACTTTACGGAATAGAAAAACCCATGAGGTCGGATCTCATGGGTTTTTCGTTTGCTCAGTTGAACATTAATTTCGTTTGTCTAGATGCATTATATCATATGCTACCTGACATTTCAAGTATTCATAAATATTGATAAAAGTATACATAAATCAAGATATTGTTTTTTCAATCATTTTAAAGTGTTGTTGCTACCTTTCCAGTAACAGAAAAGGAATTGAAAAATACAAAGATTTTCATTATAATATACTTAACAAGGAAGTCGTCACGATAGATGAAGTCTATCCGTTTCCGGCAAAATAAGATTATGGAAATAGCACCTTACTTTGTCAGAGTAGGGGTGCTATTTCTTATATGCATATGTCAATATTGCTACAATTAATAAAGCTATGTTTACAATCAAAGTCAATTCTTCATATGTAGTCATAAGAAACGACCTCCTTTCCATAAGGATCGGAAATAGAGGTAATTCAATTCATACCCTGACAACTTTTCAGATAAGTATAGTATATTTGCTTTTTTTATATTGTAATGATAATAAAGATCTCAGAAGATTATCGGACTTCTGAGATCTTTATTTTTAACAACAGTTGTAATTTCAATCAATATTGTATCAGATAAATTAAAAAAATACAACGAAATTGTCCATAAAAACCTTGGATTCCATTAGATATTTTAAAACATGTATGTTAAAATATAAGTACATATGGGGAATAAAAATAAAAAGGGAAGGAGTTTATTTTTTATGGGAAAATGGAAACAGGGCATTGCCTTATTTCTGAGTGTGATTTTGAGTATAACTAGTGTTTTTACCTGGAATAGTACGATTAGAGTTCACGCAGAAGAAGCGGTGATTAAGTCATCAGCAGAGGGTTTTGAATATCGGTTACGGACCTATGCATCAGGATCGACGGATTACATCTGTACGTCAGATACAACGCAGGTTTACGATAACTATAAGGATGCAATCAAAGGAATTGCTGAAATTACCAAAAAGATTGTAATTGAACGAAAACTTGATAAATATTCGATCAGTATACCAGTTGAGATTAAGGCGGATCAAAGGGTTTCAGATATTGATGGAGATAATGGAGCCAATCCATTTAATGATGCAGTACAAAAAGAGACATATAAGGAAACAGGGAATCCGGATGAAGGACAGGGATTAAGACAATTTTTTGTTATAAGAGGAAATCTTGAAAACAATAATGACGGTAATATTGCATATGATGAAGATACAAAATCTTATAAAGGAGTATTTTATTACTCTAATGTTTCTTATACAGTGTCAAATGAAAGATATTTTCAGACTGTAACAAAGTTAAAAGAAGTAATGGAAAGTCTTGATTTAAATGGGAAATCTGATTATGAAAAATGCAAAGCGATTCGTGAATGGATTGGGAAAAACGTAAAATATGATAGAGAATATACAAAAGATCCAGGAAGCTGTGAAAGAAAAAATGCTCACGATATGACAAGTGTTCTAGACGGATATGCTGTTTGTGATGGATTTGCAAATTTATTTCACTATATGGCAAGTTCTGCAGGATTACTGACACTATTTGAAGAAGGACCAGCAAAAGGAAGCGGATTGCAACATGCCTGGAATCTGGTACAGATTGATGGAACATTCTATTACACTGATTGTACTAGTGTTTCACTTGATAAAAATGGTGAGGCAGTTGATGAATTTCTGGTAGGACAAGATACAATGTTCAAATTAAGTGTTACACCAAAAAATAATGATATTGAAAGCACATATTCCAATATCTCAAAAGATGATTGGAGCAAAGAACATTCAATATGTAAAGGAAATCATACATTAGTTAAAACAAGTCAAGCACAAGCAACATGTGAAGAATATGGATATATGGGATATTATTGTACGAATCCAGGATGTATCTATCGTTACAGGGATTACAATCAGCAACCAAAAGGTCACAACTACGATTATTCCAATGGAACAGTCACCCAAAAACAAGACTGTACCCATCCAGAGATCACAACATACCTCTGTACCCGTTGCAAAGATGCCAAAGAAGTACAAACCAAACCATCCCTAGGCGGCCACAAATGGCAACCCGGCGAGATCACCAAAGCCCCAACCTGCCTAACCGCCGGTGAACAACAATACACCTGCACTGTCTGCCACCAAACCAAAACAGAATCAGTCAAAGCCACTGGCCATAATTGGGAGATCAAAATAACCAAAGATGCAACATGCACATCTAACGGAACTTACCGTCGCACATGCAAAACATGCGGCTACTTCGAAAATCATACTATCCAAGCCACAGGACATAAACCAGAGATCCGCAACAAGAAAGAAGCAACATGCAGCACCACAGGATACACCGGAGATACTTACTGCAGCGTATGTAACAAGAAGCTCTCCTCCGGTAAAACGATCGCCAAAACATCCCATACCTGGGTAAAACAAGACAACATCCTGGCAACATGCGAAAAAGGCGAACTGGAAGTTGAAAAATGCAGCGTCTGCGGAGAAACAAAAGAAACACAGATCAGTGATCCATTAGGACACGACTACGGGGAATGGAAGGTTACCAAAGAACCAACCTGCACAAAATACGGAACGAAAAAACGTATCTGTAAACGTTGTAATGAATATGAGATTGATGTGATCGACCCGACAGGGCATCAACATACAAAGATCATCGATCAGAAAAAAGCTACGTGCGAGGAAAAAGGTTATTCCGGAGATCTGTATTGTGAAGACTGCCGCCTGATCATCCAGTTAGGACATGACATTGCCGCAACGGGACACACATGGGATGACGGAGAGATCACAAAAGAGCCAACACAGACAGCAACAGGGATTAAGACCTATACATGTAAAACATGTCATAAGACCAGAACAGAGACGATCCCGATGTTAAAAGGACATCACTGGGATGATGGAACTATCACAAAAGAACCAACTTGTACCGAACCAGGTGAAAAGATCCATCACTGTACCGATGAAGACTGCAACGAATCCTACACAGAGACCATCAAAGCAACAGGACATCAGCATACAAGACTGATTAATCAAAAAGAAGCTTCTTGTGAAGAAGAAGGTAACAGTGGAGATACCTTCTGTGAGGATTGTAAGCAGGTCATAAAGGCAGGAAATGTGATCAATCCAACGGGACATAACTGGAACAATGGAACGGTTAAAAAAGCGGCTACATGCGAATCAGAAGGTATTGAAGTATACATATGTAAGACGTGCAAAAAGTCAAAAGAAGAGACGATAGCACCAACTGGACATACAAAGACAGAGATCCGAGATAAAAAGGTAGCAACGTGCAAAGAAGAAGGCTACACGGGAGACACATACTGCGTTACATGTGGTAAGAAACTTGCAGTGGGAAAAATGATCGCAAAGACAGATCACGACTGGACGATCACAGAGATACCAGCGACATGTGAACAGGATGGTGTAAGAACCTATACCTGCGATATCTGCCATACAACAAAGAGCGAACCGATCAAAGGCATCGGACACAGCTACGGGGCATGGACCATAACAAAAGAAGCAACGGTATCTTCCAAAGCAGAACAGAAGCGTACCTGCAGCACGTGTGGTAAAGAAGAGATCACGACCTATGGAGAAAAGCTAAGACCAACGATCAGCACGAACGCTACATCACTAAAACTAAAAAAGAAACAGACCACAAAAAAGTTTACCGTCACAGGATTAGCCAAAGGCGACTACATAACATCCTGGACAAGCAGTAATAAAAAAATCGTAACCGTGACAGGAAATCAAAATGGCACATGCAAGATTAAAGCAGGATCAAAGACAGGCAAAGCAACGATCACGATCAAACTGGCTAGTGGACTTACAAAGCAGATCAAAGTCAGTGTACAGAAAAAAGCAGTGACTTGCAGCAAGATCAAGAACGTGCCAAAGACGATCAAGCTAAAGAAAAAACAGACTTACCAGCTAAAACCGATGATCGAACCGATCACATGTACGGATAAGGCGAAATATAAATCTTCCAACAAAAAGACAGCAAAAGTAACAAAATCCGGAAAGATCACAGCAGTAAAAAAGGGAAAAACAAAAGTGACGGTTGTAGTTGATAAGAAGAAGTTTGTTTGTACGGTAAACATACGATAAAGTTACAGGAATAGCTCTGATGACTCAATTAGTCA
>OGRL01002739.1_pt1 | contig 11305 bp, 7 predicted proteins | sample 1553481 | NCBI WGS metagenome assembly OGRL01 (sample SAMEA2580036, study PRJEB22360) | human gut metagenome
GTGTGGCTCTCGGAAGAGGAGGGGGCCGATATGCTCCTGTTCCGGTATCTGTGTCGGATATTCGGGAGTCCGCACGGTGTGGAGTACGACTTTACGGACAGTGCGGTACTTCGGATGAAGCAGACGGCGTGCAGGGTGGCGAAGGAGGGGCACCGGCTCATGCAGTTCGTGCGTTTCCAGAAGGCGGCCGATGGCAGCTATTTTGCACCCGTATCGCCGCGGTATAATGCACTGCCTCTGGCGGTAGCTCATTTCCGCGAACGTTTTTCCGACCAGTGCTGGCTGATATGCGATATGAGGCGCGGATACGGTTACGGGTACGACCTGCATTCCCTGCGTGAGGTGGAGTTTCAGCCCGACGGCCGCCTGGCGGACGGGCCCGCCTCCATGGCTGCCGAAGGCGAAGAGGTCTGCAGGGCGCTTTGGCGGATTTATTACGGTGCACTGACGATAAGGGAACGGCTGAATCCGAAACAGCAGCGCCGTTGCATGCCGGTGCGTTATTGGAAGTATATGACCGAACATTGGTGATGTTCCGTATTTCGGTACCGGTGCATCGTTCTTGCGGTCTGCTGCGGTATCGGTCATTCGCAGCAATGAGGGGAGTCTGCGGCCGCAAACTCCCCTCGATAGGAATGGAAGTTTCTTCTATGTGGTATCCCGGTTTCAAGGAGACCGGGCCTGTCGAACCGCATGCGTGCGGTTGATACCGGCCTCTCCCGTCGTTTCGGAGGTCAGTTGTCGCCGCAGAGGGCTGCGGCGAGTGCTTCCGTTCCTTCCGCCCCCGGCAGTCCGGGGTAGGCTTCGTTCAGGGCCCGAAGAAACGCTTCCTGGGAGGTGTACTCCGCCAACAGGTGCCGGACGTTCTCTAGATAGTCGATTTTGAACCGGACGGCATCGGCGTCGGCTGCGCCTCCGTGTCCTCCGATAAAGAGGGTGGCTCCCGATGCGAGTGCTTTCCGGGCCTCGGCTATTTCCGCGTCAACTGCGGCCGGGGAGGAGATTTGCAGGGAGCTGGGGTGTGCTTTTGCCGGAGCCCAGTGGGTATAGTACACCTTTCCGCCTATCAGGATGCTTGCTCCGGGAAAGTCGGTGGAGGCACCGCGTTCGAACCGGAAGGGAATGCCGGCCCATGTATGGGTGGAGCCGAAGGCGGCTTCACTGACCGAACCGGTGGGAAGGTCGGCCAGCGCATTGCCGAAGGTTGCGGCGAATCCCTGCATCATGCCTCCGTAGATTTCTCCTTTCGTAAACTCCGGCATCCCTTCCGCCATGACGGTGGCGTGGTCGCCGGTTCCTCCCACATGGTAGTCTGTGATGCGCCGTACGACCGGTTTGCCGAGGCTGGCGAGGTAGCGGTCGAATTCGGCGACGTTGTCCCGGAACAGCGGCTGTTCCATCGTTACGAGTTCTTGCGTTCCCTCGATGATGTAGCTCGCGTCGCCGAGGGCGTCATTGGTATAATAGACGTGCAGTTTGAAATTGTCGAGGTCGTACACTTCGAAGCGTCCTTTGTCCTGTGCCATGGCTGTAATCGTTAAAAGGTTAAATAGAATGAACAATACTTTTTTCATCTCGGTACATGTATGAAAGTTAATAATGGTATCTAAAAAACATTAAGTATCTTTTCGAATGCAAATATAATGCATCCTTGCATGTATGTCAAGTAGGTACTTGTTTTTCAGTTACTTACTTGCATGTGACCATTGTTGGAAATGAGCGGGTTGGCTGCCGTTTTTTGTGAATTTTTTTTACTTGCGGTAAAGAAGATGTATGCTTACTTTTGTAAACTGTAATTTGAAATGCGATTGTATGGACAGGATGAGTGTGGAGGATGCGTTGTTTCCGGGGTGCCCGATACGCAACGTGCTCGCCCGGATAGGCGACAAATGGTCGCTGCTGGTACTTTATACGCTTGACGGAGCGGAACCGATGCGTTTCGGGGCGCTGCGCAAAGCCATACCGGATATCTCCCAGAAGATGCTGACCGTTACGCTGCGGACGCTGGAAGAGGACGGTTATCTGACGCGGAGCATCTATCCGGAGGTTCCGCCTCGTGTGGAGTATGCGCTGACGGAGCGGGCCAAATCGCTGTTGCCGCATATCAACGGTCTGATTGCCTGGGCTATTGAGAATATGGATGCGATAAAAGGGGAACGGAAGGCTTCCCGCGAGGTGTAAGGTACGGGTCCGGACCGACAGCATCGTTTCATCCCCTTTCGGTTGGCCCTGTGACAATGAAGGCGCCCCGGCATGACTTACGCCGGGGCGCCTTTTCGATTTATTTTTTCTGTCTTTCCGTTAATCGGCTTCCGAATAGGTCAGGGCATCGGACAACATCTCCGGATTGACGAAATCTTTCAATATCACCTTTTTGTCCCTGTCGAGCAGGTAAAGGCTCGGAATCGCCCGCAGGTCGTAGAGTTCTTTTTCGTTAATCTCCTGCGCTTTGTCGCAGGCATTTATCCATGTGTCGGGAATTTCGTTCGCATGGGCCACCCATTCGGCCATGTCGGTATCGGGGTAGAGGGCGATTATCCGGAGTTTGCCGGATGCCAGCATCCCCGCCGCCGGTTCCCGGGCTGTTACCGAGACGATTCCCTGGCGCACTTCCCGGCATGCCGGGCATCCCAGATTGTGGAAAAAGAGCAGTACGTAATCGGCGTCTATGCCGTACAGGGTGCCGTGTCCGCCTTTTCCGGTCGTGAAGGAAAAGTCTGCGGCCCGGTCGCCCGGTCTGTTCTTCAGGGCCATCCGGAGCCGCTCGCGCGGGGCTACCTTATATATATCTTCGAGGTCGGGGTCGGCTATCTGCTCTTCGAGCACAGTGATGTAGAGCTCTTCGTTGCGCAGCGGAGAGTTGGGGTCGTAAAGGTATTTGTCGGCGAGCCCTGTCATCAGGTCGTAGACGTCGGGGACGGCCTCTTCGCCGAGACGCTGCATCAACCGGGCTACCGCCTGTTTCGACAGTTCCATGTCGGGATAGAGGGAGGCGACTGTGATGAAACGTGCGAAAGCCTCCTCCATGGTCTCCGCGGCTTCCGTCCACGATTCGTCCGAGAAGTCCACTCCGTCCCAGAAGTGCATCAGCACATAACCGGCCTCTTCCTCTTCTCCGTTCAGGTAGGTCGGTATCTCAGGATACGGTACGGAAAGTTTTGCTGTTGCGGCGCATTCTCCCGCAGGGAGAGAGGAGGGCGTACCGGCTTTCAGGGCCGTCCGGCGTCCGCATGCCATGCAGGCTGCGGCGGCCATCGCTATTATCGCTGTTTTTCTCCACATGGATCTCCTGTTTCGGTTCTCGGCAAAGATAACCGTTTGGCGGCGGCTCTCCAAGAAAGGAAGCGGGCAAAGAGACGCTTCCGCCCCCTTACTTTCGCTCCGAAAAGATACCTGGCCGTCGCCGTGGTTTCCTGTTCATCCAGATTTATTCCCGTTTCGACGATATATTGTTGCATGTGACCGCTGCCCGGATTACATTTGCGGTATTCGGCCGAAAATGTACGTTGAGGATGCGTACAACGAGGTTTGGCCGCGTTTATTGTCCGGCGGACGAATTATTTAAAAAAATTAAAAAAACGGAATAAAACGCGAAAACTTTTTTTGTTTTTATAGTTTTCGCCGTACATTTGTCCCTGCAAAAGGGGGATGAATATGGAGATTAAGGAGAGGGTGATAACCGAGGCCACGCGGATGTTTTCCGAGATGGGAATCAAGTCTGTGCGTATGGACGACATCGCTGTCGCCTGCGGCATATCCAAGCGGACGCTGTACGAGAATTTCGCCGACCGGGAAGACCTCGTCAGGCAGTCGATATACTACCATCTCAGGAGGCACGAGGAGGAGATGCTCGGACAGATGAAGGCCGCATCGAACGTCATAGACGAGTTCTGGATAATGTTCGGCCACAGTTCCGAGTTCAGGGCATCGACCAAACTGGTGGTGCTCGACCTCATCAAGTACTATCCGCAGATATTCGACGAGGTGATGCGCAATCACCACGAAACGATTGTCCGCAACAACGAGCAGCGGCTGCGGAAAGGCATCGAGCAGGGGCTTTTCCTGCGATGTATCGATACGGAATTGATGGCACGGAGCCTCACGCGATACCTGTATGGTCTGCACCGGGATTTTTCCGATGTCGTCATTTCCGCCCATGTGGATGATAATAAACCGGAGCCGCGTCCGTTACAACTTGCGATAATGTTCTTTCTGAGGGGGATAACTACCGAGAAGGGAAGGGAGTACATAGACGGGAATATTTTGAAAGGGATAGAATAAACAAAAGAAAATCAGGTTAGTGATGAAAAGAGTATTTTTAGCAGCCCTTGCATCGTGTGCCGCCGCCGTACTCGGCGCGCAGGAGCCGACGCAACCGCAAACTATTACGCTTACCCTCGACCAGGCGATAGAGATAGCGCTGAACGAGAATCCGACGATACGAATCGCCGACATGGAGATAGAGCGTCAGGATTATGTCCGGAAGGAGACCGTAGGCAACCTGCTCCCGTCGCTTTCGGGGTCGGGACAGTACAGTTATGCCATCATCAAGCAGAAGATGTCCAAGAGCGGGCTTTCGTTCGGAGCCGACAATACGGTGACCGTCGCCGCTAACCTGAACGTGCCCCTTTTCGTTCCGTCAGTGTATGCTTCCCTGAAACTCAACGATGCCCAGATTGCGGAGGCGGTGGAGTCGGCGCGTTCTTCACGGGTGAACATGGTCAATGAGGTGCGGAAGGCATACTACAACATGCTGCTTCTGCAGGAGTCGCTGGACGTGCTGCGCGAGAGCGAGAAAATCATGCAGGAGACGGTCGATAACACCCGGATGATGTACGAGGCCGAACTCGGTTCCGAGTACGACTACATCACCGCGCAGTCCAACCTGAGCGCCATCATGCCGAATATCATCCAGACGGAGGGGTCGATAGAGGTGGCGGACCTCTACATGCACATGTTGCTGAGTCTGCCGAACGACGTGGAGATAACATTTGTCGGTGACCTCGATTACTATTCGGAAGACATTGTCAACAGTACGGGGTATTACTCCACGGATGTCAGCAACAACAGCGACCTGAAGCTGCTCGACATACAGGAGCGGATGCTGGAGGCCCAGTTGAAGATGACCAATGCGCAGCGTATCCCGACCGTTTCCGCTTTCGGTTCGCTGAGTCTTTACGGAAACGACATGCCGGAGATTAACTTCGGCGATTTGGGAGGGGGCAGCCAGGTTGCCGGCTCATCCAAACAGTTCTGGTGGCAGTACCCGGCGAGTGTGGGCGTCTCCATCTCCATACCGATATTCTCGGGAAACAAGATAAACAACCAGGCCAAGCAGGCCAAGATTGCCATCGACCAGCTCAAGATGCAGCGGGAATATATGGAGGAATCGACCGGCATGCAGGTGCGTACCGCCATCAGCAATCTCGTTACGGCACGCAGCAAGATGAAGGCGAACGAGACGGCCATGGCCCAGGCCCGGAAGGCGTACGACATCATGAATGCACGCTATACCGGCGGTGCGGGTACCATCCTCGAACTGAACTCTTCGCAACTGCAATTGACGCAGGCGCAGCTCAACTATACGCAGGCCATCTACGACTATCTCGCGGCCGAAGCCGATTACGAGAAGATAATCGGTTTGGATTATGTGCCCGAAACGGAGAGAACCGACAGCGTGTCCGGTGCGGACTATTCTGAAAATAAATGATAAATATATATTGGTGAATTATGAGAAAAAGTCTTTTAATCGCAGCGGCGATTGTGTCGGTAGTGGCTTTTACCGGCTGCAAGGGTAAGAACAAGACTGTGACCGGCGGGGGCGACGAAGCCGTCTCGGTGAAGATAGAGCAGTCCTACAAGGAGAAGGTGGCCCAGTCCGTGGATTTCACGGCCAATCTGGAGGCGTACAAACAGACGTATATCGTTCCTTCGATAACGGCCCGTATCGAGAAGCTGAACGTGGATGTCGGCGACAAGGTCAAGAAGGGCCAGATACTCGCCGAAATGGACAAGACGCAGTACAACACCAATGCCCTTCAGCTTGCCAATGCCGAACTCGATTTTGCAAGGATGAAGCCCGTATATGAGACGGGAGGGATTTCCAAGCAGGAGATAGATGCGGCCGAGACCAATATCAATGTCTTGAAGGAGACCGTATCGAATCTGGAGGAGAACGTAACGCTCCGCAGTCCGTTCGACGGCGTGGTAACGGCGCGTTACAACGAGGAGGGCGACCTCTTCTCCTCGATGAGCGGCACGGGTATCTATCAAGTGATGCAGATGAACCCGCTCAAGGCGTACGTCTTCGTGTCGGAGCAGTATTTTCCGCAGGTTTATATCGGGATGCCGGTAGAGGTGAAAGTGGACGTCTATCCGGACCAGGTATTCTCCGGTAAGGTGAGCCGTATCGCACCGGCCATCGACCCGACTTCGCGTACGTTCGAGGTGGAGGTAACCGTAGGCAATTCCGCACTGACCCTCCGTCCGGGCATGTATGCCCGCACGACCTTCAACATGGGCGAGGTGGATAACGTGACCGTACTCGACGTGGCTATCCAGCGCCAGACGGGGACCAACGACAAGTATGTCTACGTCCTGAAGGACGACGGTACCGTAGAGAGCCGCTTCGTGACCACGGGCCGTCAGGTAGGTGACCGGATAGAGGTGCTCGCCGGTCTTGCCGAAGGGGAGAAGGTCGTTATCGCCGGTTCCGCCCGTCTGCTCGACGGCATGAAGGTGCAGGTCATCGAAGGAGCGCAGCAGTAGGCTTTCATCCGTCCGGGCGGTCGGCTGCCCGGACAATTCAAACACCAAACGAAACAAGGATAAACAATGAAGATATATGAGAGTGCGGTCAGGAAGCCTATTTCTACGGTCCTGATATTCCTGATGGTGATGATACTCGGTATTTTTTCGCTGAGCAACCTCGCCATCGACATGTATCCGGAGATGGATATGCCTACCATATCGGTCATCACGACCTACGAGGGGGCCAACGCTGCGGATATAGAGACCAACGTGACCCGTGTACTGGAAGACAATCTCAACACGGTGGATAACCTGAAGGATATTACCTCCAAATCGTCGGACAACTTTTCGCTCATTTCGCTCGAATTCGAATGGGGTACCGACCTCGATGTGGCGGCCAACGACATCCGGGATGCTATCGACCGGGTAAGCACGTTCCTGCCCGACGAAGTGGACAATCCTACACTGTACAAGTTCAGCAGTTCCATGATTCCGGTCATGGTGCTTTCGGTGACGGCCGACAAGAGCTATAACGGTCTTTACAAACTGTTGGACGACCAGCTCGTCAACCGCCTCAACCGTGTGAATGGCGTGGGTTCGGTCAGCATGATGGGTGCGCCGGAGCGCGAAATACAGGTCTATGTGGACCCGCGTAAGATGGAGGCCTACAACCTGACTGTCGAACAGCTCGGACAGGTGATAGCCGCCGAAAACGTCAATGTACCGGCCGGTACGATTGATATCGGCAACAACACCATCAATGTCAAGACCGACGGCGAGTTCAACTCCAGCGATGACCTTTACGGCATCCTCGTGACGAGTTACGGAGGCCGCGATATCTTCCTGCGCGACGTGGCCCAGATACGCGATACGATTGAAGAGGAGACGCTCGATGAGCGCATCAACGGCCGCAAGGGCGTGCGTGTCGTCGTACAGAAACAGGCCGGGGCGAATACCGTCAGCATTGTGGACCAGATAATGGAGACGCTGCCGTCCATTCAGAAGAATCTGCCGAATGACATCGAGATAAGTGTCCTGATGGACGGTTCGGAGAATATCCGTGACAGTATATCCTCGCTGACGGAGACCATCATGTTCGCCTTCATCTTCGTCATCCTCGTCGTCCTCGTGTTCCTGGGTAGGTGGCGGGCGACGCTGATTATCTGCGTGACGATACCTATCTCGCTACTCGCCGGTTTCATCTACCTCTATCTGACGGGCGGTACCATCAACATCATCTCGCTCAGTTCGCTCTCCATCGCCATCGGTATGGTCGTGGACGATGCCATCGTGGTACTGGAGAATATCACCACCCACATGGAAAAGGGCTCTTCGGCCAAGGAGGCGGCCATATACGGTACCAACGAGGTGTGGCTGTCGGTCATCGTGACGACACTGACGGGCGTTGCCGGGTTCCTGCCGCTTACGCTCGTGTCGGGCATGTCGGGTATCATGTTCCGGGAGCTCGGTTGGATGGTCTCCATCATCGTGACGATATCCACCCTGACGGCTATTTCGCTGACGCCTATGCTTTCGGCGAAGCTGCTCAAGGGCAACTACATGCATACGTATAAGGGACTCGGTGTGATATTCAAGCCGATTGACCGTTTCCTTGACAACCTCGACAACTGGTATGCATCCATCATTACGTGGGCCGTACGCCACCGGGCGGTCGTGATGTGTTCCGTGTTCGTCATCTTCCTGGTGGGATTGTTCGTGGCGACCAAAGTGCCGAGCGACTTCATGCCCGTGTCCGATAACGGCTCCATCAGCATGAAGGTCGAACTCGAACAGAATACGGGGCTCGAGTACACGAAGAAGATAGCGCGCCAGATAGATACGATGATATTCGAAATGTATCCCTATGTGGAACGCGTATCGGCCAGTGCCGGTTCCGCTTCGGAGACGACCGCTTTTTCGGCCATGAACACGTCGGGTTCGTACATCATTAACTATACGCTGAAATTCCCGAAGGCGCACGAGAGGGAGAAGTCGATATTCCTCATCAGCGACGAGCTGCGTGCCGAGCTGGCCAAGATACCTGAACTGAAACGGTTCACCGTAACGCCCGGCGGCGGTTCGGGCGGTGGCGGCGGTATCGGCAACGCCGCGAATGTGGAGGTCAAGGTATTCGGTTACGATTTCGATGAGACGAACGCCATTGCGGCCGACCTCAAGAGCAAGATGGAAAAGCTCGACGGTGCCCGCGACGTGATTATTTCCCGCGAGGACATGCGTCCCGAATACAACGTGAAACTCGACCGCAACATGCTGGCTTACTACGGACTCAACACCGCGACTGTTTCGACCGCCATCCGTAACCGTATCAACGGATATACCGCCAGCAAATACCGCGAAGACGGCGACGAGTACGACATCATCGTGCGTTACGCCAAACCCTATCGTCTCTCGGTGCAGGATATAGAGGATATCATCCTTTACAACTCGTCGGGCAAGGCCATCCGGGTGGGTGACGTAGGTACTGTCGTTGAGGAGTTCGCTCCGCCTACCATCGAGCGTGAAGACCGTCAGCGAGTCGTTAAAGTTACCATGATGCTTGGCGACGGCGTCGCACTCGGTTCTGTGGTGGACGAGGTGAACGGGGTACTGGCCGACTACGTGCTTCCCGACGACGTATTCATCGAAGTGGGCGGTACGCTCGAAGACCAGCAGGAGTCGTTCGGCGACCTCATCGTGCTCTTCGTGCTGATAGTCATTCTGGTTTACGTGGTAATGGCCACCCAGTTCGAATCCTTCGTGAACCCCTTCATCATCATGATTACCATTCTGCTCGCCGTACCGGGCGTCTTCTTCGCCCTCTATCTGACAGGTACTTCGCTGAGCCTTATGGCCCTGCTGGGTGCGATTATGCTCGTCGGTATCGTGGTGAAGAGCGGTATCGTGATGGTGGACTATACGAATCTCCTGCGCGAGCGCGGCTACGGTATCAATCAGGCCGTGATAGCTGCCGGCAAGAGCCGTCTGCGTCCTGTGCTGATGACTTCGCTGACCACCATTCTCGGTATGTTCCCGATGGCGCTGAGTCTCGGCGAAGGTTCCGAGCTGTGGCAGCCGATGGGTGTGGCCGTCATCGGCGGTCTTACTTTCTCGACTATCCTCACACTCGTGGCCGTTCCGGTCATGTACTCGCTGTTCGGAGGTGCGGGCGTCAAGCGCCGCCGCCGGATGATGCGGGAAGCGTATATCAACGGCACTACGCCTGAAGCATAAACGAGATGCGTTCCGGCGGGGAGAAGATTCCCGCCGGACGTTCATCATAAACATAGAAAACGATGAAAGCACTGTTCATTTCATACAATATGACGCTTACCGAGCGTGTGGAGGGCCTGCTCGACCACTATACTGTCCGCGGCTTTACGCTCTTTCCGCTGACGCACGGGAGGGGGTCTTTCGACGGTGAGCCTCACATGGGCACGCATACGTGGCCGGCCATGAACTCCACCATCACAGCCTACTACACCGAGCCTGACCTGATCCGGCACATTTACCGCGCCCTGGAACGGTTTGGCTTCGAGGGCGGCCCTGACCGAAAAAGCCTGGACCCCGGTATGGGGACCGGCAACTTCTATTCTGTGCTGCCGGAGCAGTTTCAAGGGAGCAAGCTGTTTGGCGTAGAGTTGGATTCCATCACCGGCAGAATCGCAAAGCAGCTTTATCCTGATGCGGATATTTCCATCATGGGATATGAAGCCACCAAATTTGAGGACAACAGCTTTGATGTGATTCTGGGCAATATCCCGTTCAACTCCACGAACAAGTACTCCGCGACCCAGGTAACAGGCGACTACGACCTGACGCTCATCAAGGGCGCGCCCGAGAAGATACTCCAGAGATGCTCCCACTACTGGGACGTGAACGGCGAGAAGAAGCCGTTTGACATGACCCAGCTCAACAAGCAGATAGACGAGCTTGCAAACCGCGCTATCCGCGTGCTGGCTATCGCTACCACAGAGGACGCCCTCGGCGAGGACGCGCTTCCGGACAGCAGCAACTGGACGCTGGTAGGCGTTGTGGGTATCCGCGACGAGGTGCGTCCGGAGTCCGTGACCGCCATCGCGGAGGTAAAGGGCGCAGGCGTGCAGGTGGTAATGATCACCGGCGACCGCAAGGAGACCGCAGTTGCCATCGCGAAGGACGCTGGTCTGCTCGAGAAGGACACCGATGTTGTCCTGACCTCCGACGAGCTTGCAAAGCTCTCCGATGAGGAGATCAAGAAAATGCTCCCGAATATCCGCGTTATCGCAAGAGCGCTTCCCTCCGACAAGAGCCGTCTGGTGCGCCTTGCCCAGGAGCTTGACCTCGTTGCGGGCATGACCGGCGACGGCGTCAACGACTCCCCGGCGCTCAAGAAGGCGGACGTAGGCTTCGCAATGGGCGGCGGCACGGAAGTCGCAAAGGAAGCGTCCGATATCGTTATCCTTGACGACAACTTCAACTCCATCGACCGCGCTATCCTCTACGGCAGAACCATCTTCAACTCCATCAGGAAGTTCATTGTATTCCAGCTCACTATCAACGTTTCTGCGGTTCTCAT
>OGRL01002744.1_pt1 | contig 11284 bp, 9 predicted proteins | sample 1553481 | NCBI WGS metagenome assembly OGRL01 (sample SAMEA2580036, study PRJEB22360) | human gut metagenome
GCCGTTTCGGAGTTTGCACCATTCGTTCCCTGACAGCCGATTTTCTGGGCAGCAGAAAAATTCGGAATGGGGAAAATGGGGTCGATTTCCATTTTGGCTAAGATACGAGATTGCAGCTGTTTGCTGATGTCTAAGATGACAGAGAACAGCGTCCGTGCAGCATGCTTGCGGTCTGGGGAGGCTGCCTGTTCGATCTTGTCCAGCAGCTTTTCTTCCCGTTCCGGCTGGAAAACTGGAAGGTTGTGTTCTTTCTTATAAAGGGCGACATCTCGGCAAAGATCCATACGTCGTTCAAACAGTGCAAGCAGTTGCTTGTCCAAGGCATCAATTTCTGTGCGGATTTCTTCTAAATTCATAATCGCATTCCTTTCAACTTTTTTGTCTTTTTCTATTATACAAAAATTTTTTTGGAAAATCAACATAAAAATTTGAATCACTATTGAAAGCACCCCTTGAAATATGGTATAATAGTAATTGTCTGTAAAACGGACGGGATGAAAATGAGAATAGGAGAACGGCAGTTATGCGAATTTTAGGGGTAGACCCGGGTTATGCCATTGTTGGATTTGGTGTATTGGAATATACCGGAACGACTTTTACACCGATTACATACGGTGCAATTACCACCGCCGCAGAAACGCCGTTTTTACGGCGGCTGGAGAGCATTTATCGGGATTTTCGGACGCTGATTCAGCAATACCATCCGGATTGTGTGGCGATGGAACGACTTTATTTCACATCCAACCAAAAAACGGTAATTGATGTGGCACAAGCAAGAGGCGTTTTAATGCTGACGGCACAGCTGGAACAAATTCCCGTTTCGGAGTATACGCCTTTGCAGGTAAAGCAAGCGGTTGTCGGATATGGCAGAGCCGAGAAGAAGCAAGTCATGGAATTGACACGCCGGATTTTAAAGCTGCAAAAAATCCCGAAGCCGGACGATGCTGCCGATGCACTGGCAATTGCCATTTGCCACGGACATTGTGCAACGGGCTTGCAGGGAAGAATGGAATCATAGGAACATAGGGAGCAGAAACATGATTGACAGTTTACATGGAACTTTAATCGCCAAGGAAATGAACATGGCAGTGGTCGAATGCGGTGGCGTTGGCTATGCCTGCCGGATTTCATATCAGACTTACAGCAAGCTGTGTGCCGTTGGCGAAGAGGTATTTTTGTATACGATTCTCTCCGTTTCCATGCGGGAAGGGAATCTGGAATTATATGGCTTTCTCAGTGCACAGGAACGCCGCTGTTTCTCCATGCTGACAGGAGTTGGCAGTGTCGGCGGCAAGGCAGCCCTTGCGATTTTGTCCGAATTGACACCGGAACGTCTGGCATTGGTGGTTGCCTCTGGCGACAGCAAGACTTTGACCAAAGTCAAAGGCATTGGAATAAAAATGGCACAGCGGATTGTATTGGAACTGAAAGACCAGATTGCGAAGGAGCAGGGCGGTGTTCTGTCCGCAGCAAATCTCTCCGCTGAAGTTGCTCCGCCGGCAGAAAGCGAAGTGGCAGAAGCATTGTCGGCACTGACCGTTCTGGGCTATACACAGCTGGAAGTAATGCCGATTCTGGCAAAGCTGCCGGCAGAGTTGTCCGCAACAGAACTGATTAAAGAAACGCTGAAGGTCATTGGAAAACGGCGTTAAACAGAAAAAGGAGGACGCATTGTGATTGAAACAAGCGATATGCAGTTTGATTCCCGAATGGTCACGGCAGAAGAAACACCGGAAGACCATGATGTGGAAGTCACACTGCGACCGCAAACACTGGCGGAATATATCGGTCAGGATAAAGTCAAAGAAAACATGGCGATTTATATTCAGGCAGCCAAGCGGCGAGGTGACCCTTTGGATCACGTCTTGTTGTATGGGCCGCCGGGACTGGGAAAGACAACACTTTCCGCCATCATTGCCCATGAAATGGGTGTCAACTTGCGGGTAACAACTGGCCCAGCCATTGAAAAGCCTGGCGATTTGGCAGCGTTGCTGACCAACTTACAGCCGAACGATGTGCTATTCATTGATGAAATCCATCGGCTTTCCCGTGCAGTAGAAGAAATTCTCTATCCGGCATTGGAAGACCACGCCATTGATATTATCATGGGAAAAGGACCTTCCGCCCGTTCCCTGCGGATTGATTTGAACCCGTTCACATTGATTGGTGCAACAACACGAGCAGGGCAGCTTTCCAGTCCGCTGCGAGATCGATTCGGTGTGATTCAGCGGTTGGAGCTTTACACCACGGAACAGCTGACGGATATTGTCCGGCGAAGCAGCATGATTTTGGAAATTCCCTGTACTTTTGAGGGAGCAGCAGAAATTGCCAGCCGAGCAAGAGGAACCCCTCGAATTGCAAACCGTCTGCTGAAGCGAGTACGGGACTTTGCCGATGTTATGGGCAATGGAGAAATCACGCTGGACATTGCCAAAATTGCACTGGGACGGCTGGAGATTGACGAACTGGGCTTAGACAGCAATGACCGCCGAATGCTCACAATGATGATTAAAGGCTATGGCGGTGGGCCTGTTGGGCTGGAAACGCTGGCATCTGCATTGGGCGAAGAAGCCGTTACATTGGAAGATGTCTGCGAGCCGTATCTCATGCAGCTGGGCTTTTTGTCGAGAACGCCACGGGGACGCTGTGCGACAGCACTAGCATATGAACACATGGGCTTTCCGCTTCCAGAGCAGCGAAAAGCACCGATACAGGGACAAATGACCCTATCCGAAGCGGAAGCAGATGCCGCAGAACAGAAATAAATGTTTCTGAAATGATTTTATAGTTTTACATTACAACGGACAGCCGCTGACCCTTGGCGGCTGTTTCATCAGATAAAGGAGTCGAATAAAAATGGGCAGATTATTTGGAACAGATGGAGCAAGAGGCGTTGCCATTACAGAATTAACTTGTGAACTTGCCATGCAGATTGGTCGGGCAGCCGCATTGGTTTTGACGAAAGAAGCCAAGCACAAGGCGAAAATTGTCATCGGGAAGGATACCCGAATTTCTTCTGATATTCTGGAAGCCGCTCTGTGTGCAGGAATTTGTTCTGTTGGGGCAGATGCTGTGCAGCTGGGTGTGATTCCAACGCCGGGCGTTGCCTATCTGGTGCGTTCGATGGGAGCAGATGCCGGTGTGATGATTTCTGCATCTCATAACAGTGTCGAATTTAACGGCATCAAGCTGTTTGCATCCACTGGCTATAAGCTGCCGGATGCAGTTGAAGAAGAAATTGAAGCATTGATTCTGGACACACCGGAAAAAGTAACGCTGCAATCGCACACCAATGTGGGCAGAATCGAACGCTATGAACACGCCAAGGAAGATTACATTCAGCATATTTTAGAGAGTGTCCCGACTCGATTTGACGGGATGAAGATTGCACTGGACTGTGCAAACGGCAGTGCCTCTGCAACCGCAGAAACGCTCTTCACTGCATTGGGTGCAGAAGTTTGCATGCTGAGTGCAGAGCCAGACGGCACAAATATCAATGACCACTGTGGTTCTACCCACATGGAACAGCTGATGGCATACGTGCCAGCACATGGCTGTCAATTGGGTCTGGCATTTGATGGAGATGCAGACCGTTGTTTGGCAGTGGACGAAACCGGAAAGGTTGTAGACGGTGACCAGATGATTGCAATTTGTGCCAAGGCACTGAAAGCAAGCGGCAAGCTAGAAAAAGATACGGCTGTTGTAACTGTTATGACGAATCTGGGCTTTTTCCACTTCACCAAGCGGGAAGGCATCCATACCGTTGCAACAAAAGTTGGTGACCGGTATGTGCTGGAAGAGATGAAAAAGGGCGGCTATTGTATCGGTGGCGAACAGAGCGGTCATATCATCTTTTTGGAACACGCAACCACAGGGGACGGCGAACTTTCCGGTGCAAAGCTGGTGGAAATCGTAAAGCAGTCTGGCAAAAAGCTGAGCGAACTGGCAGGAGAAATGGAAACATTTCCGCAGCAGATGCAGAATGTGCGGATTACAGCTGACCAGAGAAACCGTTGGAAAGAAGACGAGGCAGTTTGCAGCGTGATGAAACAGTATGAAGAACGGCTGGGCGAAGACGGCAGAATTCTGGTACGGGAAAGCGGAACAGAACCGCTGATTCGGGTCATGGTAGAAGCAAAGGATGCCGATTTGATGCAGGAAGCTGTTTCTGCGATTGCAGAAGAACTGGAACGCTACACGAAACGATAAAGGAGCCGTACAACTGTGAGAATTGCAAATCAATGGAACGATTACCGGATTTTAGATACTTCCGGACAAGAAAAGCTGGAGCAATGGGGCAATGTGACGTTGATTCGTCCAGACCCCCAGATTATCTGGAAAACACCGAAAGAACACGGAATGTGGAATCATGCAGACGGGCATTATCACCGCTCGAATGCTGGCGGCGGCAGTTGGGATTTTTTCCGGAAGCTGCCGGAATCGTGGAACATTCAATATACACCGCTGGATTTGAAATTTCGGATTCAGCCGACCAGCTTTAAACATACTGGATTATTTCCGGAGCAGGCTGTCAACTGGGATTTTGTTTCCAATCTGATTCAGAATGCAGGCAGACCGATTTCTGTCTTGAATCTGTTTGCTTATACAGGCGGTGCAACGCTGGCTTGTGCGAGAGCCGGAGCGAGTGTTTGCCATGTAGATGCATCCAAGGGAATGACACAGTGGGCAAGAGAAAATGCAGCCCTTTCAGGCTTGTCTGACCACCCGATTCGCTGGATTGTTGATGACTGCGAAAAGTTTGTTGCCCGAGAAATTCGCCGGAATCGGCGGTATGATGCCATTATCATGGATCCGCCCAGCTATGGCAGAGGGCCAGGCGGTGAAATCTGGAAGCTGGAAGACTGTATTTATGATTTGGTACAGCTTTGTGCCGGCTTTTTGACGGAACAGCCGCTGTTCTTCCTGATTAACAGCTATACAACAGGTTTGTCGCCGTCTGTAATGGGCTATATTTTGGGCAGTGTTTTACGCAAGCGGTTTGGCGGAACAGTGACTTTCGATGAAATCGGCTTGCCAGTCGCACAAAGTGGGCTGGCGTTGCCGTGTGGGTCAACCGCCATCTGGCAGGCTGAATAATCTAATCCGCAAATAAGAAATTCGGAAAAGAAAGGAACGGGAATGGAAACACAAGCACAGGCGAAACAACTTTGGTTTCACTATACCGATGAAAACGGAGAGCGTACCTCTCCAGACATTTTAAAAGACATTTCTCTTTCGATTGACAAAGGTGATTTTGTTGCCTTGCTGGGGCATAATGGCTCTGGCAAGTCAACATTTGCAAAACACATGAACGCCATCCTGCTGCCGTCAGCAGGTACGATGACCGTGGACGGCATCGATACAAAAGACGAGTCGCAGCGTTTCACCCTGCGGAGTCATGTAGGCATGGTGTTCCAAAATCCAGATAATCAGATTGTAGCGACTATTGTCGAAGAAGATGTGGCATTTGGACCTGAAAATCTGGGCATTCCGCCACAGGAGATTCGGGAACGGGTTGACGATGCCCTGAAAGCCGTGGAGATGTATGACTATCGGGAACACGCTCCCAGTCAGCTTTCCGGCGGACAGAAGCAGCGAGTTGCCATTGCTGGCATTATCGCCATGCGACCGGATTGTATTGTCTTGGATGAACCCACTGCCATGCTTGACCCCAGCGGCAGACGAGAAGTCATGAATACGATTCATATGCTGAATCGGGAATATGGGATTACCATTGTGCTGATTACCCACTATATGGAAGAGGCAGCACAGGCAAATCGAGTTGTTGTCATGGATGATGGAAAAGTGGTACTGGATAACACGCCGAAAGAAGTCTTTTCTCACGTGGAAACGCTGAAAAAGATAGGCTTAGACGTTCCGCAGGTGACAGAACTTGCATATCGCTTGCAGCAAGCAGGCTGTCCGGTAGATGTGCACATGATTTCAGAGGAAGAATGCGTTGCATCATTGACAAAACTGCTGAACGGAAAAACGGGAGGTGCAGCATGGCAATCTTAAAAACCGAAGATTTGACCTATCAGTACAGCATTGGCACACCGTTTGAAAAAACTGCTGTGGATCATGTCAATCTGGAGATTGAAGAGGGAGCATTTGTCGGCATTATCGGGCATACTGGTTCGGGAAAATCGACCTTGATTCAGCATTTTAATGGGCTGATTCGTCCGACTTTTGGAAAAATTTATCTGGATGGAACAGACATCTGGGCAGACAAGACAAATATCCGGCAGGTTCGCTTTCAAGTGGGTTTGGTGTTCCAATATCCGGAATATCAGATTTTTGAAGATACCGTTTATAAAGATATTGCGTTTGGCCCTCGCAACATGGGACTTTCTGAAGCGGAAATCAAGGAACGAGTGGAAGAAACGGCTGCTCTGGTTGGTCTGACACAAGCACAGCTGAACCAATCGCCGTTTGACTTGTCTGGCGGACAGAAGCGGCGAGTTGCGATTGCTGGTGTTATGGCGTTGCGACCGAAAGTTTTGATTTTGGACGAGCCAACGGCTGGACTAGACCCGAAAGGCAGAGAAGATATTCTTCGAGAGATTCGCCGTTATCACAAAGAAACCGGAAGAACGGTTCTGCTGGTTTCTCACAGCATGGAAGATATGGCAAACTGTGCAGAAAAAATTCTGGTGATGAATGCCGGAAAGGTGTTCTGTTATGACACGGTTGAGAACGTGTTCCGGCAGGCAAAAGCCTTGCAGGAAATCGGGCTGGCAGTGCCGCAGATTACCCGAGTTTGTATGCAGCTGCGAGAGCAGGGCATTCCGTTGAGCGATGATATTTATACGGTAGAAGCTGCCTATCAGCAGATTTTACAGCTTTACCGGCAGCAGAAGGAGGGGACAGAATGCTAAAAGATATTACCATTGGACAGTATTATCCGGGGAACAGTTTTGTTCATCGGTTAGACCCTCGCTTTAAAATCATTATCACTTTGCTGTATATCACAATGCTGTTTATGGGCAGTCATCTTTATTCGATGGTGTTTGGAATTGTCTTTTTCTTTCTGACATTCTTCTGTTCGGGCATCTCTGCAAAGGTGCTGCTCAAGAGCATGAAACCCATTCTGCCGATTTTGCTGATTACAGCGATTCTAGACTTGCTGTTCATTCGAGATGGAACGGTCTATTGGTCGCTGGGCTTCCTGCAAATCACACAAGAGGGCGTGAAAACAGGTGTTCAAATGATCATCCGGATTAGTTTTTTGATTGTGGGAACGTCTATGCTGACCTATACCACCTCGCCAATTGCCTTGACGGATGCGATTGAACGGCTGCTTTCACCGCTGAAAAAGCTGAAATTCCCAGTACATGCATTTTCCATGATGATGACGATTGCTCTGCGGTTTATTCCAACTTTGATTGAAGAAACCGATAAAATCATAGCTGCCCAGAAAGCAAGAGGGGCAGATATGGAGAGTGGCAACCTGATTCAGCGAGCAAAGGCATTGATTCCGATTTTAGTTCCGCTGTTTGTTTCGGCATTTCGCCGGGCGGAAGAATTGGCAACTGCAATGGAATGCCGTTGCTATCGGGGTGATATTGGCAGAACAAAGATGAAACAATTGCATTTGTCCGGAAAAGATTGGTTGGCAATGAGCATTACACTGGTATTCTTTGCCGGTTCGATTGCAATGAAGATCATTCTGGGATAAAGATAAAAAGGAGTTCCTGATTTATGCGGTCTGGTTTGTTGGCTTCCAACCGGAACAATCCGAAACGCTATTTGCTGCTGTCCATGCTGCTGCCTATGCTGTTGGTAGCAGTCGGATGGATTGTGTTAGAGGTGCATCCATTCGGGACACGGCAAATTTTAGTAACGGATTTCTGGCATCAGTATTATCCGTTTCTCTGCATCTTACAGGAGAAACTGAAACATGGGGAATCCCTGCTGTATACATGGCAGTCGGGAATGGGGTCGAATTTTGCAGCGATGATGGCATATTATACCGCAAGTCCGCTGAATCTGCTGACGCTGCTTGTGCCAGCATCCATGCTGCGAGATACCGTAACGGGGCTGGTACTGCTGAAAATCTGGGCAGCAGGCGGCTTTTTTGCAGCGTTTTTAAAGGGAACATATGGCAGAAATGACAGTTCACTTTGTCTGTTTGGAACGATGTATGCCCTCTGTGATTTCATGATGGGGTATTCTTGGAACATCATTTGGCTAGATACCGTGGCACTGCTGCCACTAGTGATGCTAGGCGTTGTGCGACTAGTGCGGACGGGTTCTTATCGTCTGTATACAGTTTCACTAGCATTGGCGATGTTGGCGAATTTCTATATTGGCTTTTTCATCTGCATTTTCACTGTGATTGCATACTTCTGCATTTGTATCTTTACGGGAATGGGATTCAAGCGGTTTTTGACTCGCAGCGGAAAAATGCTGGCAGCAACTATTCTCGGCTTGGCAATCAGCAGCATTTTGCTGCTGCCAACTTATTACGCCTTGCAGAATACGTATAGCATCCACAATACATTTCCGCAGCATTCCACATTCTATGAAACATGGAGAGATCTGCTTTCGCAGCTGCTTGCCTATCAGATTCCAACGGTCAAAGAGGGCAAGCCAAACCTGTATTGTGGGGTGCTCTGTGTGGTATTGGTGGGGATGTTTCTCCGGGCAAGGTCGATTCGGATTCGGGAGAAAGTCGGGGCAATTTTAGTTCTGGCGTTTTTGCTGGTAAGCTGTAACTGGAACATCTTGAATTATCTCTGGCATGGCTGTCATTTTCCGAATATGTTGCCCTATCGGTTTTCCTTCTTGTTTTCGTTTTCCCTGTTGACATTGGCATATCGTGCTTATTTGCTGCTGTTGGAGCGGCGAATGAAGTGGCTGGATTTGATTGCAATGGTGCTTTGCAGCGGAGTATTCCTGTTCCTTGTCTATACGACTGACCGGAAACAAGTCGTTCTGTATACAGGGATGACAATGCTGGCATATCTGTTGTGGATGTTGCTGCACAAGTTGGGGCTGCTGCACCGGCGGTTTTTTGCCGCTGGCATGCTGGTTGTGATGCTGGTAGAAATGGGCTGTCATGTTCGGATTGCAACAGAGGCAGTTTCCACTTCAGATTATACCTCGTATCCGGAAAAATACGAATCGGTAGAAGCATTGCTTTCGCAGATTGAAAAGCAAGAACCAGAGAATGCATTTTATCGCATCGAGTTGACCAGCTGGTATACCTTGAATGATCCGGCACTGTATCAATATCGAGGCGTTTCGCAGTTTTCCTCTCTGGCAAACTGCAAGGTAAGTACCTTTTTGAAAAAGCTGGGAATGCCAGCTTCCGAGGCAGGAAATCGGTATTATTACGCCCATAGCACGCCGTATTTAGATATGCTGTTAGGGGTTCGTTATCTGATTCAAAAAACTGGATTTATGCCAGAAGCAGAAACGGTTGAGAAAGTTGCTGTCAGTGATACCGTTACAAGCTACCGTAACCGCTATGCGTTGCCGGTTGGATTTCTGGTGAACGAAGAAACAGCAGATTTTTCCATAGACACTAGTGAAAACGCATTTGAAGTGCAAAATGACTTATTTGCAAAGATGACGGGCATCAAAGAACCGTTGTATACAGCAGTCGATGTCAAAGATGTTGGGCACAGCGGTGTCGAAGTCAGCAGGAATGGCTACGGATATTATACCTATTTCCCGATGAGCACAGAAGCTGAACCCTATTTGAAATATAATTTCATGCCGGAGCAAGATACCTTGCTATATGCGTACTTGTCTGTAGACAAGGTGGAGGAAGTAGACATTTATCAGAATGAACGCTATACATTTTCCCAGAAACTTGCAAAACAGCCGTATATTTTCCCGTTGGGCAGCTATAAAGCCGGAGAAAAGGCAACTTTAAAATGGAATGTTGACCGCAAGAGCATCCAGAACGGAGCGATTACATTATTTGTCTACGCTTTGAATCAGGATGTTTTAGAACAGGGTTATCAGCAGCTTGCCGCTGGTGGGTTACAGGTGACAGACTGGAGTGATACTCGTTTGACGGGAACGCTAAATGCTGACCACGATGGAATCTGTTATCTTTCGATTCCGGCGGAAGATGGCTGGCATATCACCGTAGACGGCAAACAAACAGAACCCATTTCGATTGGTGGAGCAATGCTCGGCGTTCCAGTTTCCAGCAGAACGCATACAATTGCACTGCGGTATTGCCCGAAAGGAACGGTTGTCGGAACGATTTGCTGCGGCAGTGCCATTTTATTGTTGACATTCTGTTTTGTCATCGAACAAAAGCAAAAACGTGCTTGCAGAAGCAATTCTGTGGGCAGAAGGAGAAAAACATGCGAACCTTAAAAGTAATGATGGCATATTGTGGAACACGCTATCATGGCTATCAGCGACAGAACAATGCAAACACCGTGCAGGCGGTGGTAGAAGCGGCGGTTTCCAAGCTGCTGAACACACCGACTGTGATTGCCGGATGTTCCCGAACAGATACCGGCGTACATGCGGAGCAGTTCTGTTTCTCGCTCACCACAGAAAATCCCATTCCCTGCCGGAATTTTGTGCGGGGATTGAATGGCTATTTGCCGGAGGATATTTCGATTTTATCTTGTGAAGAAGTAAAGGATACGTTTCATGCACGGTTTTGCTGTCAGGCGAAAACATATCGTTACTGGATTCACAACAGCGAGTCGAAAAATCCGTTTGCCGCTGACCGAGCGTTGCATTATCGGCGTGCTTTGCGGATTGACCAGATGCAGGCGGCGGCAAACTTGCTGAAAGGAACGCATGACTTTGCCAGTTTTTGTTCAGGATGCACAGAAAATAAAGATACTGTACGAACAATCTATCAATTTGATATAAAAATGCAGGGAACAGACTGTTTCATCCTTGTAAAAGGGAATGGTTTTTTGTATAATATGATTAGGATTCTGGTTGGAACGCTGCTCAGCGTCAGCGAAGGGGAGCTTTCCGTGTCAGAAATTCCAGAAATTTTAGCAGCACGCAACCGCATTTATGCCGGAAGAACGGTGCAGCCATATGGCTTGTATCTGCATGAGATTTTTTATGAGGATGCAGCATATCGGTTGCCGCAGGGGGATGCGTTTTTTGGCAGTGCTGTCAGCGGAGGTGAACGAAATGGGAAGTAAAGCAAATTTTGATGCGGTTCAGAAACGAAAAAAACAGCGGACAAAAAACAATTTGAAGAAATTGCTGTTGTTTCTGCTGATTGCTGCCTTTTGTGGATATTTGTATTTGCAGCGGGATGCTTGGATTCCAAAACTGGAGGGCATCG
>OGRL01002752.1_pt1 | contig 11245 bp, 5 predicted proteins | sample 1553481 | NCBI WGS metagenome assembly OGRL01 (sample SAMEA2580036, study PRJEB22360) | human gut metagenome
TGAGCAAGAAGCCCCCACTTCAAAATCAGAGATTTAAGTGGTGGGAGCATGTCACCGGACATTCGCCTGATGGGAACAGGCAGAAAGGAGTGTTTATGGAAACTTATAAGAGAGTATTTGTGATCGTTCTGGATTCACTGGGGATTGGAGCAATGCCGGATTCTGAGAAATTTGGCGATAAGGGTGTGGATACGTTCGGACATATCCTGGATAAGATGGGAACTTTGGATATTCCAAATCTTCAGAAACTTGGAATGTTGAATCTGCATAAGGGTGGTACGATGGAAGGCGTGGAAAATCCGATTGGCCGCTATATGCGAATTGGGGAGACCAGCAATGGAAAGGATACAATGACAGGCCACTGGGAAATGATGGGAATCTATACACAGAAGCCGTTTATTACTTTTACAGAAACCGGTTTTCCTAAAGAACTGATCGATGAACTGGAAAAGAGATGTGGCAAGCGTGTGATTGGAAATAAGAGTGCCAGTGGAACAGAAATCATCGAGGAACTTGGTGAGGAAGAAATCAATACAGGAGCGATGATTGTCTATACTTCTGCGGATTCGGTAATGCAGATCTGTGGAAATGAAGAGACATTTGATCTTGCCAACCTGTATCGCTGCTGTGAGATTGCCAGGGAACTGACCATGAAGGATGAGTGGAGAGTCGGCAGAGTTATTGCGAGACCGTATGTCGGAAAGAAAAAGGGTGAGTTTAAGAGAACCAGCAACCGCCATGACTATGCGTTGAAACCGACTGGAAGAACAGCCTTAAATGCATTGAAGGATGCAGGTCTTGATGTGATTGGTGTTGGAAAGATCAATGATATTTTCTGTGGTGAGGGAATTACACAGACTTACCATTCAGACAGTTCTGTGCATGGCATGCAACAGACGATTGAGATTTGTAAAGAAGATTTTCATGGCCTCTGCTTTGTGAATCTGGTGGATTTTGACGCTTTGTGGGGGCATAGAAGAAATCCGGAAGGATACGGACGTGAGATTGAGAAGTTTGATAGTGGACTCGGAACTCTGATGAATGAGTTGCGAGAGGATGATCTTCTGATTCTGACTGCGGATCATGGAAATGATCCAACTTATACCGGAACAGATCATACAAGAGAATATGTACCATTTATTGCATATTCAAAGAAAATGAAAGAAACAGGAGCTATTGAGAATCAGGATACATTTGCGGTGATCGGTGCATCTGTTGCAGAAAATTTTGGGGTACAGATGCCGGAAGGCACGATTGGAAGATCAATATTGAAGGAGTTGCAGTAGGTAAATAAAACTGCTGGTGGGGAGAATATGGGCGAACAGTATTTATATCAGAAATTCCCCTTCTTAAGTCAGAAAAAAAGGAGCTGTCTGAAATATGTTTTCGGACTGCTCCTTCTTTTTACTACCTATCGAATGCCTTTGAAAGTGACAGTTTTGCGCATTCCTCGTTTCAGGAATAATTTTTTATAATTTTTGGCCTGTTTTCTTGGAACATAGACTTTCATTTTTGCAGGTGTTCCTTTAAAGGCATTTGAACCAGTGTATTTCTGCGATAATCCTGGAGATTGAATGTTCAGTGTTCTTAATTTCTTACATCCGTAGAAACATTGCTTTCCAATTAACCGAACGGATCTTCCAACTTTTACAGAAGACAGTTTAGGGCATTTATAGAAAGCATAATTTTTGATCTGAACAACGTTATTTCCAATGGATACCTTCTTCAGATATTTGTTGTTTTTGAAAGCTTTGCTTCCAACAGAGGTTACAGTGTAATCCAGACCATTGAGTGTAATGCGGTCCGGAATATTAATAACACTCGATTTTTTATTTACGGGTTTTGTATACTCCAGAGTTTGAGTGCCGGTTACCTTATATATGCCATTACTTGCTGTATGTTTGACAGGCATTCCAACTGGGTAAGGTCTTGGAGCTGGAGTACTGGTAGGCTGTGGCTTCGGAACCGGAGTATTTGTTGGTCTTGGAGTCGGAGTACTGGTAGGCTTCGGAGTCGGGGTGCTGGTAGGCTTCGGAGTCGGAGTATTGGTAGGCTTCGGAGTCGGAGTACTGGTAGGCTTCGGAGTCGGAGTACTGGTAGGCTTCGGAGTCGGGGTACTGGTAGGCTTCGGAGTCGGGGTGCTGGTAGGCTTCGGAGTCGGAGTACTGGTGGGCTTTGGAGTCGGAGTATTGGTCGGCTTTGGAGTCGGAGTTGTGACTCCTTGAGCAGAATCATAGAATTCTACTTGCGCGGTGTAGGATTTCTTTGTAACTCCGTCCGGTGCAGTTAATGTATAAATGACCGGATTGGTAAAATTATGTGGGTTTCCACTCCAAAAGGCAGACGGAAGGGAAGTACCGTAACTGTAGCCAAAATCAATAGATGGTTTCAGGGCAGTTACATTTGTGCCTTTTGGCAGCCGGAGAATGATCGTGTCCGTTCCAATCTCTCCGATGACATCCTGTTTAAGTTCCGGGTTATCCGAGGCACGCAGTACGAAACTGTAAAATTTTGCTTCACTGGAAGCAAGTACATGTAATACAATTTTTACCGATAAGGTCGCTTTTGTCTGAGTATCCTGAACAGTGTACAGTGACTCGTAAGTGCCGACAGGAGCAGTAACTGTTCCTGAGTAATAGAAATAAGAGTAACTGGAACTGTCAGGTATATTATTTCGGCTCAGTCCGGACGGAAGATTCTCGCTGACAACGGTTGTCTTGTACTTGCCACTACCGCCGGTTACGTTGCCGGAATAAGCATATTGAGTGTTCTTGGTTCCAGTGCACAGATGAAGCTCTGTATCTGTGATCTGCAGAGGAGCCAGTACACTGAGAGTCGAGGAAACTGCAGTTACAGTTCCATACTGTCCTGGTAATATATCTGTAGCATAAAACAGAAGAGAGCTTCCGCTGTCCGAAGCAGTCATAATATGCTTTTTGTCAATCGCAGTAACATTTGAAGCAGCGCCAAGTGCTATATGAATTCCATAGGTATCCAGAGTATCAGTAGTAATTATTGGAGAAAGGGTTCCATTGCTGTAAACAATCTGAAGCTTTATTCCCGAAAGATCCAGCTTATCTCCGATGGTGTACTGAGTCTTTGATGGCGAAGAAAGAATATTCAGTTTTGTTGGTGTATTTGCTGCAACAGAAATCTTCTGTGTTACTTTTGCACCAAAATAGTCAAAAGTAACTTCTGTATCAGAAGAAGTCAGCGCACGCGTTTTATCATAAGTATATCCGCTGTAAATATAGGCATAGCGACCGCCTATGGTAGCAAAGAAGCTGACACCGGATGGATTGAACAGATCTCCCTCTGTATAGGAAAGTCTGGATGGTTTTGCTGATATCTGGAGACTTGTAATATCACTTGTTTTTGGAGCAACGACAGGAAGTAAATAACTGGTCTGTCGGCCTTTGTATGTTACAGTAATCTGGCAGGTATGTGCCGATGTATTATCAAAACCGCTGACCATATCCCGCGTAATGGAAACTTTCGTTTTGTTGTTTATAACAAGCGTTCCGAAGCTCCATGGTGTTTCACCAATATAACAGGAGGACGGAGTATATTTTACAGAAAGTGAAGTAATGTCTGAGGAATCGGTTCGAGCCGGGATTCCATCATCAGACATTTTCCAGTCAGCTCCAAAAGACCATCCCTGGTAAGAGGAAGAATCCTTCATCTGTGCATCTGTCAGCAGACCACCGGTTGAAGGTACTGCAGCAGTAGAACCGACCAGATTTCCAGATCCCGTTTTTCCATAACAGTTCAGGATGTGACCATTTAATCCGGTTGAAGAATTTATTACATTTGCAGCTGCAAGACCGCAAATTTGTCCAACAGAAGAGGAACCACCGGAAACTTTAATCTGACCGGCATGCAGACATTCTTTGATCACACCACCCATACCACCGAATTTTTGGGTTTCACCGGCAATACCACCGACATAAAGAGGATAAGAAGTGCCGTTTTCCTGGGTGACAGAGATGATTCCATTGCTGACACACTTTTCTATTGTACCAATATTTAATCCGGCAATACCGCCGACCCAGCCTTTCATAGCTGGCATAGACAAATTTATATTCAGGCGGGCCGTACACCCACTGATGATTCCGGCAAGTTCGTTCTGACCGGCAATGCCGCCAAATTCAGGAAAGACCATGGATCCATCGCCACCCATATGTCCGGTGACCGTGCCGGAAACAGAACATTCCTGAATCTTTCCCTGATTATATTGTGCAATGACACCCTGTACATTCTGGCTGTCATCGTCAAAATCAGCTACAATTCGCAGATTTTCAATGGTTCCGTCATTTTGGGCGATAAGCGGTTTTTTCAATCCGTAAATAGTGTGTGAATTACCATCTAAGTGTCCACTGAAATAATTTACAGAGAAATTAATATTTCCATTTGTCTGAATATCTTTGGTCAGACTGTAATAAGCACCCGGATGATCCGAGATAAGGTTCAAGTCATCGAGAGAAGTGATTTTATATGGATCAGAGGCAGTACCACTACCTTCAGATGGAGCTGCAGAAGTGGTGCGATTTCCGACGATACGGTAAATAATGCTGGAGCTTCCGTTGGCAGGAACCGTGAATTTCCCATTTTTCAGTTTTATAATGACTGCAGAAGCTGCAGGCAGCGTATAGTTCTGGTTACTGTTTCCGGAAAAAACAGGAAATGTTGCAGCCTTTCCGGCGGCAATACGGTCACCAGAGAAACTGTAATTGCCGTAGAGATCGCCGGCAGCGATTGCGGTATAGAAATCAGCCATTAATGTCTTAAATGGAATGCCGGTTACCTGCGTCAGGTATTCTTCACAGGTAAGGGTGGAGGCATCTATCTGGTAAAATTTTGGCAGGACATCCATTGGTTTATAGCTTCCGGCCATACGGTCGATCACATAACGCATAAAAAGATAAGGCATGCCGTAATCCTGCGCCGTATCATCACGGTAGGTCTGATAGATCAGTGAAGAGCCGCTTCGAATAGCGGTACTTCCGGCAATGCCGTTTAACCATCCGCTGGAATCAATGCCACCCCAGAGATAGTCCATGGCAGTCACAGCCAGTCCCTCATTGAGCCACATATATCTGCCGGTATTGGAAAATCTGGTTTTCAGCCAGAGCAGTGCATGCTGTCCTTCGTGTACAAGCAGACCGTTTCTTTTGGACATTTCACCGGAAACATAGGCAGATGCAGAAGGAGTGTTGATATGGATTGCTGTGATGTCTGTGTCGTACATGTACATGCCGCTTGCGGAAGATAAAGTTTCGAGAAGAATTGAAATTTTACCGGAATTATCTTCATATGGGATGTTACCACCGGCCAGAGTATTCAGGATTCGATAAGGTTGTCCGTCATATACACCTGCCATATCCTTTGCGATTGAGGAAGTCTTACCAGCTGCATCGTAACTGGCTTTCATATCTTTATCCATCCAGATATAGCAGTGTTCACCAATGCCGATGCATACATAAGTTTTGCCTGTACTATTTGAACGATAGATATATTTTTCCTGCCCGATGTAGTAACTTGTGGCAGCAGACTGTGCAGCTGCTGCGGAAAGGGCAGATGAAGAAAGAACATTATAATCACTGGTGTCAGAAGCTTTTTTGAGAATCTGGGACGCAGGCAGATTGGCTGCGCTGCTGCCAGTGCTGAGATAAGAAGAGACAGTATCTGTACCATCGTCAAAAACCAGAGTTCCGGTATTCTGAGATGAAGAGGTGTCTGTATTTATAATAACGGCATATTCTCCGGAAACAGTCTGTCCTGGTGAGCCTTCAACAGCATCTGCTGATACAGAAAAACAGCAGAACAGACCTGTGAACAGAAAACCGATTCCCATAGAGAGAGGAAAAAATTTTTTCTTTTTCATAGGGTTCCTCCAGTTTTATTTTTCGGTTTTTATTTTACCATCAGACTGGTGTAAAAGCTATTCTTTTCACAGAAAATGCAATATCATGAAGAAAAGTAAACAGAAACGTAACCTGCCTGTGATTCAGGACAATAATTTGTTCTGCTGGCGATATTGTCTTGGTGACATCCCGTAAATGTTACGGAACGCTCTGGAAAAATGAAGCTGGTTTGGATATCCAACCTGAACGCTGATGTCACCAATGGACAGGCTGGTGCTGGTAAGCAGAGAGGTTGCTTTACTCATTCGATAGCGGATCAGGAAGTCCTGTGGAGACTGTCCGATCATATCTTTGAAAACTTTACCAAAATAGCTTCGGTCAAGATTACAGCGATTTGCCATATCTTCGACTGTGATTGGCAACGTATAATTTTGTTCAATAAAAGAAAGTGCTTCCTGTGCGTAAAATCTTGAAAGCTTTCCGCCCTGAAGTCTTTTTTTATTGGAAGAACCCTGGATAAGGGCATCCATAATAAGATATAACTGACCAATGATCCCAAGTGGGCGGGAATTGTCCGGATATTGTGTCAGGCGCAGCATTTCATCGCGAAGCTTATTTGCTGCTGTATCGGAAATGGGATGAAAGACCGGATAATCGTTGGACAGTCCGGCTTCTTCCATCAGCTCTTTTGCACGCAGTCCATCGAACTCTACCCAGACGTATTCCCATGGGAATTTCTGGTCAGCACTGTAAAGATTGATACGCCCCGGTTCAATGAGAAAGCCGGAATGTGCCTCCATATGGTAAACAGCACTGTCATCTTTTTCTGTAACACTCAGCGTTCCTTTGCCGGAAATAATATAGTGAAAAAGATAATGATTACGTACAAATGGTCCATAAGAATGCAGAGGATCACATTTCTCATAGCCGTATTGGTATACGGTCAGGTCAAGAAAAAGTTCATTGGAAAATATGTGAAAAATAGAATCTGACATGGTTTTTATCATTTCCTCCTACGGGATATAGTAAAATATGCATAAAAACGAGATACAGAAATCATACAATTTTAACGAAATATCGCTATTTAGTACTATTATATACCATAATGAGTAGTAACATCAACATTATTCTGGAAATAACGCATTATGGTATATTTTGATGTTATCCATCTATGTACGAAGCTTTTCTTTTGGTGCTAGAATCGAATCAAACAGAGATGACCGGTCTGAATCTGAACTGCCGGATGGCAGTGAATAGCTGTAATAAAGAAGGGAGAAACAAATGGGAAAGCACAAAGTAGGTGCTGTTTTCCTTGCAGGAGTTCTGGCAATGGGAACAGTTATGACAGGATGCTCCGGAAAGGACGAAACAGAGGGCAAAACTGTAATTGAAATGGTACAGTACAAACCGGAAGCAGTAGATATTTTTGAACAGTTTCAGGATGAGTTCAATGCAACGCACGATGATATTTATTTAAAGATTGATTCACCGAACGATGCAATGACAATCCTGAAAACAAGATTTATCCGTGAGGATAATCCGGATATCATAGGAATTGGCGGGGATATTAATTATTCCAATTTTCTGGATGCAGACATGCTGATGGATATTTCTGATTTTGAAGGACTGAACGATATTAAAGAGAAATATCTTGAGATGAACAAAGATCTGGAATATGTGCCGAAAGATGGTGTTTATGCCGTTCCGTATATGGCAAATGCAGCTGGAATTCTTTTTAACCGGGATATGTTTGAAGAACATGGCTGGGAGGTTCCGACCACATGGACAGAATTTACGAATCTTTGTGATCAGATCCAGTCAGAAGGAATCCAGCCATTATATTTTGGTTTTAAAGATACATGGACTACACTGGCACCGTGGAATGCAATTGCAGTAAGTCTGTGCGATTCTGATCTGACTTATCAGGTAAACAGTGGAGAAACAACTTTTGCAGAAAATTACAGAGAAGTGGCAGAAAAGGAAAAAGCGCTTCTTGCATATGGACAGAAAGATCCGGTGTCTCAGGGATATAACGATGCCTGCACTGCATTCGCAAGAGGAACATCTGCGATGTTTACAATTGGAAGCTATGCGATCTCTCAGATCAAATCTGTAAATCCGGATATGAATATTGGTTCTTTTGTATTTCCGGCAAATGAAGATGCAGATAAAAATGTGCTGAATTCCGGAAATGATCTGATGTTCTGCGTGATGAAAGATTGTAAAAATAAAGAGGCAGCTTATGAAGTGCTCAGTTATATGCTCGAAGATGAAAATGTCAAAAAATATCTGAATGCACAGAGCGCTGTTCCATGTAAAAAAGGTGATTTTGAGATTACTCCGGAGCTGGAAGAAATGCGTGATTATATCGAAAACGGTATTGTAGCGGATTATCAGGACCATCATTATCCGAGCGAAATGTCAGTAGATGCAATGATCCAGACATATCTGATGGATGACAGTGCTGATGCGACAGATACATTTATGAAACGATTTGACAAAGAATGGATTCGCTACAACAGAGATGTCGTGGCAAAAGTAAAAGCATATGAGGAGGGTAATGATCATGAATAAAAAACATGGTGCGTGGAGCAAAAATGAAAAGATATTTTTTGGCCTGCTGGCACCGATTCTGGTTCTTTTCTTCTGCTTTAATACATTACCGCTGATCAAAGGTTTTTATTACGGACTTACAAACTTCCGCGGATATGGAAGTTATGATTTTGTAGGACTGCGGAACTTTGCAGAAATTTTCCAGGATTCCCGTGTGGGTCACTCATATCTGTTTACATTTAAATATGCGTTGGTTATGACAATTGTGGTCAATCTTCTCAGCCTGATCCTGGCACTGGGACTGAACAGCAAGATCCGTGGAAAAAATGCACTCAGAGGAATCTATTTTGTACCAAATATTCTGGGAGGTCTGGTTGTCGGTTATATCTTCAGTTTCATTTTTACATATATTCTGCCGACAATCGGAGAAGTAACAGGAATTGATTTCCTGAAAACAAGTCTCCTTGGAAGTACAAAATGGGCATGGATCGCAATTGTGATCGTCGGAGCATGGCAGGGAATAGCGATGAATACGATCATTTATATTTCCGGTCTGCAGACTGTTCCGGAAGAAGTTTATGAGGCATGTATGCTGGATGGAGCATCCGGATGGAAAAAATTTAAGAGCATTACACTTCCATTGATCATGCCATTTGTAACAATTAACCTTGTCCTTTGTATGAAAAATGCGCTGATGGTATTTGACCAGATCATGTCTTTGACAAAAGGTGGCCCGTCACAGAGCACAGAGTCCATTTCTTATCTGATCTATAACAATGGTATGAGTGGAGGACAGTTTGGTTTCCAGAGTGCGAATGCATTTGTATTCTTTATTGTGATCGTTGCGATATCACTGTTTCAGATGAAATTCCTGGGAAGTAAGGAGGAGCAGTTATAATGAGCAGAACAAAGAAAAAAGAAGGCGCTGTTCGTGGTAAGACTACAAACAGGATTATTAATATTTTACTGGTACTTGGCTGTCTGACGATTTTATTTCCACTGTATATGACAGTGATCATTGCATTTAAGAAGCCATCGGAAATGACAAATGATGTAGCTGGTGCACTGGCATTCCCACAGAAATGGAGTTTTGAAAACTTTGCAGAAGCAATGCGTGTAACTGATTTCTGGCATTCTCTTGGAAACAGTCTTCTTATTACCGGGGTAACTGTGGTATTATGTATATTAATACATTCACTTGCCGGTTATCTGATCGGAAGAAAGATGAAGCAGCGTAAGATATTTAAGATTTCTTACTATTACATTGTAAGTGGTATGTTTGTACCGTTTGCGGTTCTTATGATGCCGCTGGTAAAAGAAACTGCACAGCTGGGAATTGCAAACCGCTTTGGTGTTATCGTATTGTATGTTGTGTTTTTTATGCCGATGAATGTACTGCTTTATTCCGGATATCTGAATAATATCCCGATGGCACTGGAAGAGGCTGCCTGTGTGGATGGAGCCGGAGTATGGCAGACTTACTGGAAGATTATTTTTCCAAATATGAAACCGATGCATGCAACAGTAGCAGTTCTCACAGCAATGAGTACCTGGAATGACGTTATGACTCCACTGGTCATCATGTCCGGTACAGATCAGAACACACTGCCGCTGGCACAGCTGAATTTCCAGACACAGTTCGGAACGAATTATAACCTGGCATTTGCATCTTATCTTCTGGCATTACTTCCAATTTTAATCTTTTATATCATCTGCCAGAAACAGATTATCAATGGTGTTGTAAACGGAGCAGTAAAATAATTCTTGAAAAAGACAGAAAGGGAAAACGACAATGGCTATCAATATAAAGAATCAGATTTTTACTCTTCATACAAAAAACAGTACTTATCAGATGAAAGTGGACGAGCAGAATATGCTTATTCACACTTATTACGGAAACCGTACGGATGATACGGACTGTTCCTATCTGATTCGTATGGCAGACCGTGGATTCAGCGGAAATATCCCGGGGACTGACAGAGAGCGTGTATATTCTCTGGATTTTCTTCCGCAGGAGTTTCCGGTATATGGCGACGGAGATTATCGTGTAGACTGTCTGAAAGCAGACCTTGGAAGCGGTGTACAGGACGGGATGTTTTTCTTTGACAGCTATCAGGTAAGAGAAGGAAAATATAACATTCCGGGGCTTCCGGCATTCTTTTCTTCTGAGAAATCAGAAGGAGAGACACTGGAGATCGTTCTGAAAGATGCTGTTGAAGAAGTCTATGTACATCTTCTTTATGGAGTCTTTGAAGAGCTGGATATCATTACAAGAGCAGCAGTAGTCGAAAACCGTACAGAGGGTGATATCCAGATTTCCAGAATTATGAGTGCGTGTCTGGATCTTGGAATGGGAAAATATGATCTGATTCATTTTTATGGAAAACATGCCGGTGAGCGTCAGATGGAAAGAAACAGTCTGCCACACGGCATCACGGAGCTTCGCAGTACCCGTGGAACTTCCAGCCACCAGCATAATCCTTTTGTGATTCTTGCGGATAAAGACACTACAGAGAGTACTGGTGAGTGCTACAGTGCATCTTTTCTGTACAGTGGCGGTTTTCATGCACAGGCAGAAGTAGATCAGTTTAATCAGACAAGACTGGTCATTGGAATTGATGACTATGATTTTTCCTGGAAACTAAAAAAGGGTGAAAGCTTCAGCACACCTGAGGTATGTCTGACATACAGTGCAGATGGATTTTCAAAGCTGTCCCAGACTCTGCATCAGGCAATCGTGTCGAATCTGATCCGCAGCTGCTGGAAAGACAGAGTGCGCCCGATTCTGGTAAATAACTGGGAAGCAACCTATTTTGATTTTAACAAAG
>OGRL01002754.1_pt1 | contig 11241 bp, 9 predicted proteins | sample 1553481 | NCBI WGS metagenome assembly OGRL01 (sample SAMEA2580036, study PRJEB22360) | human gut metagenome
TCCGCTGGTCATTTGAAAGTAAGCAGCAGTTGCTGATTCACCTGAAGAATTGCGGGATTAACCCGGATCATCCCATTTGGGAGAGCGAATCTCCCACGGAAGAATCGATCGACTCGTTTGTTGCTGAAGTATGCAATGTACCGGGATACACCTCTGTCATCAACACTGCTGTAATGGCGCATGCGCTACTCGGAACTACGGAAGAGTGGACTAACGCCGACCTGGCTCTCTACGCACAGCTTGATGAGAACTATCACCTGGGCAGTGCAGATGCAGTATCTAACCTTCAGCCTGATGTGTCTGAGATTGATGCAGATGCAGCGATTGCTGTTACAAAAACCGAGTTTGCAGATGCATGGAATCTTGATTTCAGTTCTATGGCGGATTGGAATTTTGAAGCACAGCAGGTGCATGATGACTTCCTCGGAAGAGCAATGGTCTACTATCGCGTTAACATCACTATCCCAGCAGACGAAGCTGTTCGTTTCTATGGGCGGAATAGTTTCTCTTACAGGGTGTTGATTGACGGCACGATGGTTGATGCCTCCACTATGCCTGAATGGTACAGAGCTTGTCTTCATAAGTGAAACGTGGTATAATAGCAGCATGAAAGAAGTAAGAGCAGGGCGCAAGCCGTACCCGACGGACTTGACAGACAGCCAGTGGGAAGAAATAGAGCCACTGTATTCGGGAATGCGGAATCGGAAGTGGAGCAAGCGCGAACTGACAAACGCCGTGCTGTACATTGTTAAGACCGGCTGTCAGTGGCGTCAGCTTCCGCATGACTTTCCGCCGTATCAAACGGTGTACAGCTTTTTCAGCCGTGGAGCAAAGTCGGGATTGTGGGAGAAAATCCTCGCTCATCTGGTTGAAAAAACTCGTAAAGATGCGGGGAAAAGTGCCGAACCGCACTATGCGCTAATTGATTCGCAAAGCGTAAAAACGGTTGCGGACAACGAAGCGCGCGGCATCGACGGAGGAAAAAAACAAAAGGGCGCAAACGGCATGCCGTCGTAGACACAATGGGTAACTTGCTGAGCATCGTGGTTCATGCTGCCAATATCCACGACACGAAATCGGGCATTCTGGCGGCGCAGAAAGCCTGCGAAAAGTATCCGTCAATTCAAGCCTTTTGTGCCGATGCAGGCTATCGCGGCACGTTTATCGCCGAAGTACAGCAGCAGCTCCAGCGCCGAGTGGACATTTCCGAGAAAATCAAGCCTCATGAGTGGGAAAAACTTCCGTGGCGCTGGATTGTCGAACGCACCTTTGGCTGGATGAATGCTGCTCGCCGTCTCGCAAAGGAGTTTGAAATTTTAGTTTCAATTGAGGAAGCAATGATCCGCATTGCAGGTGCCGCTGTGCTGCTTCATCGCTTATGAAGACGGGTTCACAGTCCTAAACAGGAAAAGGCTCTTATTGAGGAGCGTCTGCTTTACGACAATGAGACCTTCCGTATGTTTGATCGTTATGCACAGAAGAACAACCTTCTGATGGATTACGAGGACTTTTTCCATTGGCCATTGGAACATAAGAAAGCATGTGCAGACGAGATGAGGGGTATCATCCAGCAAAAGATTGCAACCGATCCCGATTATGGTGATCCGCGTCTGATTGCATTTGCCGGTCATGTATACGGAACCCCCAACGAATCAATGATTGCGGAGCAGGATGCGATCTCTGCTGCATGGAAAGTTCTCCAGACTACGTTTAGCCTAACCGATCTTGAACTGACATACCTTGCACCTGAAATCGTTCTGCTGGATGTTACTGATCAGGACAAGCCATTCTACCAGATTGGTTTTTCTGCAGAAGAAAAGTGGAATGGTGCTCAATGGGTAAACATGCAACCGTCCACATACTATGTAGTTGAAGTAGACGCCATCAATGGTGAAGTCATCACCACCTATACCTTCTCTCGCAATGATGGAGAAACAGGTGTTGATGCTTGGGACCGTTGGTATTGATAAGGAGTGAATTAAATGAAACGATTCCTGATACTGATCGCAGCATTCATTTTCCTATCATTGCCTGCACTGGCAGAAGAACGAATTGACCTGAGTACCAACGGAAAGGATCAGCTATATGCATACGCACTGCCGGACGGACGCACGATTTTCGCTGGTAGTGCATCAACCAAAGGTAACTATCAGGATAGTCGAGCAAGGTTGCTTTGTATGAACTCCGACGGTACGATTGCGTGGGACTATCTTCATCCCGCAAAAGGTAACTGCTCATTTGGGAATGTGCAGCTCCTGCCTGATGGAACACTCGGTGTTATTCTAAGAAACAGTCCGAATCAAGACACAAAGGAAGTTCTGATCTTCAAGTTTTCGCTGGACGGCCAGATTATTGGTGAACCAGTCAGCATCTATACTGATGATATTCTGGTTTCTGGTGTTACGGAGGATTGCATCTCATACGTTGTAATCCCTGGTGATGCCCAGTCGTATTATCGTTACTTTGTTGATTGGGAAGGTAACATTCTATTCCGCCTTCACTCTGAGAGCACAATCTCAGGCGGCTTTGACATGATTCCAGCAGATGATGGAGTCGTTCTTGCTGGTTCGGATCTCGACTATCCTTCGCCAGCCAAAATCGTCAAACTGGATTTGTACGGGAATGTACTTTGGGCAAAAACCCTCCAACCTACTTTGCCGGAAGCTCATGCAGACTTATCTAACTCAGAAGCCCTGGCAGATGGTGGATTTGTTGCACGACTGTTTGAACGATCTGAAGCTTCTGGCTACGGCTCAAATCTCTTCATTGTTCGTTTCAGTCATGATGGGTCGATCCTTTGGCAGCAATCATTGTCTGATGAATACCCGAAGTTGAGGCAGGTAAAAGACATTATCGCGTATGGAGATTATATTGTCGTTGCCATACCTTCTGAAAGCTACCATGGTGACAAACCCTATTCGTACCTTTGGCTCGATGCAAAGACCGGAAAGATCGTAGGGACGACAGAACATATGATGACTCCCGGCCTTACGAATTATGGTGGAGATTTCGTTGTGCTGGATAACGGTTTGTGGATTAAGCGCGATCTCCGAAAGAACATTGAGAACGACCGAATGGCTGAATTGGACAGCGGAGATGAGGTGCTTGTTAAAGTGCCCGAAATCTGAGGGCAAGCCGGGGACAAAAGTAGCAAGCAAGGCATATGGTGCCCCATAATGCAAATTGCTTGTTGGTGGAGTATCCCCCAATCCCCCCAGAACGCATGAAGAGATCATGCGGCTACGCACCTTACGGCGCTTATTCCGGTACATTCGTCCCGGAGAGCAAACACAAAACACCACAAAAAAAGGACACGCAACAGAGCGAGTTTCACTTCGCTTTGCTGCGTGTCTGTTTGTTTTGGTTTGCTCATCGTTGAGCAGAACGATCAGGTCGTTGCTGCTCCTGCTGCTGGGCAGCAAGCTCACGAAGGAGATCCACCCGCCGCTGAACGAGGGAGATCTGGTTCAGGTTGCGTCGCAACTGCTGCATTTTTGCATAGTCCTTTTTCTTTTGTTCCAGGATCGTGGAGTATTCAATCTGCAACATCTTGGATGTAGGGAGTTTCTTTACGCCCAGTTCATCAAACGCCTTCTTTGCTGCTTTGTGCAGGAGGATGTCTCCCTCATGTTCTGCAAGGAACTTCTTTGAATAGCCGGATTTCCGATAGGCAGTATACACATCGCGCGTCTTGATGTAGTTGAGAATGTGTGTCCTCAACACAGCAATCGCACTCAATCGTGCTTCTGCGGCTTTCACCTTTTCGTTGAGCTGGTGGATTTGATTCACCTGATCATCTACCGCTGTGCGAAGCATATCATACTGGAAGAGGTTGTTGTCTTCCAGATAGTTGATGGTATTTGCAACCTCTTTTGCGGTCATTACCTTCGACCAGATACTCGGATTCTGTGCAATGATCTTGATCTCAAGAACCAGATCTTCCTTCACGACAGCCCGACGGCGGGGTGTATGCTTACGGGAGCCGGACAGCACAGCATTCAGCACATCAACGCTATAATCCTCACCCAACGTGTCAATCCTTTTGAATTTCTGCTGCCCCGGTCCGCGTATGCTGATCGTTTTTCCACGCTTTACATCACAGCCGGATGCAATCAGCAGCGCTAACAATTCATCCAGATCATGGGGCTTCTTTTCAAGTGCAGCATCAATCAGTTGACGAATCTCTTCACGATGTGGTACAGCAGCTTGATTGCCACGCCACTTATTATAGCTCTTACCATGGCCTTTGGGTTCTTCCACAATCGAGTAACCATTCTCGATACAGATCAGATCATTGAGCCGTCTGACTGCTTTTGCTGAGCCGATGAAGTTTCGGAACTTGCGGTCACACTCCAGCGTAACAGCATTGAAAATGATGTGGTTGTGAATATGCTTCTTATCCGTATGAGTGGCAACAATGAACGCTTGATTGCCGTGTGTGAAGCGCATGGCAAGTTCATATCCCAGACGATTCGCTTCCTGTGGTGTAATTTCTCCGGGCAGAAAAGACTGACGTACATGATAAGCGATAATATCATCCTTGCCACGATAGCGTCCTGTTCGTTCCAGATACTCTCGTTTTGCAAGCATAAACTCCGCATCAGCAGTGCGTGGATCGCAAGCATAGCCAGTGATTAACTCGCCCTTTTCAGTCTTTTTAGGATTCGATGCATAGTCAATCGTTTCCTGAATAGCCCTGCTGGTTGTACGATCCTTACCTGTATGTAGTGGCATGATTCGCGTCGTTGCCACTGTTTCACCTCCCTTCAAAAAGAGGACGGCCTGCACACGGCAGACCGTCCATTGTCCTGTTTAGAATACCAGACGCCACACAAATCCTCGCAGATTGTCCACGCCTTTCCAGCAGCATTCAGCGATCCATGGGAGCCCGAAGGGGCTTACAGCCCACGCAATGCCCACCATGATGAAGCCGTTTTGCCAGTTCCCGGAGAGGAACAGCAGCAGCGCAAGGAACATGAACAGCGAAGATACGATGGACAGAACACTCTTGGAAAGAGCGAGGAACACACCCAGCACAAAGGTTAAAGCGGTTATCACAAGCATCACAGGTGCCAGCAGAATCTTCAGCAGAAAGCGGATCACGATCATCATCAAGTCCTCCTTTCGTGTATCCCTTCACTTACATTATCCTCTTTTTCAGAGGGAAGTGCAAGGATGCGACGATTCAGATCTCGCCCAACCGGATCAGCAGTTTCCGCAGACCCTCCCATATCTGCTCCTGCTGTTCCTGAATCTCTGACAGCTCCGACTGATACATATTGCCGCCCTCGTTGAGACGCTTTGCAATCTGGTTTGTGTTGTTGCCCATGTAGCGCATGAGTGACACCAGCTCCTTCAACTCCGGAATATCCAGCTTGAGAACCATACCGTCTATGGCCATTTTTCTGAGATATGCGCCGCGATTATCTGTGGGAATCTGCTTCATTCTGTTCTTGATCATATTCAACTCAGCGGGTGTTACCCAGAACCGGACAAGGATATCACGCTTTCGGTTTACATTGCTCATCGCTCTGCATCCTTCCGTATCGGCGTCTTCTTTCCAGAAGGAACACCGGCAACCTTCAGCTGATCTTTTACGGAAGGTCGCTCCTGTTCCCGTGCCTGCTTCCGTGCCTGGGACATGAACAGATTAACCAGTCCGGGGTGAGCATACCCCACCACATAGGCGGTCGTGCGATCCACTCCACGGACATCCTTATCATCAGGTACGAAGATCGTGGATGCCCACTTCTTGTTATCATCGCTGATACGAGGATCACGGTCTTTGTACCGGGCAGTAGCAGCCAGCACCATGAGGGTACGGTCAAACCCAAACCGATCAACGACCTGTTTGACGGCTGCGGAGTTAAGACGGTTGTCGCTGTAATGCTCCCGAATGGCAGCATCAATGGCCTTGCTGCAATCAACATTCGCCTGATACGACGCCCGATATGCAGGCAGCTCATCATGCTCACGCGCATAAGCAGCGGAGTGCGGATAGATCGGCAGGCCGGTCATCTGCTGAGCTTCCAGGGTATCCTTGGCACACTGCTCCACACAATCCCAGACATGCTCCATGTGGGGTGAATCAGTATGCTCCAGCTTGCTGAAGATCGCCGCAAGGGGCTTATCCATATCCAGCAGCACCGACGCATATCGGTCAGAAAGATCGTTGTACTCAAGGCTCAGCAGGATGTCCTCGCGCATGACAAAATCGTAAGCATGACGCAGCATCTCTTCGGGCGTCTGCTCCAGCAGCCAGGATCTGAACTCATCCTGCTCTGCAAACATCTTCTTGTACAATGCCGTATTCAGTTCTTCATTGGTCATTATCTTGCCTCCTCTCTGTGATTGGGTCGAGTGGGATTGCCGGGTCTGCCGGGCTGCCTGAGTGCGTCCTGAATGGACTGCTTCTCATCCAGATCAGCAGCCTTGGAAGGCTTGCGATCCATGTTCAGCTTCGCATCCAATTCCGCCAGACGGGCGCTCTTGGTCTGCAGTTCAGCTTCCTGCGGGAAGGGCTTGCCCACTTCTGCTCTGGCTGCTTCCATCTGCTGGCGCTGGTTTTCCAGTTCGGCCTGTGCCGCTGCCAGTCGGTTGGGAATGTTGGCAAGGGCGTTTTCAATACGCACCAGATTGCCACGGGCATCACTGCCCAGTTCCACTTTGTGGGACATCTGTCCGCGCAGGGTCAGGTAGAACAACTGCGAGAAAGGTTCAAAAGCGATGCTCATATCCAGACCACGATAGTGACCGACAGCCACATCCTGATTGGCTTTTGCTGCACCCTTACAGGCGTCCAGCAGAGCTTCGCCAGCCTTCTCTTTGTCCATGATCCGCTTTCCCATGACCTCCATGCCGAAAACGCCGATGAAATCTTTCTCCGGTAACGGGTGTGCAGCCAGCGTTTCAAGGTCAGCCTGGTAGCCGGTAATGAATCCGCGCTGCTGCTCCATCACCTGCGGGAAGTACCGCAGCAGCTGATCTTCCAGTCGGTACTGCTTGCTCTGATGGTCGGCTTTCATGAGGCGGAGTCGCGCCACGTCAATATCCAGATCCATCTTCTCCTTGATGGTCGGATCACCGGCACACAGCGCCTTGATCTCTGCATAGGACAGGGCAGTTTCGTCCACATCCTCGCAGGAACGGACAGGGCTTTTGCTGGTCATGATTTGGGAAATGAACTTCTGCTTGTTCTCCACGGTTTGCCAGAGATACGCATCAAATGTCTTTTCCGTGACATACCGATAGATGAACACTTCCTCGTTCTGATTGCCCTGACGAACAATTCGACCTGCCCGCTGTTCCAGATCACCGGGACGCCAGGGGCAGTCGAGATCATGCAAGGCCACAAGCCGGTCCTGTACATTGGTGCCTGCGCCCATCTTGGCTGTGCTGCCCATCAGCACGCGCACCTGACCGGAGCGCACCTTGCCGAACAGCTCTTTCTTCCTTGCTTCTGTATTGGCATCATGGATGAAGGCGATTTCTTCCGCAGGGACGCCCATGGAAATGAGCTTTGCACGGATGTCATCGTACACGCTGAACTCCTGATTCTCCGCTCCGGCGGTCCCCTTGGGGGTGGAGATGTCGCAGAACACCAGCTGTGTCAGCCGCTGATCCATGCCCTCCTGCCAGATCCGGTGGATGTTGCGGACGCAGGCATTAACCTTGCTTCCGGGATCGTCGGGCAGCATGGGGTTGATCAATCGCTGATCCAAGCCCAGCTTTCTGCCGTCGCTGGTGATCTTGAGCATGTTGTCAATGGACGGGTCAACATTGCCGCTGTGTACCTCGGCTGCGCGTTCAGAGAGTGCCTGTACCAGTTCCGCCTGCTGTTCGGTAGGCTGCACCACCAGCGTTTCAAAGTTTGCCTTGGGTGTGGGCAGATGCAGCTGATCTGCTGTCTTGATGTCCGCCACTTCCTTGAAGATCGTCATGAGTTCAGGCAAGTTGAAGAATCGTGCGAATCTGGTTCTTGCCCGGTAGCCGGTGCCTTCAGGGGCAAGCTCAATGGCGGTGGTTGTTTCACCGAAGGTGCTTGCCCAGGCGTCGAAGTGGGTCATGTTGCTGCGCTTGAGGGTGCTGTACTGCAAGTAACGCTGCATGGTGTATAGTTCCGTCATGCTGTTGGATACCGGAGTGCCGGTGGCAAACACGATGCCCCTGCCGCCAGTCAGGTCATCCATGTAGCGACACTTCATGAACATGTCAGAGGACTTCTGTGCTTCCGAAGTGGACAGGCCAGCCACGTTGCGCATCTTCGTGTAGAGGAACAGGTTCTTAAACCCATGTGCCTCGTCCACATACAGGCGATCCACACCCAGCTGCTCAAAGGTGACAACATCATCCTTCTTGCCTTCAGCCTGCAGCTTTTTCAGGCGCAGCTCCAACTGCTTCTGGGTTCTCACCAGCTGCTTGATGGTAAATTGCTCGCCGTGGCTGCGCTTCAGCTCGTCAATGCCCGCTACCACCTCGTCGATCTGTTCCTGAATGAAACGCTCCTGCCTTGCCTGAGACACGGGGATGCGCTCAAACTGCGAGTGACCGATGATGACCGCATCGTAGTCGCCAGTAGCGATACGGCTGCAGAACTTCTGACGGTTGTGACGCTCAAAGTCCTTCTTGGTAGTCACCAGAATCCGTGCAGACGGATAGAGCCGCAGGAACTCAGAGGCCCATTGCTCCGTCAGGTGGTTGGGAACCACAAACATGGCCTTTTGGCAAAGCCCCAGCCGCTTGGATTCCATACAGGCAGCGATCATTTCAAACGTTTTGCCTGCGCCCACTTCATGGGCAAGCAGTGTGTTACCGCCGTACAGGACGTGTGCGACAGCGTTTCTTTGGTGTTCTCGCAGGGTGATCTCCGGGTTGATGCCCACAAAGGAGATGTGGGAGCCATCAAACTCACGGGGACGGGTGGAGTTGAAACGCTCGTTGTACTCCTGTACCAGCGCATGGCGTCGATCAGGATCACGCCACACCCAATCCCTGAAAGCATCCTTGATGGCCTGCTGCTTCTGCTGGGCAAGGGTGGTCTGCTTCTGGTTCAGTACACGCTTTTCCTTGCCTTCCTCATCCAGCACAATGTCATAGATGCGGGTGTCACGCAGGTTCAGGGTGTCCTCCAGGATACGGTAGGCGTTGGCTCTGTCCGTGCCGAAGGTAGTGTAGGCTGCAACGTTGGTACTGGAGATAGCGGTCTTGCCGGTGATGTTCCACTCGGCGGTGTAGGGAGAGAAATGCACCTGGATCTGCCGCTTCAGGTGGTACGGGGTGCTGAAGGTTTCGTACATAAACTGTTGGATGTAGTCCTTGTGTACCCATGTTGCACCCAGACGGATGTCGATCTCAGATGCGTCCAGATCCTTGGGCTGAGCCACTGCCAGTGCTTCCACATTGGGAATGAACCGGGCGTCATGCTCTGCGAGCTGCTGAGCGTCACGGAGTTTCTGCCGCACATTGCCAGACAAATACTCATTGGCTGTCACATACTGCAAGGGCTGGCCTGCTCCCACAGATTCAGGCAGCGGGAAGATCACGCCGGTCAGTTCCTCGGCAAGCTCATCTTCGGGCTTGCCGGTCAACTGCGCCATGAACGGAAGATCCACGCCGACACGCTCAGCGATGGAGACGGTCAAGGCTTCCACAGCAGTATCCACATGCTCGATGACCTTCTGCTGCTTGATGGTGCGCTTGGTGAACATATCTGCTTTCCGCTTGAGCTGCTGTTGATCATCCAGAACCTCCAGAGAACACAGGAGGTAATAGGAACTGTCATCAGAGAAAGCCAGCGCATTGCCACGGGCATTGATGAGGCCATACTTCGCTGTGAAGGCGTCGTACCGTTGATTCAGCTCTGCCTGCAGCCCCTGAATGGCGCTGTCACCGGCTTCGTCCATCTGGGCGTCAATGAGTGCGTGAACACAGTCGCGCAGCCCAACAAGCCCCTTGACACGTTCCTGGGCGGTCTGGTTGAGGTCAGGGCGCACCATGATGGAGTTCTCACGGTAGTACACTTGTCCGTCCACGATGGTGTAGGAGTAGTTCTTCACGCTGGGGTCAGCAGGAATGGATTCGCGGATTTCCTCACCCTCTGCCAACTCCGGCAAGGCCGCTGCCACATACGTTCCGTGGATGCGCTGCACGGCGTCGCGGAGTTCATCGGCAAGGGATGCGCCAGCCGTGGGGCTGACGGTATATCCCGGCTGACCATACTGTGTGCTTTCTGAGGTCTGCTCACCCAGCACCATTTCAGGGTGGTCGATGAAATACTGATTGATGGCAAAGCCGTCAGCGTTCTCTCCAAGGTGTACCCAGTCCGGCTCAATGGTCATGGCACGTTCCCGTTTCTGGAAGAACAGGATATCCGCCACCACATCCGTTCCGGCATTGGCACGGAAGGCATCATTGGGCAAACGGATAGCCCCCAGCAGCTCGGCTCGTTCCGCAAGATACTTGCGTACTTCAGGCGACTGCTGATCCATGGTGTACCGGGATGTGACCACCGCCACCACGCCACCGGGACGCACCTGGTCGATCATCTTGGCGATGAAGTAATTGTGGATGCTGAAGCCCAGGCGGTTGTACGCCTTATCGTCCACCTTGTAGTTACCAAAGGGTACATTACCCACAGCCAGATCAAAGAAGTCACGGCGATCCGTGGTTTCAAAGCCAGCCACGGTAATGTCGGCTTTCGGGTACAGCTGCTTGGCGATACGGCCAGAGATGCTGTCCAGTTCCACGCCATACAGGCGGCTGTCACGCATCGAATCAGGCATCATGCCGAAGAAATTGCCAACGCCCATAGCAGGTTCCAGCACATTTCCGCTGGTAAAGCCCATGCGCTCCACAGCATCGTAGATGGCGCGGATGATCGTGGGGCTGGTGTAGTGAGCATTGAGAACGCTGCCCATGGCTGCGTTGTATTCTTCCGGCGTCAGCAGGTTTCGGAGTTGAGCATATTCGGATGCCCATGCAGCCTTAGGCTCGTCGAAGGCGTCTGCCAGACCGCCCCAGCCAACATACTGGGCAAGAATCTCCTGTTCAGCCGGCGACGCAGGACGGTTATCGGCTTCCAGGGCTTTCAGCACACGGATGGCTTCAACGTTCCTTTTGAACTTCTCCTTCGGCCCGCCTTCACCCAAACGATCATCCGTAATCCGGTAGTTTTCAGGTGTGATCTGCGGAACAGGGGCAGGCTCAAGGGCGGCATTATCTCTGTGCAGGTAGGCGGCGTTG
>OGRL01002780.1_pt1 | contig 11144 bp, 9 predicted proteins | sample 1553481 | NCBI WGS metagenome assembly OGRL01 (sample SAMEA2580036, study PRJEB22360) | human gut metagenome
ATCCGCGTTCTCTATGGTGGCTCTGCCAAGCCCGGCAACATTGCCGAGCTCGTCGCCAAGCCCGACGTTGACGGCGCCCTCGTGGGCGGCGCTTCGCTCAAGGCTGCCGACTTCGCCTCTATGGTCGTCAAGGCAGGCGAGTAGGACATATGGCACAGCGTCATCTTCCCGCACTCCTGATCATTATGGACGGCTGCGGCCGGGCTCCGGCCGATGGCGAGAACGCCGTCGCCGCTGCCAAGACGCCCTTCCTCGATGGCCTGTACGAGAAGTACCCCCACACCACGCTCGGCGCTTCGGGCGAGGACGTGGGTCTTCCCGATGGCCAGATGGGCAACTCCGAGGTGGGTCACCTCAACATCGGTGCCGGCCGCATTGTGTTCCAGGAGCTTTCGCGCATCAACAACGCCATCAAGGACGGCTCCATCGCCAAGAACGAGGTCTTCGTCAAGGCTATGGACGACGTCAAGGCTGACGGCAAGACTCTCCACCTCATGGGCCTTATGAGCCCTGGCGGTGTTCATTCTCACATGAACCACGTCGAGGCTCTGGTCAAGATGGCTGCCGAGCACGGTGTCAAGACCGTTCGCGTCCACGCCTTCATGGATGGCCGCGACGTTGACCCGCAGTCCGGCGCTGGCTACATGAGTGAGTTCTGCGCCTTCCTGGCCAAGATCTCCGAGGAGACCGGTTGCGACGCTCGCGTTGCCACCGTCTCGGGCCGTTATTGGGCCATGGACCGCGATAATCGTTGGGAGCGCATCCAGCGCGCCTACGACGTCATGGTCAACGCGTCCGATGCTGATACCGACCCCGTTGCCGGTATCAAGGCCTACTACGAGAAGGACCCGCGCGGCGACGAGTTCGTCGAGCCCTTCGCTGCCCACAACGAGGGCATCCACGAGGGCGACGCGGCCATCTTCTTCAACTTCCGTCCCGACCGCGCTCGTCAGATGACCCGCGTGTTCACGGACAAGGAGTTCGACGGCTTTGAGCGCAAGCAGATCAAGCTTTCGCACTTTGTGACGATGACCGAGTACGATCCGACGTTTGATGTCGAGGTCGCCTTCCCCAAGACGTTCCCCGAGAACGTCCTGGCCGACGTTATCGCCGCCAATGGCCTGAAGCAGCTGCACACCGCCGAGACCGAGAAGTACGCCCACGTGACGTTCTTCCTCAACGGCGGCATCGAGGAGCCCAAGGAGGGCGAGGAGCGCGTGCTCGTCGCTTCCCCCAAGGTCGCTACCTACGATCTGCAGCCCGAGATGAGCGCTCCCGAGGTGACCGAGAAGCTTGTCGCCGCCATCAACGAGGATCGCGCTGATTTCTACATCGTGAACTTCGCGAACTGCGACATGGTTGGTCACACCGGTGTCTTCGACGCCGCCGTTAAGGCCGTCGAGGCTGTTGACGATGCCCTGTCCAAGGTTGTCCCGGCGATTCTCGCCAAGGGCGGCTTTGCGCTGATTACCGCCGACCACGGCAACGCCGATCACATGTTTGACGTTGCTTCCGACGGTTCCAAGCATCCGTTTACGGCTCACACCACCAACCGCGTGCCGTTCATCATCGTTGATGAGAAGGCCAAGCTCACCGGTATCGAGGACGGCCGTCTTTCCGATATCGCTCCGACCATGCTCACCATGGCTGGTATTGAGCCTTCCGCCGAGATGACGGGCCGCGTGCTCGCCACCGAGGCCTAATAGAAAACAAATAGCGTTTTCTAGTAAGGGGGTTGTCCACAACCGGACAACCCCCTTTTTTGGTATTTCTGCCATTTCCACCCCGTCCTTGAGTGGCAGGTAGGGGAGAGCGGGGGATTGTGGTACAGTACTGGAGTTTGAACTGTTCTATTAAGGAGCTTATCTATGGGTCCGTTCCAGATTCTTCTGTTTGTCGTTTGGGCTGTCTCTGCCGTGGCGCTGACGATTCTCGTCCTGATGCATTCCGGTAAGGGCACCGGCGTTTCGGATATGATCGCTAGCTCGCTGTATAACTCCAGCTCTGCCACGGGCGTCATGGAGCAGAACCTCGATCGCCTGACGGTAATTATGGCCGTTGTTTTTGCCGTGTGCGTCGTCCTGTGCATGTTCTTCTTCCCGCAGGGCATCGTCGGCTACTAAGCATCGGCGTATATACGTTTGCAATGGGTCTCGCAGGTGCGGGACCCTTTTTGTTTACATATTTGTAACAGAGTCAAAATATCCCCACATACTTCGCCCAACTAAAGAAATTCTCGACCGTTAACCGGAATTAGCCCCAAATCGTGCATAAAATGCGCTATTGTATTGCGAAACGTTGGTCCGTTGTGCATAACCAGCCATAGCAGCGGGCGGCGTTTTGATGGTTCGGATCGGATTGTCTCGACATATGTCCGACTGAACATTTCTTTGTCCTATCTCATAAGGAGGATGGCATGGCTGATTCTATGTTCCACCAGCCCGTTATGGGTCGTCGCGCCTTTGTTGGCGGCACCCTCGCTGCGAGCTCCATGGCTTTTCTTGCCGCATGCGGCAAGAAGGGCGGCGACGCTTCCGGTTCTGAGTCCGGTTCGACGCTGAACTTCTACATCAACAACCCGGTCTGCATCGACCCCTACAATGTCCAGGAGGACCAGGGCACTCAGGTCGAGTACCAGCTCTTTGACGCTCTGACCTCTTATGACGCCGAGAAGGGCGAGATCGTTCCGCTGGCTTGCGAGTCCTTTAAGGCCAACGACGACGCCACCGAGTTTACCTTCAAGATCAAGAAGGCCAAGTTCCACAACGGTGACGACGTTACCTCCAAGTCCTTCAAGCTCGGTTGGGAGCGTCTGGTCAACACCAAGTCGGCCATCGCTACCGAGTACGGCCCTTCCGAGGTCTCCTATCACCTTTCCATGGTCGAGGGCTATGACGACCTGCTTGCCGGTAACGCTACCGAGCTCAGCGGTGTTACTTGCCCCGACGATGAGACCCTCGTCGTCAAGCTGTCTTCCGCTTACGCCGACTTCCCCTTCGTCGCCTCTCACCCGGCTCTGGCCCCGGTTCCCGAGTGCGCCGAGTCCGATGTCAAGAGCTTCTACCTTGCACCGGTCGGTAACGGCCCGTTCATGATGGACGGCAAGTGGGAGGATGGTCAGGAGATCAACCTCAAGAAGTTCGACGATTACTATGGCGACAAGGCCAAGATCGATGGCATCCACTTCCAGGTCATCAAGGACATGGAGACCGCTTACAAGGAGTTCCAGGCCGGTAACCTCGATGTCTGCGACGTTCCCGTTGCTCAGATCGACGCTGCCAAGAAGGATCGCGGCGTGTCCAAGGACGGCTACACCATGGGTGACGGCGAGCGCATGCTGCTCGGCGCCGAGCCTTCCACCTATTACCTGACCTGCAACAACACGGCCGAGCCGTTCAACAACGCCGACCTGCGCAGGGGTATCTCCCTGGCCATCAACCGTGAGGCCATCTGCAAGACCATCTTCAAGGGTACCCGTACCCCTGCCGACGGCATTGTTCCTCCGGGCATCGATGGCTACAAGGAGGGCGCATGGGAGTTCTGCGCCTACGACGTCGACAAGGCTAACGAGTACCTCGACAAGGTTGCTCCCGCTGGCGCTAACGGCGATCGTGGCATTAACGTGACTCTGTCCTACAACCAGGACGGTGGCCACAAGGAGATCATGGAGTCCATCATCGGCGACCTCGCCAAGGTTGGCGTTACCGCTGTCTCCGATACCCCCGAGTGGTCTGCCCTGCTCGAGCAGTATCAGAACTTTAACTATCAGTTCGGTCGTCTGGGTTGGATTGCCGACTACCCGATCATGGACAACTTCCTGTATCCGCTGTTCCACTCCGACTCCCTCGGTGGCGACAACCGCTCTGGTTACAACAACCCCGAGTTCGACGCCAAGGTCGACGAGGCCCGTACCACGGTTGACGACGAAGAGCGCGTCGCTAAGATGCAGGAGGCCGATGCAATGGTCGCTGCCGACTGCCCGGTCATCCCGGTGATGTTCTACACGCACACCATCGCCGGCTCCGATCGCATCAAGCACCTCTATGTCGATCCGCAGAAGCACGCCGATCTGGGTACCGCTGAGCTCGCCTAAGAGTTTGCAGCTTCCGTGAGGGTCAAGTATTTACGTAGACCTCATGGGAAACATACAGTTCTCCCTAACCTGGGGTAAACTGGCTGATGGTAATTTTGGGATGCCGGTCTGGCGATCGGCATCCCATTTAGGTTAATCCCTAGATAGGGGAGTGGTATGGGTAAGTACATCGTTAAACGTGTGCTTCAGTTCATCCCGGTGTTTTTGGGCGTTACGCTGATTTTGTTCGCCCTCCAGAATATCGTGCCGGGAGATCCGATCAAGCTGATCGGTGGAGACAAGGCTCTGTCCCCCGAGGTGGAGCTTCAGCTTCGCGTCCGCTATCACCTGGTCCAGTCGGACGAGGACGGCAACGCGATCCTTGACGAGAACGGCGACCCCGTTCAAACGTCGCTCGTGGACCGTTACTTGTATTACATGAACGGCCTGCTTCATGGCGATCTGGGCAATTCGTATCAGCGCAAGCTGCCGGTTACGGAAATCTTTGCCCAGAAGTATCCGTATACGGTCAAACTTGCCGCGTGCGCCATCGTGCTCGAGGCAATCATGGGTATCGGTGCGGGTATCATTTCGGCGGTAAAGCGTTATTCCTTCTGGGATATTTTGGTAACGCTCACCACGTCGATCCTCGTTGCCGTCCCGGCCTTCTGGCTCGGTATGTTGCTGCAACTGTTCTTTGGCGTCATTCTCAAGGACGCCACGGGCGGTGCATTCTCCATGCCGATCTCGGGTGCCGGCGGTGCCAGCTCTCAGTATCAGGATTGGATGCACTATGTGCTTCCGACCATTACGCTGGCTTCGGTTTCGACCGCTTATGCTGCCCGCATTATGCGCTCGCAGCTGCTTGACGTCATGAACCAGGATTACATTCGTACGGCAAAAGCCAAGGGTCTCTCCAATCGCGCGATCATCATCAAGCATGCGCTTAAGAATGCACTCATCCCCGTCGTTACCTATATTGGTGTCGACTTTGGCGGCATGCTTTCGGGCGCCATCCTGACCGAGACGGTCTTTAACTGGCCCGGTATCGGCTATGAGGTCTATCGCGCCATTAGCATGCGTGACTGGCCCATCGTTATGGGCGGCGTTACGCTCATCGTCGTCGTCGTCATGGTGATCAACCTGCTCGTCGACATTAGCTATGCATTCCTCGACCCGCGCATCCGCCTTGGCGGTCCGTCGGATAAGGCCTAAGGGAGGTACGTCTCATGCAGGAAACTGATCCTCAGTCTCAGGAGCAGGCTACCGCCACCAAGGCCGCATCTGCTCCCGCCAAGTCCCGCACGCTGTGGGGCGACGCTTTTAAGCGTCTTCGTAAGAACAAGCTCGCCGTTATCGGTGTCTGCTGGATCATCATCGTCGTTGTGGTTGCCCTGACCGCAGATCTGTGGGCTAAGCCCTGGCTCGGTTCGCCAACGGCTTCCGACTCGACCACCATGGCCCAGACGTCGCTGATGGCTCCGTGTGCAGAGCACCCGTTTGGCACCGACGCCCTTGGTCGTGACATTCTCGTCCGCGTTATCTACGGTGCACGTGTTTCGCTTTCCGTCGGTATTATGGCCACTGCGATCTCCACGGTGATTGGTCTGGTCATGGGTGCCCTAGCCGGTTTCTACGGCGGCATCTGGGATACGATCATCATGCGCTGCGCGGATATCTTCCTGGCATTCCCGTACGTGCTTTTCGTTGTCGCCATGATCGCCGTTATCGGCCGTGGTCTTCAGAACGTCTTTTTTGCCATCGGCATTCTCGGCTGGCCTTCGATTGCGCGCGTCTTCCGCTCTGCAATCTTGACGGTCAAGGAAAACGATTATGTTGACGCTGCGCGCGCGATGGGTGCATCTGATGCTCGTATCGTCGTGCGTCACATCTTCCCGAACTCCGTCGCCTCCATCGTGGTCTACGCGACCATGAACATTGGTGGTGCCATTCTGACCGAGTCCGCTCTGTCCTTCCTCGGCATGGGCGTTATTCCGCCTACGCCTTCGTGGGGTTCCATGATTCAGGACGGTCAGCAGTATCTTCTGACTGCTCCCTGGATGATGATCATGCCCGGTCTGGCAATTCTCTCGACGGTGCTTGCCTTCACCCTGCTGGGTGACGGTCTGCGCGACGCCCTCGACGTCAAGATGAAGGACGCATAAGGATGAAGAAGAACAAGAACTATGTGGACCTGAAGGACCAGCCGGTTCCCGAGGGCCAGCATCTGCTCGAGGTCGATGACCTTAAGATGTATTTCCACACCGAGGATGGCGTTGTTCGCGCTGTCGACGGTGTCTCCTACACGCTCGATCGCGGCGAGACCCTGGGCGTCGTCGGTGAGTCCGGCTCCGGTAAGTCCGTGACCGCCATGACCATCATGGGTCTTATCTCGATGCCTCCGGGAAAGATCGAGGGCGGCGACGTTCGCTATCGCGGTCGTTCTATCCTCGAGATGACCGAGGAAGAGATGCAGCACATTCGCGGTAACGACATCGCGATGATCTTCCAGGATCCTATGACCTCCTTGAACCCGGTCTATAAGATCGGCAAGCAGGTGGGCGAGGGTCTTCGTCTGCACCGCGGCTACTCCAAGCAGGAGGCGCTCAAGCGTGCCACCGAGCTTTTGGACCTCGTTGGTATTCCCGAGCCCGAGAAGCGCGTCAATGAGTATCCGCACCAGTTCTCTGGCGGTATGCGTCAGCGCGTCATGATTGCCATGGCTCTTGCCTGCGATCCCGATATTTTGATTGCCGACGAGCCCACGACTGCCCTGGACGTTACCATTCAGGCTCAGATTATTGAGCTTATGCAGGAAATGCAGGAGAAGAACGGCAACGCCATCATCATGATCACCCATGACCTGGGCGTTGTCGCTGATATGGCCGACAAGATCATGGTTATGTACGCCGGCCGTCCCGTCGAGTTCGGTACTGCTGAGGAAATCTTCTACGAGAGCCGCCACCCCTACACCTGGGGCCTTATCCGCTCCATCCCGGAGCAGGCCATCGATGAGAAGAAGCCGCTTACGCCGATTCATGGCAACCCGCCTTCGCTCATGAACCTGCCCGAGGGCTGCGTGTTCTCTCCTCGCTGCCCCTATGCGACGGATAAGTGCCGCAAGCAGCGCCCCGAGCGTTTTGTTACCGAGTCTGGTCACTATTCTGCGTGCCACTACGCTGGCGACCCCGAGTTCCTCAAGAACGCTCCTGTGACGTCCCGTACGCGCAAGGATTCCAAGAAGGGAGGCGAGGCGTAATGGCAGATACCAACGAGCGTACTCCGCTGCTGAAGGTCGAGCACCTCTCTAAGGAGTTCCCCGCTGAGTCCGGCATGTTCGCCAAGCGCTTCTCCAAGCGTGTCGTCTCTGCTGTAAATGACATCTCTTTTGAGATTTATCCTGGCGAGACCTTCGGTCTGGTTGGCGAATCTGGTTGCGGTAAGTCCACCACGGGCCGTACCATCATGCGCCTGACCAAGCCGACCGCCGGTAAGGTGTTCTTCCAGGGTAAAGATGTTGCCGAGATGAGCAAGCATGAGATCAAGGACATGCGTCGCGAGATGCAGTTTATCTTCCAAGATCCTTATGCTTCGCTCAACCCTCGTATGACCATCGGTGAGATCGTCTCCGAGCCCATGACCATTCATGGCGTTGGTACCAAGGAGGAGCGCATTGAGCGCGTCCGCGAGCTTCTTGATGTCGTCGGACTGAACCCCGAGCACATTAACCGCTATCCTCATGAGTTCTCTGGCGGCCAGCGTCAACGTGTCGGCATTGCCCGCGCGTTTGCTCTGAAGCCCAAGCTGATTATCTGCGACGAGCCAGTTTCCGCTCTGGATGTGTCCATTCAGGCCCAGGTTCTGAACCTGCTCAAGGAACTGCAGGACAAGTTCGGTACCGCGTATCTGTTTATCGCTCACGACCTGTCCGTCGTGCAGCACATTTCCGATCGCGTTGCCGTTATGTATCTGGGTAAGATGGTTGAGGTTTCGGACTGGAAGACGCTCTATAGCGAGCCTCACCATCCGTACACGCAGTCGCTGCTGTCTGCCGTGCCGGTTCCCGATCCGGATATCCAGAAGACCCGTAAGCGCATCATCCTCGCCGGCGATCCGCCGTCGCCGCTGGATCCGCCGACCGGCTGCCGGTTTCCACACTCGCTGCCCGATCGCGCAGAGTATCTGCTCTGAGAAGCTTCCCGAGTTTAAGGAAGTCGCACCGGGTCACTGCTGTGCGTGCCACTTCGCGGAGCCGTTCCCGATCAAGGAATCGCACATCGACCTGTAGTCGGTTGTTATTGTCCGGGCCCGTGCTGGACTTAGTTTTCAGAACATTCCGCAGACCAGGAAACCCCCTTATCCGCAGCTTCGAAGAAGCAGGATAAGGGGGTTTCCATGGTCGAGGACGTTCTGAAAACTAAGCCCGGCCCCGCCGGACAGGTCACACTACTCGCAGAGCAGCTTAGCGATCTGGACGGCGTTGGTTGCCGCGCCCTTACGGATTTGGTCGCCACAGCACCAGAAGGTGATGCCACGCGCAGACTCGGGGTTCGAGATGTCGCGGCGCACGCGGCCGACCCAAATCAGGTCCTGGTCGGAGGTGTCCATCGGCATGGGGAAGCGGTCGTGTGCATCCTCGGCAGCCATATCGTCAACCAGCTTGACGCCGGGAGCGGTAGCAAGCGCAGCACGGGCCTCCTCAACCGTAATATCGCGCTCAAACTCGAGCGTAATGCTCTCGGAGTGCGAACGCAGCACAGGCACGCGCACGCAGGTGCAGGAGACGAGCAGATTGTCGTCGTGGAGCATCTTGCGGCCTTCGTTCTGCATCTTCATTTCTTCGCTCGTATAAGCCTCATCGTTAAAGCCGCCAATCTGCGGAATGAGGTTGTAAGCGATGGGATACGGGAAGACCTTGCAGGGAGCGGGCGTGCCGGCCGGCGCTTTCACCTCAGCCTCAAGCTCATCAATGCCGCCCTTGCCGGCACCGGAAACGGCCTGATAGGTCGAAGCGATGAGGCGCTTCACTTTAGCCTTGCGGTGCAGCGGCGCGATGGCCGTAAGACCGATGATCGTGGCGCAGTTCGGATTGGCAATGAGCCCCTTGCTCCACTTGACGTCTTCGGGGTTGACTTCAGGGATAACGAGCGGGACTTCCGGATCCAGCCGGAAGGCGCTCGAATTGTCGACCACCGTAACGCCGAGCTTGGCGGCGTCGGGCAGGAACTTCTTGGCCACATCGTTGTCAGCCGCGCCTAAGAGGAGATCAAGCCCCTTCATGCGTTCGAGACTCGCCTCTTCGACCACGTATTCTTTGCCCTTGAAGGCGAGCTTCGTGCCGGCGCTGCGCGCGCTGCCGAAAAGACGAAGCTCAGCAACTGGGAAATTACGCTCGGCCAGTACGATCATCATCTGTTCGCCGACTGCGCCCGTGGCGCCGAGAATGCCGACTTTGAGTGCTTTGGGTTCGGTCATGATGTAATTCCTCTGGGTTTGCTTGAATTCAGTTCATCGTGAAGCTTCAAAAAACGCGTTCTGCCGCTCGAGGGAGCGCGGCTGCCGTCGGGCAGTCCGCTTCCCCGGCGCAGCAGGCGCCGCTAAGCTTATTTCGTGAAGGTGTTGTAGAGCGCCTGAACGGCTTTCGAGAAGTCCTGCTGAGAGACGCCGACGATGATGTCGATTTCGCTCGAGCCCTGCGAGATCATGCGGATATTGACGTTGGCTTCGGCCAAGGCGCCGAAGAGCTTCGCAGACGACCCCACGCGGGCATTCATATTGCGGCCGACAACGGCAATCAGTGCGATCGGTTCGGGCACACGGATCGAATCGGGCGCAATGGCCTGTTTGATTTCCGAAAGGATTTCGTAAAGGTTGTGTTCAACATCCTTTTTGTTGACGACGACATTGAAGGAATCAATGCCGCTCGGCAGATGCTCAATTGAAACGCCGTATTTGTTGAGCACGTCGAGCGCGCCCGAGACGATGCCCACCATGGTGGACATGTTGCGCTTGACAATTTCAATCGAGAGGAACCCCTTCTTGCCGGCGATGCCGGTGACGAGCGGCCCCGTGTCGCGGTCAGAGATCTTGTCGAGCACCAGCGTGCCCGGATCCTGCGGACGGTTGGTGTTGAGCACGTGAATCGGAATGTTGTATTCGCGGATCGGGAAGATCGCGTCTTCGTGCAGAACGCTCGCTCCCATGTAGGAGAGTTCGCGAAGCTCCGCATAAGTGATCTTCTCGATGTTCTTCGGATTGGGCACAATGCGCGGGTCGGCCATCAGGAAGCCCGACACGTCCGTCCAGTTTTCGTAGAGGTCCGCCTTGAGGCAGCGCGCAAGAATGGAACCCGAAATGTCCGAGCCCCCACGGGTCATCACCTTGATCTTGCCGTCAGGCGTCGTGCCGTAGAACCCCGGCATAACGAAGCGGCTGTTCTTTTGCAGAACGCCCTTGAGGTTTTCCGTCGTCTTCTCAAAATTAAAGGTGCCGTCAAACTCCATCGCTACGACGTCCTTGGCATCCACGAAGGGGAAGCCGAGGAAATCGGCCATCAGACGGGAGGTGAAGTATTCGCCGCGGCTCGCAATGTCGTCAATCGTGAGGTCGGGGAGCGCTTCGCGGAATCGGCTGAGCTCTTCCTCAATGGGCGTATCGAGGCCGAGCTCGTTCTTAATCTCGAGGAGCCGCCCCTTAATCAGATCAAAGACGGGCTGGCAGTCCACGTGATATTCAATATGGGCGCGGCAGAGGTAGAGGAGATCGGTGAGCTTATTGTCTTTAGGGGTCTTGCGCCCGGCAGCGGAAATAACGACGAAGCGTCGTGACGGATCGGCCTCGATGATGGCCTTGACTTTGCGGAATTGTTCTGCGGAAGCGCAGCTGCTGCCGCCGAATTTCGTGATCTTAAGCATGATTAGAGAGTCTGTTGGGTTCAGGGTTCGGGTTGAAAGGTCATGAATTCGCCGGTTTCGCGGGCAGCACGGGCGAGTTCTTCGAGGGTGCGGTCGGGCAGAATCCCGTGGGCGGTAAGCCCGGCTCCGCGAAGCAGCCCCGCGTCATAGACGGGGGG
>OGRL01002784.1_pt1 | contig 11113 bp, 8 predicted proteins | sample 1553481 | NCBI WGS metagenome assembly OGRL01 (sample SAMEA2580036, study PRJEB22360) | human gut metagenome
TTATTCAATATATATCAATATGTTTATATATTTAACTCCTACATCCGGCCATTTCTTCGACTTTCCCATAGACCGTATAAAGTCCCCCTCTCCTTCGTTTAAATCAACTAAAGAAAATTAAACAGCTATATATCAACATATTGATTTTTAAGAATTAATTCGTAAATAAGAAATTCCTCAGAAATTACACTAATGATTATTTCCTGAGCCACGCATAGGATTCTCCTCAAGCATTAAGCGGTTAGGCGGCACATTCAATCCCGTTCTCCAAACACTTGACGCTGCCAGCCGCAAAAATACTTAAAAGGCTTAACAAGTTTTTCTAAAACCTTTAGAAAAACATTTATTAAAGAGGATCATTCCATGCGAAAACTCTACGTTGCCGCAACCGAAGCCTGTCGTTCAGCTTTTGAATGTGAACGTGAAGTCATTGATTTCGACAATGCCAACTTCACTGAGGTTTCCATCGCCGTCATGACAGCTGAAGAAGCGAAGGCCGGCAAGCTTGAGCGAGTTGAGTCGACCGCCTTTGGCATTCCCGTCGTCATCCTGAACGAATGCGGTGAGGTTGATCCGACGCTCATCGGTCGTGCTGACAGCATCATTGACTGCAAAGCCGATGACGCCAAGCTTTACGGTCGTCAAATCGATACGCTTGCGCTGAAGTATGAGAAAAAGGTCCTCCCGCCGTTCTTCGGCAGTCTCGAAGAGTATGTCGGTAATGGTTATGCCCAGTTTGACTGCCCGGGTCATCAGGGCGGTGCTTTCTTCCGCCGTCATCCTGCCGGCCGCGAATTTGCAGAGTTCTTTGGGGAAAACATTTTCCGCTCAGACTTGTGCAACGCCGACGTTTCGATGGGCGATCTGCTGATTCATGAAGGTGCGCCGTGCGTTGCCCAACAGGAAGCCGCCCGCATCTACAACGCGGACAAAACGTACTTTGTGCTCAACGGCACGTCAGCCTCCAACAAGGTTGTCCTTAATGCACTCCTCGCTCCGGGCGATCTGGTTCTTTTCGACCGCAACAATCACAAATCCAATCACCACGGTGCCCTGCTGCAGGCCGGCGCCACCCCCATTTATCTTGAAACGGCCCGCAATGCATACGGCTTCATCGGCGGCATTGATGAGCACTGCTTTGACGAACCTTACTTGCGCGACATGATTCGTGAAGTTCGTCCGGAAAAGGCTGACGCAAAGCGTCCCTTCCGTCTGGCCATTATTCAGCTCGGCACTTATGACGGCACAATCTACAACGCCCGTCAGGTCGTGGACCGCATTGGTCACCTCTGCGACTACATCCTCTTTGACTCTGCCTGGGTGGGCTACGAACAGTTCATCCCGATGATGAAGGACTGCTCACCGCTGCTTCTCGATCTCGGACCTGAAGATCCGGGCATCTTCGTCACGCAGTCCGTGCATAAGCAGCAGGCCGGTTTCTCGCAGACCTCGCAGATCCATAAGAAGGACAGCCACATCAAGGGACAGAGCCGCTACTGCCCGCATAAGCGCCTCAACAACGCTTTCATGATGCATGCATCCACCTCTCCCTTCTACCCGCTCTTTGCGGCGCTTGACGTCAACGCGAAGATGCACGAAGGCCAGAGCGGTCAGCGCCTTTGGGCAGACTGCGTCCGTGTGGGCATTGAAGCCCGCAAGCTGCTGATGAAAACCTGCAAGTACATCAAACCGTTCGTGCCGGCTCAGATTGACGGCAAGTCGTGGGGTGATTATCCCACCGATGAAATTGCACAAAACCTGCGCTTCTTCGAATTCGAACCTTCCGCGAAATGGCACAACTTCGAAGGCTACGGGGAACACCAGTATTTCGTGGATCCCTGCAAGTTCCTTCTCACGACGCCTGGTATTGATGCAGAAACGGGGAACTATGCCGACTTTGGCGTACCCGCCACGATTCTCGCCAACTTCCTGCGCGAAAACGCCATCGTTCCGGAAAAGTGCGACTTGAATTCGATCCTCTTCCTGATGACGCCGGCAGAGGATACGGCCAAGATGGAACACCTTATTACGCAGATCAAGCGTTTTGAAGAGTTCCTTGATGCAGACGCTCCTCTCGCTGACGTACTGCCTTCCATCTACTACGCCAACGAAGAACGCTACAAGGGCTACACGATCCGTCGTCTCTGCCAGGAAATGCATGACTTCTACAAGTCCCGCAACGTCAAACAGCTGCAGAAAGAGATGTTCCGTCGCGCGCACTTCCCGCATCGTGCACTCGATCCGCAGCAGGCTCACTTCGAGTTCATCCGCGGCAATGCCGAACTCGTTCCGCTCGAAAAGGCCGCTGGCCGCATCGCTGTGGAAGGTGCTCTGCCCTACCCGCCGGGAGTGCTTTGCTGCGTGCCGGGTGAAGTCTGGGGTGATTCCGTCCTTAAGTACTTCCTTGCACTTGAAGAAGGCATCAACCGCTGCCCGGGCTTCGCACCCGAACTGCAGGGTGTCTACATCCAAAAGGATGCTGACGGCCGCAAGCGCGCCTACGGCTACGTGCTGACCAAGGAACGTACTGCTGAACTCGGCATTAAAGGCTAATCACTAACCCATCCACCTTCGGGCAGTCGTCGTAATGGCTGCCCGAAGCTGATCCCAACAAATACAGAGGTGACAACTTATGTCCGGTTCCTCGAGCAAAATGAGCGTAACGCAGCTTACGCTCCTAACTGCCCTCAACATGATGGGCTCCGGCATCATCATGCTCCCGACTAAACTTGCTGAAGTCGGTACTTTCTCAATTGTTTCCTGGTTGGTCACGGCCGGCGGTTCCACTGCTCTGGCCTACGCTTTTGCAAAATGCGGCATGCTTTCGCGTAATCGCGGCGGCATGGGCGGATATGCTGAATATGCTTTTGGCAAATCGGGATCATTCCTTGCCAACTACGCCTATTGCGTATCACTCCTGATTGCGAACATCGCTATTGCTATTTCGGCGGTCGGTTATGCCGTTGCACTCTTCGGTCTCAAAACGACTCCGTTTGAAACCTGCCTGCTGACGATCGTCGTTCTTTGGATCTGCACGGTCCTCAACTTCAAGGGCGCCAAGATCACTGGTCTCATCTCCAATTTCACGGCTTGGGGCGTCATCATCCCTGTCGCCGGTATTTCTGTAATTGGCTGGTTCTGGTTTAATCCTGAAACGTATATTTCCGCTTGGAATCCCCACGATCTGCCGACCTTTGACGCTATCAGCGCCTCCATTTCAATGACTTTGTGGTCCTTCCTCGGTCTGGAATCTGCTTGCGCAAACTCCGAATCCGTCGACAATCCTGAAAAGAATGTTCCGAAGGCTGTGCTTGGCGCCACGATCGGTGTCGCCGTGATCTACATCCTTTCGACCAATGTCGCTGCCGGCATCGTTGACAACGCTGAACTTGTGAAGTCGACCGCTCCCTTCGGCCTTGTTTTCGCGACCATGTTCAACGGCACCGTTGGCCAGATCGTTATGGGTCTGATGATCATGTCCTGCTCCGGCTCGCTCCTGTCCTGGCAGTTTACGATCGCCCGCGTCTTCAAGTCCTCGGCCGACGAAGGCTACTTCCCGAAGTGGTTCTCCAAGGTCACGAAGGATGATGCTCCGGTTCTGGGCATGACGATCATCGTCTCGATCCAGACACTCATGTCCTTCATGACGATCAGCCCGTCTCTCTATCGTCAGTTCAATACGCTCGTTGACCTTGCTGTGGTCACTAACGTTATGCCGTATCTCCTCTCGATGGCTGCCGTGTTCGTGATGCTCAAAGCCGAAGGCGTCAGTGGCCATCAGGCGAAAGTGGTCAAGCTCATGGCCTTCATCGGCACGGTGTACAGCCTCTATGCACTCTATGCTGCCGGCTACGAAGCCATGATGTACGGTGCACTCGCAACCTTTGCCGGCTGGTTCTTCTATGGCCTGGCTGCCGAAAAGCTCTTCAAGCGTAATCCGAAGTCGAATGTCGCTCTGGGCGTCACCGGTGACGATTAACTCCTAAACCTCAGCCGAAGCATCTGAATTCAATGCTTCTCTCGCATAGGCTGCCGCCCCCGATATTTCGTGGGTGGCAGTCTCCAATTAACTGCCGCCCAATGATTTTCATTCGCCTGCCAGGGGCGCGCCAATCCCGTTTATTCAATAAACGTAATCTTATATTTATTATACGTTAACAATATATACAGATAGAAGCGCCCATCGTTGATATGGTTTTACGGATGATGGCTTCGGCATGTTTTAAGATACTGCCGATTTCTAGACATTAAGAGGCGTATATGCCAAGAAGAATAATGAGCGTGACACAGCTCACGCTTCTAACTTCCCTAAGCATGATGGGAGCAGGCATCATCATGCTCCCGGCAAAATTTGCCGAGATCGGCGCCATTTCAATGCTTTCATGGATTGTCACTGCCCTCGCCTCGGGAGCAGTGGCGTACGTTTTCGCTCAATGCGGCATGCTGTCAAAAAGAATGGGAGGATTGGGCGGCTTTGCAGAGTATGCGTTTGGCGAACCCGGCGCTTTTCTCGTCAACTATTCTTATGCAATCTCGCTCGTCTTCGGCAACATTGCCATCTCTCTGGCTGCAGTGAGCTACGGTCTGAGTTGGTTCCATCTGCCATTTTCTTCAGTATTTGCCTGTATCGGCTGCGTACTCCTTTTATGGATCGCATCGCTTCTCACCTTCCGCTCGCTTACATCACGGGCCGCATTACCGGCATCTTCGTCTGGGCTCTCCTACTGCCCTTGATTACGCTTGTTATTGTCGGCGGCTTTTGGTTTGATCCTGCGCTCTATGCGGCCAATTGGAATCCACACCAAATTCCGACGCTTGATGCGGTATCGTCAGGCATTTCAATGACCTTTTGGGCATTTCTGGGTTTGGAATCGGCCTGTGCCAATGCCGAATCGGTGGAAAATCCAGAAAAAAATGTGCCTAAGGCCGTTATCTGCGCAACACTTCTAACGGCCTTCATCTATATCGCAACGACTAACCTAACCGCAGGGCTAGTTCCCAACGTAGCCCTCCTTCAGTCCGATGCGCCATTTGCTGTAGTTTACGCCTCGCTTTTCGGCGGAACATCAGGTGCAGTCGTCTCATTTCTGCTGTGGCTAGGATGTGCCGGCTCCCTTGTTTCCTGGCAGTTCACCATGGCTCGCGTTTTCGCGTCATCCGCACATGCCGGGTTCTTTCCTCCAATCTTTGGCCAAATGAACAAGCATGACGCTGCCGTGAAAGGACTAGTCATCCTCACTGGCGTGCAGAGTCTTCTCTGTCTGCCGATTTTGAGCCCATCGACCTGTACGATCTATGAACAATTTACTGATCTTGCCGTCTTCATCACCCTTTTTGCCTTCGTACTCTGCATGAGCGGGAGCTTCGCGCTTGCTAAAGCCGAATGCACATCGCTCGAACGGCGAGAAACCATCAATAGTGTTGCTATCGTGGCGATAGCGATGCTGCTTGGTTCGCTCTATTGCCTGAACTTTGGCACCATGAAAATTGGCACCGTACTGCTGTGCTTAGGCTGGGTCTATTACGGCATGCTCAAAGGTCTACCGCTTTCCAATCAATAAGGGTATTTTTTGAAGCCTAGTTCAACTTCATCCAAAAGGAAAGAGCGCGCAAAATCCATGAATTTTGAACGCTTCTTTCCTGACTTACGCTGCCCTGCTACTGCGGCTTCAGATGCCTCAGCCGCAATATCAGAGGTATCTGCCGAAATATCCGAATCCTGCGCCAACTCCTCTTCCTGTGCACAGCGGAGAAGCTCAGCTCCAACTACAAGCTGATAACCGCGTTTAGGCACTGTCGCGATATATTCCCGCGCCTCTTGACGGCCGCGTCCATCGCGCAGCGCTTTGCGCAGTTCAAAAATGTTCTGCGTGACGGTTTGATCCGTCACTACAGAACGATTCCAAAGGTGCGCAACCAATTCCGTTCGCGAAATCACATGATCGGGATGCCGAGCAAAGAAAATTAAAGCGTCCATCAGGCGAGGCGGAACTTTCACCTCCGACCCGTCGCGACGAAGGGTATTCTCGGCCGGAAATACCGACCAATCTCCAATTTTCCAAATTTCGCCCAACATAGCTGCTCCCTCTGCAGGTCTTATCAGCTAAGTGAAACTATCTAGTTTACTCATAATCACCGAGGTATATCGGCGCGTTTCCCAGCTGAAAAACCCTGTATTTGCAGATGCCTGTCTCTCTTTATTGCTTCAAAAACAAGCTGTTATACATAATGACCTCATTCTATCTCAGCTCTTTCGCCCGGCATAGTCAGGGAAATAACGCAATCACCGTTTTCGATGTATCTTGAGTGACTTGCAGTGTCCGTAGTTTCCCTAGATGAATTGTCGATATCAGCTGCCGTCCGCATCACCATGCCCATAAACAACTGATGCAGATAAGCTCATGGATCGATAGACCCCATAAGAGAAAACGGCACGTCGGTTTATTTCATCCAACATGCCGTGAGGGCCTCTCGGCGTCTGCTTAAACACCGCCGCCGCTCGGTTTGGTGCTGCTTAAAGCCCTTCAGACAGCCAAACGCTCCATCGCGAGCTCTACCCAAATAGCTGCGCCGGTCGGCAGAACACGGTCGTCGAAGTCAAAGGAGGGATTATGCAGATTGGTTGCGCCGTGCGGAGCCTGACCGCCCAAGAAGCAGTAGGCGCCCGGCACCTTTTCGAGCATAAAGGAGAAATCCTCACTTCCCATCTGCGGATTCGCGGCCCACTGAGTCTTGTCTTCACCAACAACTGCAGCAGCAGCCTTCTTCATGGCTTCGGCGAGCTGAGGGACATTATCCAAAACCGCATAAATGGACTCAAACTCCACCTCCGCCTTAACGCCGCAGGCGGCAGCGGTCGATACGGCCACTTCTTCGATTCGGCGGCGAAGCATCGAACCGGTTTCGCTCGAAAAGAACCGAGTGCAGCCGCCGAATTCAGCTTCCTGCGGAATGATGTTGAAGGCTGATCCCGTATGGATCTTGGTGACCGACACCACCGCCGAGTCAAGAGGCGCAACATTTCTCGCTACGATCTGCTGCAAGGCCACGGTGACGAGAGATGCCGCCAAAGCCGCATCCGCCGAAAGCTGCGGAGCAGAACCGTGCGCCCCTTTGCCGTGAAGCTTGATCGTGAAAAAGTCCGACCCAGCCATAGCTGCTCCGCTCTTCACGGAGAAAGTGCCGGGCTCAACATCCGTCCAGTTGTGCATCCCATAGATCTCATCCATGGGGAAACGTTCAAAAAGGCCGTCTTTAATCATGGCCAAGGCGCCGCCCGTGCCTTCTTCGGCCGGCTGGAACACGAGGACGACGCGGCCGCGAAAGTTCCGATGCTGCGAAAGGAAACGCGCGGCAGCCAAAAGCATCGTCGTGTGGCCGTCATGACCGCAGGCATGCATTTTGCCCTTGACGGTCGACTTCCAAGACTGCGACGAGCACTCCGTAATGGGAAGCGCATCCATATCGCAGCGCAGACCGATCGAACGTCCCGGCCCCAGATCGCCGTTAATCACGCCGACGACCCCCGTTACGCCGACGTGTTCAATCACTTCAATACCCCAGGAGCGAAGCTTTTGCGCCACGATCCCGGCCGTTCGCGTTTCTTCAAGACCGAGCTCGGGATGCATATGGAAATCATGCCGCCAATCGGCAAGCTCTTCACGCTCAGCTTCGAGCGTCTCCAAAATCTTGTTCATGGTTAAGCGCCTCAGGAAAAAGAAAAATCAGAAAAGATGCGCAGTACGGCCGAACGGGTAGTTCGTACCCGGTGCAGCAGCGATAAGAGACTTGGTGTATTCGTGCTGCGGGTGGAAAAAGACATCCTGCACATGACCCGATTCCACGCATTCGCCGCGGCGAATGACAATCACATCGTCACAAATCTGACTTGCTACTCGCAGATCGTGCGTGACGAAGAGGATGCCGATGCCGAGCTTCACCTGAATTTCTTCCAAGAGCTTCAGGATGTCGGCCTGCACAGAAACGTCGAGCGCGGAAACGGCTTCGTCGCAAATCAGAATTTCAGGCTCACAGGCGAGTGCGCGGGCGATCGAAATGCGCTGACGCTGACCGCCGGAGAATTGATTCGGATAACGATTGAGTGCGTCGGGCGACAGGCGAACAATCTTCATAAATTCCTGCGCGCGCTTCCAAGCTTCTTCCTTGGGAACCCCAAAGTTGACGGGACCTTCCACAATGGATTCACCCACCGTCATACGGGGATCGAGCGAACGGTACGGATCCTGAAAGACCACCTGCAGCCGGCGGCGAAGACCGTGGAGCTTGCGCTTGGGAGCCGCGGCCACATTCTCCCCATTCACCCACACTTCACCCGAAGTCGGATCAATCAAACGAGCAATTGAGCGGGCAAAAGTCGATTTGCCCGAGCCCGACTCGCCGACAATGCCGATGGTTTCACCGCGGCGAAGACGGACCGAGACGCCCTTTAGTGCGCGCACCTTGACCCGCCCGGTAAAAAAGCCTCCGAGCGTATAGGTCTTCACCACATTCTTCGCTTCCAGAAGGGTCGGATTGCCGTCAACCGGCGGGCGGCGACGGGGTTTTAATTCCGGCACCGCATTGATAAGCTTCTGGGTATACGGCTCTTTCGGATGCTGCAGAACCGCGTTGGCAGGTCCCGTTTCGATCTGTTTGCCGAGTTCGAGCACCACGACCTGATCAGCAATTTCACTCACTACGCCAAAGTCGTGCGTAATGAAAAGGACCGCCGTGCCGTTCTTCTTCTGAAGTTCCAAAATGAGCTTCAAAATACTCGCCTGCGTCGTCACATCGAGCGCGGTGGTGGGTTCGTCGCAGATCAGCAGATCGGGCTTAAGCAAGAGAGCCATTGCAATCACAATGCGCTGACGCTGTCCGCCCGAAAGCTGATGCGGATATGAGCGGAAAATTCTCGGCGGATCCGGAAGCCGCACCTCCTCGAAGAGGTCAAGAATACGGATGCGGCGTTCATATGGTCCCATCGGGACGTGTGCTCTGAGGAGTTCATCCATTTGATCGCCGCAGGTCATCACCGGATTCAGAGCGGTCATCGGTTCCTGAAAAACCATGGCCATCTTGGCGCCCCGCAGCCGGCGTATTTCGTCTGGTGTTCGGCGAAAGAGATCCATCCCGAGGAGCTTCACCGAACCCTCGGCCGGTGCGAGTCCCTTCGGCAGCAGTCCCATAACCGTTGAAGCGATAACAGATTTCCCAGACCCCGACTCGCCGATCAGACACGTCACCTCACCCTCATTGACCGTGAAGGAGACGTGCTCAACGGCATTCGGACGATCGCCGCCCGGCGGCAGACTTACGGCAAGGTCTTCGACCTCAAGCACTGGGAGCTTTTGAGCCCTGAGAGAAGATTCCGTCATTTGTCGCTCCGCTTCGAGAACTTCGGGTCCAGTGAATCGCGCAGACCGTCACCGAGAATATTGACTGAAAGGATCGTGAGAACGAGGAAGATGCCGGGCAGCAGCACCATGTGCGGATACGCATTAAATTGGCTGCGCCCTTCGGCCATGATGTTCCCCCAAGTCGCTGCCTCAACCGGCATGCCGACCCCCAGGAAGGACAGAATGGCTTCGACCAGAATGGCTTCGGCACAAACATAGGTGCCCTGCACGATGAGCGGCGCTGTGGCATTGGGGAGAATGTGACGCAGAAGGATCTTCCACACCGGCGTATCCAAGGCAATTGCCGCTTCAACGTAAGGTTCCTCTCGCACCGACAGCACAACGGAGCGCACCAGTCGGGCAATGCGCGGAATACTCGGAATGGCGATGGCGGTCACCACAATGACCAAAGCGTTGCCGAACATAGCGATCAAACTGATCGCGAAGAGGATAGCCGGAATGGACATAAAGCCATCCATCACGCGCATCATCACGGCATCCACCCAGCGGAAATAGCCCGAAAGGAGGCCGGCAACCGTACCGAAGAAAACCGCGAGGAGCGCCACTGAAATGCCGAGCGTGATGGAAACGCGGCCGCCGTAGAGCGTGCGGCTCCAGATATCTCGGCCAAGCGAGTCTGATCCCATCAGGAAGAAGTGCTCGAATTCGTCGCCGTCGAGCGTCATAAAGATATTCGTCGTGCCGGGCAGCAGGTTCTGACTGCCCGGATCGAGCATCGTCGGATCGATTGTCCCGAGCCAGGGCGCAAAAATCGACATCAAAATCAAAAGGAGCAGCACGCCGCCGCCGAGACGGACGGAACCGTTGGCGAAGACTTTGCGCAGAGCGTTCTTAAACATTCCCAGTCTCCTCACTCGCGGATCCGCGGATCAAAGAGCGTGTAGCTCAAATCGATCAGCAGGTTGATGAACATGTAGAGCATCGAGAAAAAGAGCGTGACGCCCTGAATGAGCGGATAGTCGCGCGACATCACCGCATCGATCGTGAGACTGCCGAGCCCGGGGATGGCGAAAACAATCTCCGTCACCACAACGCCGCCGATCAGAATCGCGATGCCGACGCCTACGACCGTGACAATGGGAACCGCAGCATTGCGAAGCGCATGGCCGAGCAGCACCTGCATTTCAGTGATGCCCTTGGCGCGGGCTGTACGGATGAAGTCTTCCGTAAGCATCTCCGCCACCGATGCGCGCGTAACGCGCGCGATGAGCGCCACATAGATGCAGCAGAGCGTGAGAGACGGCAGGATCAGGTGCGAGATCCACCCCTCAATGCTTTCGTCATAGCGGACGTAGCCCTGCGACGGCAGCAAATTGAGCTTTAACCCAAAAAGCCATACGAAGCAGTAGCCCAGCACGAAGGACGGAATGGAAAAACCCAGGACAGAAAAACCCATCAAGGCACGGTCAACCCAGCCGCCTTGGCGGTAAGCCGCCCAAGCGCCGAGCGGAACGGCAATGAGAACGGTGAGAACGATCGTGAAGCCCGCCAGTGACAATGTCGGACCAACGCGGTCGGCGATCAGATCCGCCACCGGCCGGTTGAGAAAGTAGGAGCGGCCGAGGTCGCCCTGAATGAGTTCCATGCACCAGCGCACAAACTGTTCGGGCAGCGGATCGTCCAGTCCCAGCTCGGCGCGGATGCGGGCAATGTCGGCCGCCGTGGGGGGAACGCCCCCCAGGGGCGCGCCTCAAACG
>OGRL01002797.1_pt1 | contig 11083 bp, 10 predicted proteins | sample 1553481 | NCBI WGS metagenome assembly OGRL01 (sample SAMEA2580036, study PRJEB22360) | human gut metagenome
ATATGTTACACCAATTCTCATCTCTTTTTCTCCTTTTCCCTGGATCTTATTTTCAAAGGCGGATCTGTCTGTTCTTTCACACTTCTGATTACAGCAAAATGGATCTCTGCCATCACAAAAGCAGTAATTCCCCCCGGAGATACTCAGTACCTTTCCGTGAACCAGGCTGTCCGCAAGCTTGTAACGTGCGGATTCATATATTTCCGTAACGGTCGTTCTGGAAATCCCCATCTGCTGGGCGCACTGTCCATGCGTATATTTCTTCAGATCAACCAGACGGATTACCTCATATTCATCTACGGTCATCGTTATTTTTTCGCCTGTCGGTATCCCTTCCGGCCTGAAGCTATCATAAGCAGGTTCTATACAGATTCTTCTGCATCTTGTCGGTCGTGCCATCTTGTCTCACATCCATTTCCGTCATATGTCGATAACAATTATAGCACCAGTTGTATTCACATGCAAGATGCATTTCGTGATCTGACGCTTTCCATCCGTGAATTTTAGGAGTACAATACTGATAAATAATTACTGAGGAGGATACCAATGAAGATTGCTGAGATTCTGAAAAAAATGATCTGGGATCGTTTTCATGTGGCTGTGGAATTTGGTGCTGGAAGTATTGTTTATAAAGAAACGGTTACAGAGCCGGTAGAAGGTGTGGGACATTTTGAACCGCTCCGTCATTATGCAGAAGTACATCTTCTGATCGAACCGGGGGAGCCAGGAAGCGGATGCCAGTTCTTTACTGCATGTAGTGAGGATGTACTTGCACGAAACTGGCAGAGACTGATTCTGACGCATCTTGAAGAAAAGGAGCATATTGGTGTATTGACTGGATCGCCACTGACTGATGTGCAGATTACGATTCTTACCGGAAGGGCACATGCGAAACATACGGAGGGTGGTGACTTCCGACAGGCAACTTACCGTGCGGTACGTCAGGGACTTCGCAAAGCAAGAAATATTCTTCTGGAACCGTATTATGAATTCCGATTGGAAGTACCTGCAGAGATGATAGGACGAGCAATGGCAGATGTCCAGAAGATGCAGGGAACGTTTGATGCACCGGAGGTAGAGGGCGAAACTGCAATTCTCAAAGGGACTGCGGCTGTCGCTCAGATGCGGGATTATCAGAAAGAAGTGGTTTCCTACACACATGGAACAGGAAAACTTTTTTGCAGCCTTAAAGGATATGCGCCATGTAAGAATCAGGATGAAGTGGTACAGAATATTGGATATGATCCGGAAGCGGATCTGGAAAATCCGACAGGATCTGTATTTTGCGCGCATGGAGCTGGTTTTGTTGTTCCCTGGGATCAGGTGGAAGCTTATATGCATCTGCAAAGTGGTGTGGATATGGATGAACTGGATAGTGAAAGCTGGTATGAGGACGTGGAAAGTGCGCAAAATCCGGGTACAGCGGTGGATAACGCAAACATTTCCGGAAATATCAGTGGAAAAAACGGAAAGTTTTCTTACAGCGGAAGCTATGAAGAAGAGGAAGAACTGCAGGCTATTTTTGAACGTACTTTTGGGCCGATGAAGCGTGACCGCACTGCTTTCCAGAAAAAGACCGTACACAGTTCGACGCCGGCTACTCGTTACAGAGCAGGGAAACCGCGACAGGAAGAATATCTGCTGGTGGATGGATACAATATCATCTTTTCCTGGGAAGAACTGAATGAACTTGCAAAGGAAAATATTCATGCTGCATGCGACAAATTGATGGATATCTTAAGTAACTATCAGGGGTATCGTAAATGTACGCTGATTCTTGTTTTTGATGCCTACAAAGTGGAGGGACATGTGGAAGAAATCATTACGTATCATAATATCTATGTGGTTTACACGAAAGAGGCCGAGACAGCAGACCAGTATATTGAAAAGACGGTCCACAGGATCGGCAGACAGTATCAGGTAACGGTTGCGACTTCTGATGGGCTGGAACAGGTCATCATTATGGGACAGGGCGCCCACAGAATCTCTGCACAGGGATTGAAGAAAGAGATAGAAGATACGGAAAAAACTGCCAGAGAAGAATGGCATCAGCGCAGACAGAGCAGCAAAACGTATCTGTTTGATCATATGTCAGAGGAGATGCAGGAGCAAATGGAAAAAATCCGTCTGGGAGAAAATAAATGATCTATTTATATAAAAGAAACAAAACAGGAATCTGCATTGACCGTGTATATGGATACGATACGATCGTAGAACTTCCGGATATGCTGGAAGGCTTTCCGGTGACGGAGTTGGGAGCGTATATTTTTTCGGACCATATCGATTCGACAGAATTAAAAATGATGAAGGAAAAAGAAAATTTTTGCACAGAGAACGGCAGGGCGACACGACCTGAGGATGATATGCCGCAAGCTGCGGGAAATCGTGTAGAAGAAATCCGTCTTCCACGTCAGCTCAGGAAGATTGGCCGGTATGCTTTTTATAATTGTTTTCATCTTAAGAAGCTTACGTTCTATGGAAAAATGCAGGACCTGGGTGCAGGAGCACTTACCGGCTGCCACAGGATGGAACAGATTGCGGTGGAGACCGATGAAAAGGGAGAATCCAGTTTACGGGATTTCCTGACAGAGCTTCCGGAGACACTATGCGTTGACATAACGATAGATGGGGAATATGGAAGATTCTGGTTTCCGGAATTTTTTGAAGAAGGTGTGGAAAACACGCCTGCCAGGATCCTGGAAAATCATGTGCATGGAAGCGGAATTCGTTATCGAAACAGTTTCGTACATAAAAAGATCAATACGTTGGAATACGACCGGCTATTTCCATATGCAGTTGCCTGGGAACAGGAGCGGATCGTATTGAATCTGGCACTGGACCGGATCCTTTATCCGGTAAGCATGACAGATGAGGCAAAAGAAAAGTATCTCATATATATAAAGGAACACATACAGCAGGCAATAAGGCTTCTGGGAGAACAGAAAGCATATGATTCCATGCAGCGTATCCTGAGGAAACTTGCGCCAGATCGGGCAGAAACAGAAAAGATGCTTGAAACGGCACAGAGTGCGAATGATTCCAGATGTGTCAGCATTTTAATGAATGAACTACAGAAACATGGAAGAAAACAGAGAAAGGCATTTGAACTGTGAAAAAAGAGTACAGGGGCAAATTTGGAAATTTTGTTCACGAAGAGAGAAAAAAAGAAGAAGAAACTTTGGAAATCTGCGAGGACATTCTGAAAAACTCCAGAAATGAGATGGCTGTTGCCATGCGTTTTCTCCAAAGTGCATTCGGGGCACTGCGTCCGACTGTTTCGGGTGAGACAGATGTTATGGGAACTGACGGGAAACTGCTTTTTGCTTCGCCGACATGGCTTTTGAATACATTTATACAAAACAAAGTATGGATCAATCGTATGTATCTGCATGAACTGCTTCATTGTCTGTTTTGTCATCTCTGGAATCGCAAAGTAAAAGAAGAAAGTGATCAGAGACTCTGGAACCTGGCGGCAGATATTGCAGTAGAGAATGTCATGGATGACCTTTATGAGAAAGCGGTCTATATCCGACCGAACAGTTTCCGAAGAGAAAAGTACCGCCAGTGGAAGGAAAAAAGAACGTTCTTACAGCCGATGCGATGTTTTATCTGTTGATGGAATGCGAAGAAAACGAGATTATCCGATTGGAGCAGGAATTCAGGCGTGACGATCATCATTTCTGGTATACACCGCAGAATCGCAGTGGAATGGCGAGTCACCAGAAAGAATGGGAAGAGATGCGACGCAAGATGCAGACGGAGATTGAACTTTTTTCAAAAGAAGCGGCAGGTGATTCTCCGGGACTTGTGGGGCATTTACAGGCAGAGAACCGGAAGCGTTATGACTACCGGGAGTTTCTGCGGAAGTTTTCGGTTCTAAAAGAAGAGATGCAGGTGGATATGGATTCCTTTGATCCGATCTACTATAATCTGGGATTGGAATTATATGGAAATATGCCTCTGATCGAGCCTTTGGAAACAAAAGAGATGAAGAAAATCGAAGACTTTGTGATTGTTTTGGATACATCGATGTCCTGTAACGGCAGCCTGATCCGTCGTTTTCTGGAGGAAACGTACAGTGTGCTGTCTGAGTCGGAGAGCTTTTTCCGTAAGATTCAGGTACATATCATTCAGTGTGATGAAAAGATTCAGGATGATCAGGTGATTCATGATCAGCGGGAGATGGAGGCGTATCTCCAGGACTTTACAATCCGGGGATTTGGCGGGACAGATTTTCGTCCGGCATTTGCCTATGTGGATCAGCTTCTGAAAATGGGCAGCTTTCAGCGGCTGCGAGGACTTCTGTACTTTACAGATGGATATGGGATGTTCCCGGCGAAGATGCCGCCGTATGATACGGCATTCATTTTTATGAAAGATGATTATCGGGATGTGGATGTGCCGCCATGGGCGATCAAGTTGATACTGGATACCAAGGCACTGGAAAGAGAGAGGACAGCAGAGCATTATGAATATTAAACAGGCAAAACAGGAAATCATAGATACTGTACAGGCGTATCTTCTGAAAAACGAGTATGATGAATATGTGATACCACGGGTACATCAGAGACCGGTACTTCTTCTGGGAGCACCGGGAATCGGAAAGACACAGATCATGGAACAGGCAGCCAGAGAGTGTGGTGTGGCACTGGTCGCTTATACGATCACACATCACACCAGACAGAGTGCGATCGGTCTTCCATTTATCTCTAAGAAAGAATATGGAGGCAGGGAATATTCAGCGACAGAGTACACGATGAGTGAGATTGTGGCGAGCATTTATGACCGTATGAGAGAAACCGGACTTACCGAGGGAATTCTGTTTATCGATGAGATTAACTGTGTTTCAGAGACACTGGCTCCGGCGATGCTGCAGTTTCTGCAGTGCAAAACTTTTGGAAATCATGAAATTCCAAAAGGCTGGGTGATCGTAGCAGCAGGTAACCCACCGGAATACAACAAATCCGTCCGTGATTTTGATGTTGTTACACTGGATCGTGTCAAGAAGATCACAGTAGAACCGGATTATCGTGTCTGGAAAGAATATGCATTCAAAGAAAATATTCATCCTGCAATTCTTTCTTATCTGGAACTTCGAAATAACTGTTTCTATCAGATGGAAACAACGATTGACGGCAAACAGTTTGCAACGCCGCGTGGCTGGGAAGATCTGTCAAGAATCATGGAAGTTTATGAGAAGCTTGACAAGAATATCACGGCAGATGTGGTCGGACAGTATATCCAGCATGAGCGGATTGCAAAGGAATTTGCAGAATATTATGAACTCTATCAGAAATATCAGCAGGATTATCAGATCGCAGAAATCCTGAAAGGACAGCCGTCAGAGGCAATGGTCAAAAAAGTTTCTCATGCGTCATTCGATGAGCGAGTCAGTGTGGTTAACCTGCTATTCTCAGGCGTTCGCCAGGCAGTACGTGATGCTGTTCTTCAGGAAGATGTGCTGGAAAAAGTTTTTGAAGTGCTTAAAAGCCTGAAAGAACCACAGGAAGGTGGAAATCTGGTACAGCGTCTCGGAGACTTTGTGGATAACCTTCGGGCAGAAAGAGAACGTAAGCAGACAGAGGGGCTTCTGGAGCGAAGAGAGGATCGCACGATCCGAAAAGCTGTTGAAGTGCTGGAAGGATATGTGACGCTTCTAAAAAAAGAGCAGACAGAAAACTGGGAAGAAGCCTTTGACATTGTAAAGAATGCTTTCGGAGAATACCGTGCGTCCTGGGATGCTGTCTGGGACGAGTCAGGTTCTACGCTGGAATATGCATTTGATTTTATGGAGGCAGCATTCTATAACAGTCAGGAGATGGTAATTTTCGTATCTGGTATTAATACAGATTATTCCTGCGTTCGTTTCCTGGAAACGTATGAATGTGAACGCTATATCCGCTACAACCGGGATCTGTTGTTTGAAGATGCGAGCCAGGAAATCCGAAGAAGGATAGAAGAACTGTAAAACAGAGAGAACAGTAACCTGTAAACATATGGAACTGTTATCTGTAAGATATAAGGGAAGGAGAAGATTATGAAAAAACAAAGTAAACTTATGACATTTCTGATGTCACTTCTGTTGGTATTTATGCTTGCAGTTCCGGGAAATGCAGTTTCCACGCAGGCAGCAGGACAGGGTGATATGGCTGTACATTTTATTGATGTTGGCCAGGGACTGGCAATCCTCGTCCAGTCAGGAGGAGAAAATCTTCTTTATGATGGTGGAAATCGGGCACATGCGGATGAAGTGGTACAGTATCTGAAAAATCAGCAGGTAGAGACCATTGATTATATGATCTCTTCTCATTATGATGAAGACCACCTGGGTGGACTGGTCAAATGTCTGGATAATTTTGAAGTGGAACATGTGCTGGGTTCTGATTATGTACATACTTCAGATCTGTTTAATACATTTATGAATACTGCTACTGCACATGCGATCATTGTGGAGTATCCGTCTGTCGGAGATACTTATGAGTTTGGAACTGGCAGCTTTACTGTCATGGCGCCGGATGGGATTTCCCAGAACAGCAACGATAACTCGGTAGTCATCCGTCTGGTTAACGGAAACAACAGTTTTATGTTTATGGGAGATGCTGAAGAGACCAGTGAACAGGATATGATCAGTACAGGAATGAATCTGGACTGCGATGTGTTAAGTCTTGGACATCATGGTTCTGCATCTTCGACTTCCTGGGATCTTCTGGAGGCATCTACACCGTCCTGGGCAGTGATCAGCTGCGGACAGGACAATTCTTATGGACATCCGGCTGCATCGACCATGGAAAAACTGAGAGATATGAATATTCCGGTTTATCGTACAGATGATCAGGGAACAATCATTGCTCTTTCTGATGGAGACACAATAAGCTGGAATCAGGAACCATGTAATGATTATACGGCGGGAGATGCAAAGCAGCAGAGTGCAAACAGCGATACCTCACAGGCAGCACAGTATTCTTCAGAAGATACTGCTTCTGCACCGGCAGTAGAAACAGAGACACCGGATACTTCTTCTGATACACAGGGACGCACCGTATGGATTTCTGCAACCGGAAGCAAATATCACAGCAGACCGGACTGCGGAAATATGAACCCGAACAAAGCGACACAGGAAACAAAGGCACAGGCACTTTCACAGGGATATGAAGCCTGCAAAAAGTGCTGGTAAAAAATTAGTAAGTCCTGTAGAAATCCTGGACAAAACGAATAAACTGGCGCACATGTGGTTTCAGAATACGATTTTTACTGTAGACAATATAAAAAGTTCTTTTATGAGCAGATTCTTCAAGTGGAAAAAGAAGGATCTGCTTTGTTTTTTGCAGATCGATCGTAGAGCGTGCGGAAAGAATGGAGATTCCCAGTCCGTTCACAATGGATTTTTTGATACTTTCCAGGTCATTCATGCGGGCAATCACATTGAGGTCACTGGATGTAATACCGAGTTTTTCCAGAAAGATATCCATTTCCTTCTTAGTGCCGGAACCTTTTTCACGGATAATGATCGGATCTTTCATAAAATCCTGAAAGGTGATTGCATGATTCTGCATTTCCAGATAATGCTGGGTTACCGGGGTTGCAATGACAAGTTCATCCTGACAGAAAGGAAGAAAGACACAGCTCTCATCGCTGGTATTCTGTCCAACCAGCGCCAGGTCCACAGTGCCGTCAAGGACGCGGTTGATGGACTCTGCACTATCTGTCTGGATAGAGTGAAAATAAGTATCCGGGTGCGTTTTTCCGTAGGCAGCCAGGATTTCCGGCAGCAGATAGGAAGACGGAATCGTGGATGCAGCAAGGTCGATCATATGTTTCTGGACACCAGTGAAATTTTCGAGAAGGTTGTTACGAATCTCCAGCATGCGTACAGCACTGTCGTAGAGCTGGTAACCTTTTGTAGTGATCGTCGTTTTTTTGGTGGTGCGGATGATAAGTTTTGTATGCAGCTCTTCCTCCAGTGAACGTACATGTGCACTGATGGTTGGCTGGGTGAGATAAAGCTTTCGTGCTGCTTCGGAAAAGCTTCCATAATCAACAACGGCAACAAAAGCCTCTAATTGTTTGAATTCCATGATGTGATACCCCTTGATAATGAAAAATTACTGCATACGGGTGAGTAGTAGCAGATAAAAATGAAAGTTTATAAATGATATGGAGAACCTGTAATCTCTGCAAGGGCATGCAGAGCAAGATCAACTTCGTGATGTGTGTTTTCTGGTCCGAAAGAAAAACGAATCGTTCCTTCTGGGTAAGTGCCAAGTGTTTTGTGTGCACTTGGGGCACAGTGAAGTCCGACACGTGTCATGATTCCGTAAGTGTCATCCATTTCATAGGCAACGCGTGCCATATCTGTTTGTAATGTCTGGACAGATACGACAGAAGTACGTTCTATCGTATTATGTTTTCCTATTGCACGAAGAGTTGATTCAGACGGATCCATCTGCATGAGTCCATTGATAAAATACTGCGTTAATTCCAGTTCATGTTGGTGAAGCTTGCCCATATCTGTCTGCTCCAGATCACAGAGTGCTGCATGCAGACCGAGAATTCCGGGAATGTTTGGTGTTCCTGGTTCGAATCGATCAGGAAGAAAAGACGGAACTTCTTCTGTATGGGAAACACTTCCGGTTCCACCGCTTAAGAGAGGCTCGATTTGGGAGGCGAGTTCATTACGGATCAGAAAACCGCCGGTACCCTGTGGACCGCGAAGACCTTTATGTCCGGTGAAAGCAAGAGCGTCCAGCTGAAGTGCCTCCATATCGATTGGGACAGTACCGGCTGTCTGGGCAGTATCCAGGATAAAAAGAAGTCCATGTTTCTTACAGAATTTTCCAAGTTCCTGTACCGGCATTATGGTCCCACAGACATTAGAAGCGTGCAGACAGACGAGAAGCCGGGTGTTCGGTTTAAGAAGTTCTTCTGCTTTTTCTATAAGAAGAGAACCGTCCGCAGAGCATGGAATACGGTCAAAAGTGACTCCATGCCGGGCAAGCTGTACCAGCGGACGCATGACCGCATTGTGTTCCATAGAGGAAACAAGTACATGGTCTCCGGATTTCAGCAGTCCTTTCAGAAGAATATTCAGACTGGTCGTGATATTGGGAGTGAAGATTACATTTTTGCCTTTTCCGGATGTGAAATGAAACAGGCGAAGAAGCTGTTCGCGAGTCTCGAAGATCTGTTCTTCAACAGAATAGGCAGCCTGATAACCTCCACGGTTCACATTGACAGCGGAACCATTCAGGTAATCGTAAACAGCCTGTGCCACGGAGGGCGCCTTTGGATAGGAAGTACTTGCCTGATCCAGATATATTTTTGCCATAACTATAACCTCGATTCAGATATTCTGATAACAGATATCAGGATTATTTATAAAATATTTCTATAAATAGCTATAAAACAAGACTATAATGAATTAGCTTTTTTGTCAATGAAATGTTATTATTTTATACAAAGAATGTATGCTATAAACAAAAAAATTAGCATAAGAGGGAAAGGGAGGTAACAACAAATGAAAAAAGAAAAAACAACGATCGTTGTGGCAGGGGGGCGGGGCGGGGGGGTCTTCCGAAAGGCGTAAATCTGGTCGGTGTGATCTCAGCAATGCTGGTGTTCTTTGGAAATCCGGCGAACATGGGATTCTGTATCGCCTGTTTCTTACGAGACACTACAGGAGCATTGGGACTCCATTCTGCAGCTGCGGTACAGTACATCCGTCCGGAGATCATCGGGCTGGTGCTTGGTGCATGCATCGTGTCACTGATTACAAAGGAATTTCGTCCGAGAGGTGGTTCGGCACCGGTTACCAGATTTACACTGGGAGCTTTTGTTATGATCGGATGTCTGATGTTCCTTGGGTGTCCGTTCCGAATGATTCTGCGTCTGGCTGGTGGTGACGGAAACGCCATTTTTGGTCTGGTAGGATTTGTAGCAGGTATCCTTACGGGAACATTCTTCCTGAAAAAAGGTTACACGCTGAAACGTTCCTACAAGATGCCGAAACTGGAGGGAGCTGTATATCCGGCATTCCAGATTGTGGTGCTGATTCTTCTGGTAGCAGCACCGGCATTTATTCATTTTACGGAGCCGGAAGGCGGACCGGGAGCCAAACATGCAGCAATCCTAATTTCACTTGCTGCTGGTGTGATTGTTGGTATCCTTGCACAGAGAACACGTCTCTGTATGGTTGGCGGCATCCGCGATGCAGTTCTTTTTGGAGAATATAAACTACTCTTTGGTTTTGTAGCAATTCTTGTCAGTGCGCTGATCATGAATGTGGCACTTGGATTTTTCCACCCAGGATTTGTCGGACAGCCAATCGCACATACAGACGGACTGTGGAATGCACTTGGCATGTATCTGGCCGGGTTTGGCTGCATTCTTCTTGGAGGTTGTCCGATGCGTCAGCTGATTCTGTCAGGAGAAGGAAATACAGACTCTGTTGTTACAGTGCTTGGTCTGATGGCAGGAGCTGCTTTTGCACATAACTTTGGCCTGGCATCTTCCGCAGACGGACCGACTGCAAATGGTAAGATTGCAGTTGTGATCGGCATCGTTGTGGTTGCAGCTATTGCAGTGATCAATTCAATGAGAAAAGAAGAAGCCTGAGTAAAAGAACTGAAAGGAGAATGAAAGATGAAGCGAGTAGACGCAAGAGGACTGTCCTGTCCGGAGCCAGTCATTCAGACTAAGAATGCAATGGCTTCAAAAGAAGCAGAATATGAAGTGCTGGTAGATAATGTAGTTGCGAAAGAAAATGTTTCTCGATTTGTGATGCATCAGGGATATCAGGTGAATGTGGAAGAACAGGGAGACGATTTCCTGCTTAAAATAACAAAATGATGACGTATATTGCGACTTTTTATTCCCATTATGGTGCAATACAGTTTCGAAAAAACTGTGAAAAAATGCATCTGGAGGCGCTCGTCATGCCGGTTCCACGAGATTTGAGTTCTTCCTGCGGAACCTGTGTCCGTTTTGTGGCAGAGGGTGAATTTCCGGAGAAGAATGAAGAGGTGGAGCAGATCGTCCGGATTGAGGATTCCGGATATGTGTGTATTTACATGCAGATGAGGAATAA
>OGRL01002802.1_pt1 | contig 11070 bp, 6 predicted proteins | sample 1553481 | NCBI WGS metagenome assembly OGRL01 (sample SAMEA2580036, study PRJEB22360) | human gut metagenome
GTAGAGCATTCGGCTGTTAACCGAAGGGTTGTTGGTTCGAGCCCAACTCGGGGAGCTAAGATGAAGAAGCGATACAGAAATGAGAAATCATAGCTGTATCGCTTTTTTGCTGTCTGTAGCCATTAAGAAACGCCATCTAACATTTTAACGGTTTTCCATAACATTTCTTCCTGTTCATGGAAGAAAGATTTCGTTATAATAAAATCAGACAGATCACGGAACATGTGCAGAGTCAGGAGTCGTGTCAAGGCGGAACTTTTTCCGATAGGCGCTTGGCGTCATGCCCTGCTTCTGGCGGAAGGCTTTGGTAAAAACTTCGGTATTCCGGTAACCACAGGAAAAAGCGACCGTTTCGATGGAGAGATCCGTATACGATAAAAGCTCGAGCGCACGCGTGATCCGGCAGGAAGAAAGATAGTCCTGCGGTGAGGTATGGAGATATTTCTGAAACAGGGTATAAAGGTAACTCCGGTTGATGCATACATATCTGGCAATATCCGAGACAAGAATTTCATTGGAATAATTATTTCGGATAAACTCAACAGCTTTTTCCACGTAAAGATTGCCGCTCTCCCGTGCAGAAGGATCGGCAAGCGTGATTTCGCGGGAAAGAATTGAGAAAAACTGGTACAGACAGCCTTCCAGAAGATACTGGTCAGAGGTGTCATAGGTATTGTGCTTCTGCATCTGAAACAAGAGGGACTGCAGTTCACCGGAAAAGTTGCACTGGTAGACAGGGTGCTCCTCGGAAAGACCGAGTTCCTGTACATAAGAGGCAGCTTTTTCGCCGTCAAAACCGATCCAGAGATAGGTCCAGGGATCATCCGCATCGGCTTCATAGTAGGTGCGGACATTTGGCATCAGGAAAAAGCCCTGTCCGGCGGTTAAACGGTAAGTGCGGTTTCCGATGGTAAAAGTGCCTTTCCCGGAAATAATATAGTGGATCACGTAATTGGGGCGGACAGCCGGGCCGTAGCTGTGGAACGGCTGGCAGGCTTCGTAGCCGCAGAAGCAGAGATAAAGATCCGAAAATTTATGCTTTGGGACAGGAAGTGTCCAGGAAGTTTCCATAAGTATACCTCACAAAATGAATCATCAGAAAAGCCGGAATGTCACAAAAGGATGAGATTCCGAAATGTCAGTAAAATTATATCGTGTTTTGCAGGATACTGCAAGCCGCTGTAGGAAATCAAAGGCCCGGAGTAGCAGCCTTTGCGGTTCACACAGCACCGGAACACTTGCTGTTCGGGTATGTAAGAAAGTGATTTTGGTGTGAGCAGCCCGAAAAAATGCGATAAGATAAAGGAGAAAAAATCATGGCAATCAAAGTAAGTGAAAATGGACGGTTATTTACCCTCCAGACAAAAGACAGCAGTTACCAGATGTTCGCAGATGACAAAAATGTGCTTCTGCATCTCTACTATGGAGAAAAAATCGGTGAGGAAAATCTTTCCGGTCTGATTTTCTGTACGGATATGGGATTTGCAGGAAATCCGGAGGAAGCAGGCCCTAACCGGAAATATTCTCTTGATACACTTCCGCAGGAAATTCCGGGAAGTGGTGTCGGTGATTTCCGTGATGATATGATTGAGATCCGCCACGCGGACGGCAGCTTTGCAGCAGATTTTCGTTTCGATTCGTTCGAAATTCTGGATCATTCCTATGCCATTCCGGGAATGCCGGCGCTGTACGATACAGAGAAAGAAAAAGGCGAGACTCTTGTTATTACAATGACGGAGAAGGCTTCCGATATTGTGCTGAAGCTGTTTTACGGTGTATTTGAAAATGAAAATGTAATTACGAGAGCGGCAAGACTCGAAAATCACGGAGAAACGGCGATTGAGCTGGAAAAAATGCTGTCATTCAGCATGGATCTGATGTATGAAAATTATGAGATGATCTATTTCTCGGGTCGTCATGCGATGGAGCGTACGGCGGAGCGGATTCCGGTGCAGCATGCAAAAGTCGAGATCGGCAGCACCCGCGGTACATCGAGCCATCATTACAATCCGGCTGTGATCCTCTGCGAGGAGGGTGCGGGTGAGACACACGGTTCCTGCATCGGCGCATGCCTCGTTTACAGCGGAAACTTTGTTGCGGCAGCACAGAAGGATCAGAAAAATCAGACCCGTTTTCAGATGGGTATTCATCCGACCAATTTCTGCTTCCATCTGGAAAAAGGAGAGGCGTTCGATACCCCGCAGGCAATCTTAAGCTATTCCGGAACCGGTCTTACCAAACTGTCACAGCAGTATCATGAGATCATCCGCGAGCATATCTGCCGCGGCGCATACAAGCATGCCAAACGACCGATTCTGATCAACAACTGGGAAGCAACCTATTTTGATTTCAACGAAGAAAAAATTCTGAAAATTGCAGAGCAGGCGCAAAAGCTTGGCATTGAGATGCTGGTGCTTGACGATGGCTGGTTTGGAAAACGAGAGGATGATAACAGTGGTCTCGGTGACTGGTTCGTCAACGAGAAAAAGATGAACGGCTCCATGGCGCAGCTTGCAGAAAAAATTCACAAGATGGGCATGAAATTCGGTCTCTGGTTTGAGCCGGAGATGATTTCCGAGGACAGTGATCTTTACCGTGCACATCCGGATTGGGCATTTGCAATTCCTGGCCGTGTGCCGAATCACAGCAGAAATCAGCTTGTACTTGATATGACGCGTGAGGATGTGCGTGAGTATCTGCTGGAGCGTCTGACAACCATTGTTCATGATGCAAAGATCGATTATGTCAAATGGGATATGAACCGCAGCGTCTGCGATGTTTACAGCCATGTGGCAGCACAGAGCCGGAACGGAGAGCTGTATCACCGCTATGTGCTCGGTGTTTACGATTTGATGGAAAGATTCCTTGCCGCATGCCCGAATCTGCTGCTCGAGGGCTGCAGCGGAGGAGGCGGACGATATGATGCCGGTATGATGTATTATTCCCCGCAGATCTGGTGCAGCGATAATACCGATGCGATCAACCGTCTTTCTATCCAGTACGGAAGCTCGTTCTTCTACCCGATCAGTACCGTTGGTTCCCACGTTTCTGTATGCCCGAACCATCAGACCGGCCGTGTGACACCGTTCCGGACAAGAGGCGATGTGGCGCTGGCAGGAAGCTTTGGATATGAGATGGATCTGAATAAGATTTCAGAGGAAGAAAAAGAGATGGTAAAAGAGCAGGTTGCTGCGATGCATGAATATTACGAGCTCACACACGAAGGCCTGTATTACCGTCTGACCGGACTGAAAAAACAGGATTTCATGGCATGGGAGTTCGTGGCAAAAGATCAGAGCCGCGCACTGCTTACAATCGTAAAGACTGACGCAGAAGGAAATATGCTTCCGGTTCACACGAAAGTGTGCGGTCTTGCAGAGGATAAGCTGTACCGCTGCAGCCTGGACCAGGAAGTCCGCCTTGGCCGTACCTGGAACCGTGCGGGGCTGACCCTGCATCAGGTGCTGGGAGAGTATGAGAGTATCCGGGTCGAATTTACAGAAGTAAAATAAAAAAGATAAGAAAAATCTTCAACTGGATTTGAGGGGGAGGGAACCTCAATCTGGTTGGAGATTTTTTTGCATAAAGAAAATCAAAGCAGGAGGGAAGAAACGTACTCTTTACAGTGCAAAAATAGTTGTGATACAATAAGCAAAAGAAATTTTCTGACAGAAAATAAAGATGGAACTGTCAAGAAAGGAAATTGTACATGAGAAACAGAAAAAACTGTTTAGCTGTTCTTCTGATGACAACTATTGTGGTAATGGGATGTGGAAATCAGCAGGTGGAAAAGGAGAATCCATCGGCTGTCTCCGAAAGAGCATCCAGTGTCCAGGATGAGTCAGAAGATGGTGAAAAAGAGTTTCTTTCTACATACCAGAATATTATAATCACACTTCCAGAAGGCTGGAATGTAATGAGAGATGAGAAAATCCAATGTAGTTTCATATCGGAAGATGGGGAAAGTCTTGAGATATCGTATCGGGAAGGAATGGCAAAAGTGATACTTATGGATTTTCCGGAGGACGAAGAGAGCGCTGAAAATTTGCTCTATCCGAATGAAATAACAGGGGAAAACAGCATCAGCGATTTTATGGTGAAAACAGCTAACGAAGGAAAAGATAACGAGAGTTCCTTTTATCGTTTCCAGGTAAAAAATTCCCTGCAGATTCCGATTGCATTTTTCTGCGGGGTGAAAACGGAGAATGAAGGGTATCAGATCATATGGAAAAAAGGAAGCGGCAGCAACGATACACAGCAAATCGTGCCGGAAATACTGGAGTCTCTGCAGTTCCCGGACAATGAGCTGCTGACAGAAACATTTCAGACGGCCTGCCAGGAGCAGAAAAGAGCGCTGGAAGCAGAAAATAATTCGGATGGCGTGAAAAAGCAGAAGGGTAAGAAAACCGTCACCTGTATCTCACCGGTCAATGTACGTACAGAACCCAACGTCAGCACAAGCCAGGTTATCGGAGCTCTGACGACAGGGGAAGAAGTGGAAATGCTCGGAAAAGAGAACGGATGGTACAAGATTTCGTATGAGGGAAAAACGGCGTATGTGTACGAAGACTATGTGAAAGAAAAAGAAAATTAAAAAAATGATATTTTCAAAAAAGCTGCCGAAGCAAACAGAACCGGTAGCTTTTTTGAAATAATTTTGAAAAAGAAAAATCCCGGAAACCATCTGTTTCCGGGAAAATAGAGGCGTCGACCGGATTTGAACCGGTGGATACTGGTGTTGCAGACCATTGCCTTACCACTTGGCTACTGCGCCATATTTAATTAAATGACTCCAACGGGAATCGAACCCGTGTTACCGCCGTGAAAGGGCGATGTCTTAACCGCTTGACCACGGAGCCGAAGTTTTTGATTTGTCTGCCGTGATTTTTGCTCAGCGACAAGTAGTATATTATCATAAGAAAACGAGTTTGGCAAGTGTTTTTTGAAAAAAAATCAAAAATTTTTGAGATTTGTGTTGCCGTGCATTCAGAAGGAAAAAATTTGCCGGGTCAGGGCATGGCTTTTCGATATTCTTCCGGTGACATACCAAAAGTCCGGCGGAAAATGCTGGCAAAATAGCTGGGGCTTTCAAATCCGGTATGCAGAGCAATTTCCAAGATAGAAAGCGAGCTGCCGGTAAGAAGATCTGCGGCTTGGGTTACGCGGTACTGGTTGATATAGGAAATAGGCGTTGTGTGAAAGTGCGTTTTGAAGAAACGACAAAAATATTGTGGATTCATATTGAGTATAGCAGCAAGATCTGAAAGACGGATTTTAGAATCATAGTTATCCTGAATATAACGTAAGAGTTTTTTACACTGATCAGATCTTTCTTTTTTACGAGTGCAGAGGGGTTCCGGATGAAGAAAAAGCTGGTATTGCGCCAGAAGTGCAAGAATCCGATACATGTCACTTTTGATCAGAAGAAACCAGCCGATGGGTTTGGTATCGTATGCATACAGGATTTCCTGGAAAAGCTCAGATAATGTCAGTACAAATGTTTTCTGTGTCTGAGAGGAGGCTTCAGCAGCAGAAAGCTCTTCCAATGGAAAAGCCGGAAGAAGCAGTTGATGAGAGAGCAGCGGACGAATCCAGTCTGCTTCACAGGAATCCAGATAGGCACATGAGAGAATTTCTGGAAGAAATACAAGGGCATGGTGAACCGAAGGGGTAGTTCCAATGCTGCAGAGCTGATGCAGTTCGTGACTGTTGATGAAAAGAAAAGTACCTTCGGAAATTGTCCGGGTTTCAGTTTTCAGTGTCAGAGTGAGAGTACCTTTTTCAACCCAGATCCATTCTAATTCTTTATGCCAGTGAAAAGGAACAGAGAGCCCGCCATGCGCATAATCCTGATGATAGATATGGAGCGGAACAGGTTCGGTTCCATGCACGGTAAAATCCCGGATTCCGCCAGAAAGAACAGGGGAACAAGATTCAGGAGAAAAGAGCTCTTTTGAACGTTCTTTTTTCATAAAAGTCAAAATCCTTTCATTAAATACGAAAATCAGGTTAGAAAATATAAGATAATATCATTATACTGCTCTTATAGGAAAAAAGAAAGAGAGGACAGAAAATGAAAAGAGAGTGGTGGCATAGCTTAACCGTATATCAGATTTACACCAGAAGCTTCTGTGACAGCAACGGAGACGGCATCGGCGATTTTGGAGGGATTCTGCAGAAGCTGGACTATCTGCAGGAGCTTGGTGTTGGAGCCATCTGGCTTTCGCCTTTTAACGATTCTCCTAATTACGACAATGGATATGATGTCAGTGACTATTATAAAGTAATGGAAGAAGCGGGCACAATGGAAGAGCTGGAAGAACTGATCGCAGCCTGTGAAAAGCGGGAAATTGTGGTCATGATGGATCTTGTTTTAAATCATAGTTCCCATCTGCACCCATGGTTCCTGGAAGCCAGAAAGGATCGAAACAGTAAATACCATGATTTTTACATCTGGAAGGAAGGAACGAAGGAGCAGCCGCCAGAAGGCGGCGGAGCATTCTTTGGAGGAAGCACCTGGGAATGGGTGCCGGAGGTTCAGGAATATTATTATCACAGTTTCAGTGTAATGCAGCCGGATCTGAACTGGAAAAATCCGTCGCTTCGGAAAGAGCTGTACCGGATGATCCAGTTCTGGATGGATAAAGGGATCCGTGGTTTCCGGCTGGATGCAATTGACAATATTGTAAAAGATGGACATGGAGGAAATGATACTCATTCAGAGCAGATTCATACATACTTAATGGAAATGAATCAGAATACGTATGGAAAATCAGAACAGATCCTGACAGTGGGGGAAACCGGAGGTGCTACGGTAGAAATGGCACAGCAGTATTCTGATCCGGAAAGCCAGGAGCTCAGTATGATTTTTCAATTTGAACTGATGGGAATCGACGGCATCCGAAGTGGAAACTGGGATCCGAAACCGTATACGCTGCCGCAACTGAAGCAGATCTTTGAAAAATGGCAGACGGGACTGGAAGAAAAAGGATGGAACAGCCTGTTCTGGGGAAACCATGATTTTCCGCGTGTCGTATCGCGCTTTGGAAATGACAGGGAACCGTATCGGGAAAAATCAGCAAAAATGTTGGCTGTCCTTCTCCATGGGATGAAAGGAACTCCTTATATTTACCAGGGGGAAGAAATCGGTATGACAAATGTGTCAGGGCTTCGGATCGAGGACTATCAGGATATCGAGTCTGTAAATTTTGCCGAAGACCGTAAAAAAGAAGGCTGGGAGGAAGAAAAAATTCGTACCTATCTTGCACGGAACAGCCGGGACCATGCGCGGACGCCAATGCAGTGGAATGCGGAAAAACACGCCGGATTTACAGCGGGAACACCGTGGATGGCGGAAAATCAGAATTACGAGGAGATCAATGTGGAAAACAGCAGAAAAAATCCGGATTCCCTCTTCTATTTCTATCAAAAACTAATTGCGCTGCGTAGGAAAAATGACACTCTTGTTTATGGGGATTTCCGTCTGATTGAGGAAGAAAATCCGGATATTTTTGCTTATGAGAGAAATCTGGGAGAGAAAAAGCTGATTGTGCTCTGCAATTTCCGGGATACCGCGGCAGAGATGAAAGCCCGATATGATTTGACAAAAGGAACGGTTCTGATTCATAATGATACAGAAAGTCTCACAAAAGAAGTGTGGAAGTTACAGCCGTATGAGGCGTATATGATTGAACTTCTGCAGTAAAAAGACAGAAATGAAAAGCAGCAGGAGAAGAAAACTGCAGGAGCAACTGGAAACAGGAGGGAGAAAATGTATCGCGTTCTTCTTGTAGAAGATGAAGAAATTGAACTGGAGACATTGCGGGATTATATTGACTGGAAAAAGAACGGGATTTCCAGAGTATTTACCGCGCGCAATGGCAGAAGGGCACTGGAGTGCCTGGAAGAAAATATGGCAGATATTGTGATTACGGATATTCAGATGCCAGGAATGAGTGGAATTGAACTGGCAGAGACGATCGTACGCCGGGGGTATCCATGCAAAATTGTTTTTCTGACAGGATATGATGATTTTTCCTATATCCATTCCGCTTTTCAGGTGAATGCCGTGGATTACCTTTTAAAGCCATTTACGATTGAAGAAGTAGAAGCATGTCTGAAAAAAGTGAGAAGTGAACTGGAGAAAAGTGAGATAGCAGACTGGTCGCGGAAAACGGCGGCGAAGCAGTTGCTGGAAATGGCTTTGCGGGAAAAACAGGAAACAGAGCTTTTACGGAAAAATTTCCGTGGTGTATTTGGAGAAGAACTGGAAGAGTGCAGGTTTGGAATCATAGCGGTTTATGGAAAAACGGAAGAAAACATCTGTAGCCAAATTCAGGAAAAATACAAGGGCATCCGTTACATCAGCAAAACGGAACGGATCAGCATTCTGCTGCTGGCGGGGTATCTGTCGGTGAAAGATACGGCATTTCAGATCTGGAATGATTTGAAAGAAGACGCACCGAGAGCCGTTGGATGGTGCAGTGGAGCATGGACAGCTGACTGCCTGTACGAAAAGGCGGAAAAACTTCGGAACTGTTGTGTTCTGGCATTTCATATGGATCCACCGGAACTTTTCTGTGCAGATGAAAAAGAAACGGAAGAGGAAAAAGCATATCATTTCCGGGAACAGAAGGAGCGGAGAGAAGAAATCTGTCGTCTGGTCAGCAACGGGAAAAAGCAGGAAACGCTGCAGACCATGAAAGATTATTTTCAACAGCTAAAGGGGCTTGCGCCGAAAACATTTGCGGGAGAAGTTTACAATCTCTATATGTATCTATGGAACCGTCTTGTTTTGAGCGATGAACTGCTGGAAAACTGGATGGAAGCAGAAAAAATTTTGAGAGAAAATGAAATTTTTGAAGCAAACAACAGTTATCAGATGCGGGAAAAGATGAAGCAGTATCTGGAACGGATGTTGGCATTTTTTGAAGAACAGAATCAAAATCCAAATTACTATGCCGTTTATCAGGTAAAAACATATCTTCAGGAGCATTGCTCGGAAAGCGCAGATATCGAGAAGCTGGCCGCGGAGGTCGGTTTGTCTCCGAATTATCTGAGGAGCCTGTTTAAAGAGGCAACAGGAAAAACGATTTTGGAATACAATACGGAAATGCGTCTGCAGAGGGCGGCGGAACTGTTAAAGAATAAGAAAAATAAAGTACGGGAAGTGAGTCTGGCGGTTGGATATGAAAATGTTTCTTACTTTGGCGTTGTTTTTCAGAAAAGATTTGGAGTGACACCAAATGAATATCGTAAAATGGTATAAAAATCGGAGTTTTCAGTTTAAACTGGTGATCGGCTATCTGGTACTGGCACTGATTCCAATGCTGTGTGTTACCTGGTACAGTTATGGAAAAACAAGGAATGTGCTTCTTACTGAAGCATATCAGAGTGCAGAACAGGAAGCAGAACGAATTGAAAAAAATTTTTCTACGATGGTCGAGCCTTACGAAACAATTCTGGAGGTGCTGTATGTGGATCAGATGCTGAGCGGATATTTGTTTCAGGATTACAGCAACGATTCTTATGAAGATATGTTTTACTATATTGATAAGAAGCTCAGCGAAATCTGTCTGATGAATGCAGGAATTTACAAAATCTGTTTTTACAGCAACAATGAAACGCTTCCGCAGGATAATTATTATTTTTATTCCATGCAGGATCTAGATCGGAGGGAACGTGTGCTGACATTTGATGCGATAGGGGAAACGGTATTCTGTGGGACATCTGGAGACGGAAAAGCATTTCATATGAATCGTCTGATGAATTTTTATCCACAGGGCGGGATGAAGAGCGTACTGTCGTTACAGATTGAAAATCAGCAGATACAGCCCCTCCTCGAAACAATAAATTCCACCGATGAAATTTATCTGGTGGATCAAAAAGGATATATTCTGGCTGCTTCCGAACCGGAAATGGCAGGCCTTCCGATCCGGACCAGAATGCCGGAAGAGGATCTGGAGCAGAAAGCGCAGATTGAGTTTGAGCGTGACGGCATTTCAAAAATCGGAAATATCCAGAGCGGAGTTTTCGGAACAAAAATTCTTGTGATTTCGGATAAGGAGACGGTTTTAAAAGACGCAAAAGCTGTTTCAAGAAGGATGATGTTCCTGATCCTCTGCAGCGCGGCTATGGTATTTCTCTGCATTATCTGTTACACAAGATGGCTTTCCACGCGGGTGCAGAAAGTGGTGTATGCAGCAAAACGGATGGGACAGGGAGAATTTGATTACCGTCTGGAAAATATGGGAGAAGATGAGATCGGACAGATCGGGCTGGCGTTTAATCAGCTCAGTGATCAGATTCAGGAGCTAATTCGGGAAAATTACGAAAAGAAAATCCGGATTCAGACGAGCGAACTGAATTTGCTGCAGGAACAGATCAATCCGCACTTTCTTTACAATGCACTTGCGGTTATTTCAGCACTGGCGATGCGGGAAGGTGGAAAACAGACGATGCAGGCGGTCAAAAATTTGTCCAGCTTCTACCGGATTTCCCTGAATAAGGGAAAACAGGTGCTTTCCATCCAGGAAGAAGTGGAACTGCTGCAGAGCTATCTGAAAATCCAGCAGATGCGTTTTCGGGACAGCGTACAGGTGGAGTATGAGATTGCAAGAGAAGTACTGACATATCGAACCATTAAACTTCTTCTGCAGCCGCTGGTTGAAAATGCCATTCACCATGCGAGAAAAGAGGAAGAAGTTCTCCACATTGCGGTCAGAATTCAAAAAGAAGAAAGGGATGTGGTATTCCAGGTGACAGATGATGGATGTGGAATCGAGGCGGAAAAACTGATTAAACTGCGAAGTTCTCTGCGGCGCTCAGAGGAAGGATATGGACTGAGAAATGTTGCAAACAGGGTTCGTCTGGCTTATGGAGAGAATTATGGGGTCCGAATAGAAAGCCAGGAAGGATATGGAACGACAGTTTCTGTCAGAATTCCAGTAAACGAATAAAAAATCAAACAAAGCAGAAATAACTTCGTATTGTTTGCATAAAAGAGGAAACAGAAACCGGCTGATAAAGGTGATTTTGCCCGTCAGCCGGTTTCTGTTTCGTTAGATATTG
>OGRL01002805.1_pt1 | contig 11064 bp, 8 predicted proteins | sample 1553481 | NCBI WGS metagenome assembly OGRL01 (sample SAMEA2580036, study PRJEB22360) | human gut metagenome
GCCACCGCCTGCGACGTGCCGTGCGTGGTCACCGTACAGGATATGAATCCTGCCGCCGCGATGCCTGCTGCTATCACCCTGATGTTTTTCATGCCGTTTCCAAATGATGTGTGCGGAGCGGAACGCCGCCTTCCCGCTTCTTGCCGGACGGTTTTCGTGCCGCCGGAAGCGGGTATCAAATCACCGTGCCGAATTGGCGCAGGAACCGGATGTCGTTCTCGAAGTAGAGACGGAGGTCCTTGACGCCGTATTTCAGCATCGAGCAGCGCTCTACTCCCATTCCGAACGCGAACCCGCTGTATTTATTGCTGTCTATGCCGCATGCTTCGAGTACGTTCGGGTCCACCATGCCGCATCCCATGATTTCGAGCCATCCGGTATGTTTGCAGACGTTGCACCCCTTCCCGCCGCAGAGGTTGCAGGAGATGTCCATCTCCGCCGAGGGCTCCGTGAAGGGGAAGTAGGAGGGTCTCAAACGTATTTTCGTCTCCGGGCCGAAGAACTCCTGTACGAAGTAGAGAAGCGACTGTTTCATGTCGGCGAAGGAGACCCCTTCGTCGATATAGAGTCCCTCTATCTGGTGGAAAATGCAGTGCGCACGGTAGGAGATGGCTTCGTTGCGGAAGACCCTGCCGGGGCATACTACCCGGATAGGCGGTTTCTGCGTCTCCATGGTGCGTACCTGAATGGAGCTGGTGTGGGTACGGAGCAGGATGTCGGGGTCTTTTTCGATGAAGAACGTATCCTGCATGTCGCGTGCCGGATGTTCCGGCGGGAAGTTCAGGGCCGAGAATACGTGCCAGTCGTCCTCTATTTCCGGGCCTTCGGCTATGACATAACCGAGCCGTTCGAATATACCGCATATCTCGTTCCTTACCAGCGATATGGGGTGCCGAGCGCCTGCGCGGTGCCGGGGCGCGTCATGTCGTCCAGCGTGGCCGAGGGAGTCCCGGCTGCATGCGCTTCGAGTTCGCTTTTCAGTTCGTTGATGCGTTCCTGTGCGCGGTTCTTGAGTCCGTTGAGGCGCTGGCCCAGTTCGCGTTTCAGTTCCGGGGCGACGGTTTTGAATTCGTCCATCAGTTCGTTGAGCTCACCCTTGCGGCCCAATACCTTGATTCTGAACTCTTCCAGCTCCGCAGCGGTACCGGGGTGGAACTCCTCTACCCTTTTCAGCAGTCGTTCTATCCTGTCGGTCATATCCTTCGTATTGTTTCGGTTCTCCTGAATGATACATTACAATAACTTACAAAGTTAAGGATTTTTGCGGTTACTTTACAAGCCGTTGCCGGATAACGGCGTTAAAAGTCGTCCGGTACCGGGAAAGTTTTTTCATGCCGCGTAAATTGTATATCTTTCGTCTCCGTATTGCATTGCATTCCGGATAAAGATATTTCGAGATATGGCTGAATTCATCGTGCAGGGCGGAAACCGCCTGAAGGGAGAGATAGTACCGCAGGGGGCCAAGAACGAAGCCCTCCAGATAATTTGTGCCACGCTCCTTACCCCCGAACGGGTGACGCTGCACAACGTTCCGGAGATAGTGGATATTCTGCAGCTCATGGATATGCTACGTGCCATGGGGGTCGAGGTGGAGAAGACGGGGCCGCAGAGCTACGCGTTCCGTGCCCGCGACATCGACCTCGATTATATCCGTTCGGAGGATTACCGCCGTCGAGGCGCCCGGTTGCGCGGTTCGGTCATGGTCATCGGGCCCCTGCTGGCCCGTTTCGGCATCGCCTATCTGCCCAAACCGGGCGGCGACAAGATAGGGCGCCGGAGGCTGGATACCCACCTGATAGGGTTTCAGAAACTCGGTGCGAAGTTCGATTACGATTTCGACAACAACTATTTCGCCCTCCGCTCGGACGGTCTGCGCGGAACCTACATGCTGCTGGACGAGGCTTCGGTGACGGGTACCGCCAACATCGTCATGGCTGCCGTGCTGGCACGGGGGGAGACGACCATCTACAATGCGGCCTGCGAACCCTACATCCAGCAGCTGTGCCGGATGCTTGTTCGCATGGGGGCCGACATCCGCGGTATCGGTTCCAACCTGCTGACCATCCGCGGTGTGGAGCGTCTCGGAGGAACGGAGCACACCATGCTGCCGGACATGATAGAGATAGGCAGCTTCATCGGAATGGCGGCCATGACGCAGTCGGAGATAACGATTAAGGAGGTCTCTTTCGGCGACCTGGGCATCATTCCCGCACAGTTCGCCCGCATGGGAATCCATTTCGAGCAGCGCGGAGACGATATCTATATTCCCAGTCAGGAGCACTACGAGATAGAAACGTTCCTCGACGGTTCGATAATGACCATTGCCGATGCACCCTGGCCGGGACTGACGCCCGACCTGCTTTCGGTCTTCCTCGTGGTGGCGACGCAGGCGAAGGGTTCTGTGCTCATCCACCAGAAGATTTTGGAAAGCCGCCTCTTTTTCGTGGACAAACTGATAGACATGGGGGCGCAGATAATCCTCTGCGACCCGCACCGGGCCACGGTCATCGGGCACAACCACGAACGCCGCCTGCGCGGTACGATGATGACTTCGCCCGACATCCGTGCCGGGGTAGCGCTCCTTATCGCCGCCCTGAGTGCGGAGGGGCGCAGCGTCATCCAGAATGTGGAGCAGATTGACCGCGGTTATCAGAACATCGATGCGCGCCTCAACGCGCTCGGCGCCAATATCGTTCGGGCCGAATAGCCCGTTGACCGGCCGGCCGGAATGCGGCTGCGGGATACCGTGCATCGGAGGGAAGGATTCCCTGCCGTGTACGGTTTTTCGTATGCCTGCCATGGAGAGAAGCGGCAGGTGTTGGTCGTTTCTGCAAAAAATTTTCGTTTCCGTGCAACAAAACGGAACCTTCGGGCATCATATATATGAAAGCCGCCTCCGGCAGGGGAGGCCGGATTTGTCGACAGGGATGTTTCCGGAGACTCTGCGGGGCGGGCGACGGGCAAAGAGATTCCCGGGAGAACCGCTGTGGTCCGATGGCCTGAATCAGCCGTTGTCCCTTTCCCAAATATCCAACTCGCCGATTTCGGCCAGATGAAAAATCCGTGCCAGTTCCCCTATTACCGGCGAAACGAGCTCAATCACATCGGAGATTGAGCTCTCTTTTGTCTTGTCCCCCTTCATGCGGTAGAGCATGGCGGCGTAGAGCGTCCGGAAAGCGAGTTCCGTATCGGATATCTCCTGCCGTCCGATGAGCTGCCGCAGACGCGGCAGTTCGGGCTGCAGACGGGCGTACAGTTCGCGGTAATGCTCTCCGGCGGGAGCCTGGAGCAGCTGTTCGTGCAGATTGTTCAGGTCGCCTATGAGATGCAGGGTGTGGTCGAGATGGCCCGTCTTTTCCTTTCCCTCTTCGCGTAGCAGCGACCCCACGTCCATGTACCACATGAGCAGGTTGTTCTGTCTCTCCTCATCCCCGGGTATCTGTGGGGCCACCAGTTGCGACCAGATGGCTTCGGGACTGAACCGGAGCGCCCGGAGCAGGTCTTCCAACTGCCACAGGTAGAGGATATATTCCGCGATATTCTCCTTTCGTTTCGCTTGTGCTATGTACATTTTCCTTGTTTGAACGGTTTATGTCCTCCGGGCATCCGTTTCCGGAAGGCGGTTTCCGGGCCGCTCTTTTTCCGGCTGTTCAGAGCGGTACCGAGAAGCCGCATGTTACGAATACTTTCTTGTCGCGCGGTTTGTAGACGCCTACCGTAAGCGTGCAGGTCGATTCCGCCGGCATGCGGAACGGGGCGATGTCGAGGCTGACGGCTCCCCCGAACGTATAAATGTGGCGCGGTACGCCGCGTTTTTGCAGACCGTTGCCCGCGGTTCCCGTGAGGTCGATGAAATATTCCGGTTCCAGATAGCGTGCGTATTGGAACGACAGGTCGAGCGAGATGCGTTTCAGGAAAAAGACGCCGCTCACTCCCCAGTCCGGATAGGCTACGGGGAAGAGGTAGTCGGCCGAGGCGGCGAAGTAGCTCGTCGTGGCTATCTGGTCATATCCGCGGGGCTGGAAATCGATGACGTTTATCATGGGGAAGACGTCGGTAGTCCGCTGGTAGGCTGCGGCGAGCGTCAGGCCGTGGTGAAGGAAGAGACCGGGGGTGTAGACGCGTCCGTACACGCTCCATGCGGTGGCGAACAGCTTGCTGAACGGATTGCTGACCGTGCTGGCACGGAGCGTATAACCCCAGCGCGGCTGCAGGTCGAGGCGGGCCTTGCGGACGTATTCGTTGTACTGTACGGAGGCGAGTACGAGCGATGCCCGGTTCGACTGCCCTTCGGGGGTGATGATTTCCGTATTGTCGAGGTTAAATTGCAGCGTCGGCACCAGCGAGCGTATCCGGTAGCCCGACGAGAGCAGCAGCGGCAAGTAGGCCCTGACCGAGAGGTCGAAGCTGTTGCCCTTGTAGTAGCTCGTATAGAAGGGACTGCTGGCCGTATTGATGGTTTGGTGGGGATGGTCGCTCCACAGGGCCGTCACTTCGATTTTGGGTGCCCAGCCGTAGTAGGCGAACCGTCCCCTGACCGTGGAGTGGCCGTCGAGCGTATAGCCGTATCCGAGGCTCGCTTCCGTCGTACCGAGCAGGTTCTGTGAGATGAGCGTCGCGCCGAACTGGGCATCCAGCGTGGAGTTCTCCATCAGCCGGTCGGGCGAGTAGTAGAGCGGCGCCCAACTGTGCAGGTTGAAGAGGTGTCCCGCTTTGGAGTAGCGTTCGGCCGGATGTTTCTCCATCGAGGCATTCAGCTCTTCCTCCGTGAAGACCACGTCGTCCACGACCGGAACGTCCCACGGTTTCAGGGGGGCATTCACCACGTTCCGGGGAACGGGCGTCCATTCCACCTCCTCCCAGTACTCCACCTCCTGCAGGGCCGTTTTGTAGCCGTCCCTTTCGTAGGTCGTGAGTGCCACGAATTCGCCGCCCGGCGAAGGAGAGGGGGCGAAAGAACCGTAACGCGATTCGGAGATGCGGTACTGCCGCCCGGTGGAGAGGTCTATCGTGTGGGCTTCGTCCTTGCCGGAGTAGATGGAGTTGAAGTAGAGCATTCCGTCGCCGGCGCTCAGGTTATTGACCGTTACGTAAGCGGGGGAGGTGACGGGGAACCGCCGTCCTTTCAGGCCGGAAAAGTCGACTCCTCCGATGGACATGCCGTCATCGGAGAGTGCGATGTAGTAGAAACACTGCGTCAGGTCGTCCCATGCCAGGCCGTGCAGCGATACCGACTCGTCGAAGTGGGTACGCAGCGTACCGCGCTCGCGGGAGTGCAGTTCGACGGAGTAGTGGCCGTCGTAGTGGTAACGGACGAAGGCCAGGTCGCCGTCATCGGTCAGTACCGGATAGAGGACGCCGTCGCCGAACGAAGCCTCCTGTCGGTAGCGGTCGTCCCCGTACTGCATGACGCAGAGACGCGAATCGACTTTCTGTTCCCATACGGTGCTCTGCCGGTATTCCGTCCATACTACAGTGCCGTTGCGGAAGACGGGACGCGTGCTGACCGGCCCCGTGTAGCATACGGTGCGTTCCTGTCCTGAGTGCAGGTCTATTTCCACGAACCGCGATGCCCGGTCGTAATCCTCTTTCAGGACGAGCAGCGTGGAGTCGTTGACGTAGAGGGGATGGGAGTAGGTGGTGTAGATTTTCACCGGCGGCGATACCACGCGCGGACTGTTGCCCGTGTCGGGCAGCGAGTCCCACAGTTCGTTGAGGGAGGAAAAGGTCTCCCGGAAGAGCTGCCGCGTGGAGGTGCCGTAATATTTGTTCAGCGCGAGCTGCGTGGTGAAGATGAGTATCGGGTAGTCGGAGGTGTAGCGCGTGATGCTCGCTCCGATGTATTCGTCGTATCGCCTGTCGGCATAGGAAACGAGTTGGAATCCGAGTTCGTAATGGCTCGGTACGTAATCCTTGTAGGAACCGCAGAACCATTTGTCGGGATTCCGGCTGCGCAGTATTTCGTCGCCCAGCGCACGGTAGTGCATGGTGAACGACGGCTGCAGCCCTCTCCCGAAGGAGGACATCTGCGTTTCGGCCATCACCGCATCGCCTTCGATGAACCAGAAAGGCAGGAGTCCCGTGGCGAGCAGCGGTGCCTGCTGTCCGAACAGATAGCCGAAGACCTTCACCGTCGAACGGTTGACGTTGCCGAACTGAACTATGTGGCGGTACTCGTGCGTGGCGAGCTGTTTGAGCCATGGTTCGGAGTAGGTGTCTATGGCGGGTATTCCTCCCATCTCTATCCGCCGGGGGGCCATCATGGCGAGACCGTTGGAGAAGAAGTTCTCCGTGGTCATCATGACGGGTGTTTTGAGCGGAGGCAGGGGATATCCGTAGCTGATGCGGCTCCGGACGGTGTCCATGTAGAAGAGCGTGCGGTGGGCCTGTTTCCCGAATCCGTCCGGAAAGACCACCTGCAGCGAATCGTTGCCGATGGATTTCCACCGCAGCGAAGCGGGCGACTGCCCCGTGTTGTAGTATTGGGCCCGTGCCTGCGGGACGGCTGCCAGCAGCCAGAGGGCAGTGAGCAGTATGGCGGTTTTTTTCATTGTCCCCCTGCTTTTTTTGCCTTGTATCCCGCTTTGGTGAGTATCTCCGTCACACGGTCGCGGAAATCGCCCTGTATGATGATTTCGCCCTCTTTGGCCGAACCGCCCACCCCGCACCTGTTTTTCAGCATGCTCGCCAGAGCCCGGAGGTCTTCCTCGCTTCCCCGGAAGCCGCGTACCAGCGTCACCTGTTTGCCGGCCCGCGATTTTCGGTCGAGCCATACGCGCAGTTCCTGCTGCTGCGGCGGAAGCGTCGGAATGTTTTCCGGCGCTTCGGTTTCGTATTCGAAGTCCGGATTCGTGGAGTAGACCACGTTCAGCCTCGATTTCCAGTCGTTGTCTGCCATCGCTTGTCTGTTTAGTGCAAATATAGGAAAATATATTCGACGAAACCCGAAAGGAGGTAAGACGGTAGTCCGATATCCGTACAGAAGGTGTCGTGCCGGAACGGCTTGCGCAAGGATGTCGATATATATGATTAAATATTTGTATTGTTGGTAATTATTTCGTATGTTTGAAATAACTACACTGTTGCCTTGTGTTTGTTTGAATTTATTAACCAATCGGATGTTATGAAAAATGTTTCTGCACACTCCCTCACCGTCTTGAAGCCAGAGGGCGAAATTTTCTGTGACGGCGTTTGAACAAGCCGCAGTTAATGCTGCTTCAATAATCTTTAACCTATTAAAATTCTATTATGAAACTAAGATTACTTTCTTTATTATGTGTGCCGCTGCTGTTTACCGGCTGTTTGGGAGAGGGGCCGTGGGTAACTTATCATTATGTTTATCGTAACATGACAGACCGGCCTGTTGAAGTGGTGGCGTATAGTATATATGATAATCATGCCGTGGAAATTATGCATAGTTTTTCCATATTGCCAGGCGGGGAACACACCCTGTCTGGGCAACACTATGGTGGGGGATATTATTTTCCTTTTGAATGTAATCATATAAAGTTATCGGACGGCGAACAGACGGTGATTTTGACGAAGAAAGATAAACCGAGTGATGAATGGCATTGTCTGTTCAAGCAGGATTGTTATCAAAAACAACCTTCTAAAAAGCGTAACGTTGCTTGGTATACTTATGTTTTTACGAAAGCCGATTTTGCGACCGATGTTCCGGTAAATAATGATTAATGTAATTGCATGAATTTAAGTTGATTAAAATGTCTTTGTTATGAAACTAAAATTACTTTTTTTGTTCTGCATGCCATTGCTGTTTACTGGCTGTTTGGGAGAGGGGCCGTGGGTAACTTATCATTATGTTTATCGCAACATGACGGATAAGGTTATTAATGTGGTAGGATGTGTTGTGGATGACAATGGTAATGTGGTGAAGATTGATAGTAGTTTTTCTATATTACCGGCTGGAGAATATATGGTTTCTGGGCAGGCTTATGGGAATCAGTATTTTCATCCTTTTTCTCATGTTAATTACATTAAAGTCTCTAATGGTAAGCAAGTAATCATTCAAAGTGCAACTGATGAGACGGATTGGTTGTATGGTCTGGATTGTTATGAGAGCTATTCCAGCAAGCGTACTGTATGGTATACTTATACTTTTACGGACAGTGATTTTGAGAATGGTGTTCCGGTAAATGGCGATTAGTATAATTACGTGAATTTAAGTTACTTAAAAATGTTTTATTATGAAATTAAGATTACTTTCTTTATTATGTGTACCGCTGCTGTTTGCAGGCTGTGAATCTCCGGACGGGGTAGCCCATTATCGTTATGGCAACCTGACGGACAGAATCATTCAGGTGGAAGCGCCAGATGCAGATGATTATTGGAATCCGTGCACGTTCGAGCTTGCTCCGGGGGAGGAATATGAACTCACGTACACGCACCCTCGAAGTATAATACTTTCTCCGTTTAATCATAGTGAGTATGTCAAAATTTCCGACGGAGAACGGGAAGTCACTTTTGTTTCCCGTCCGGACCAAGAAGGGCAAAAGACTTATTTATATGATATGGACTCGTATCAGGTAGTCAAATCGAAGAAATGCGAAATCTGGTTCCGTTACGATTTTACGGAAGCCGATTTCCGGGACGGCGTTCCGGTAACGGAAGAGTCGGATACTGATTATTAATCTAAAACTTAATTATTATGAAGAGACACATTGGACTGCTGCTGTTGGCAGCGTTGTCGGTCGTATCCTGCAATAAGGAGGGAGAGATTTTTTACAGGGAAGGGGAGCAGAAAACGGAGGAGGCAGCGGTGACCCGTGCATTGCAAAATGCCAGCGACCCTTTCGCCATCGATGCCATGCAGCAAGCGCTGGACCTCGTGGCGGCCGATGACCCGTCGGTGCCGCGCATTACTCTGCAGCCGACCGGTTATTACGTGAAGTTCAATCCGCAGGACAGCGTGCAGATGGCGACGCTCGACGGGCTCGGTATCGAATTGTTCAGCCATCCCCTCGACAACGGGATTTATCCCGAAACCGAACCCGAAGAGGTGACGGAGGACACCCCCATCGTGTATGAACCCCTTTATGCCGTCGTTCCTGCCGGTTTCGTGTTTCCGGAAGAGGTGGATTACGAACTTATTCACGGCGTATTCATCCAGAACAAACGAGGTCCTGCATCGGATGAGGGCCAGCTGCCTGCCGGGGTGTATGCCAGCGTATTGGATGCGTCGCTTCGGCTGACGGGCAACGTATCTTCGGCGAGGAGCACCGTACAGCCGTTCCAGCCTTCGGCGAGGCTCAGGTTTGAAATTACGGAAAATGATAAGTATAGTTTACATCGGGATACCCTCCCGCTGGTCGGAGCGAAGGTGCTGGCATTCTACTATACCGATGTTTCGTGGGGCGTTACCGATGACAACGGCGAGACGGGACCGATATGCACTACCAATACCCCGGTGCGCTACGAGGTGCATTGGGGCGACGACCGTTGGAATGTGTACATAGCCAATAAGAACAAGAAAAGGATAAGCATTCTGGACGGCACCCATACGGGGCCGGTGGATGTCGTTTTCGCCGACGGAACCTGGGAGGGGGTGATGTCCGGTATGCACACGGCCCTTTACTCCTATTTCTACCGGGACTATCCGCTGACGCGCTACCTGATAAAAGGCGATTATACCCTCGATATAGCGACGATGACGAAAGGCGGAAGGAGCAGCGCCGCTCCCGTACGGCCGTTACGTGAAATATACTTTTACGGAAAATATAAAGGAGCATCCCGGTATCATACACCGGAAGAGGCGATGAATACGATGTTCCACGAACTGGGGCACATTTCACACCATAAACTGGAACCGTTGAAATTCATTGTCAGAGCATTGAGGAAAGACGGCGAATCGTGGGCGACCGGCGTGGAATATGCCTACATGAAGTCCTTCTTTCCGGAGTATACCGACCCCGGTAGCGTATATTCCAGTTACCAAGATGGTAAATATACCCGCGTGGTCGAATGTCTGCTGAAGAACGGATTTTCGATGGGCGACATCCAGCACGGTTTTCACGAGAGCGGAGGATGGGACTCCTGGCAGGTAGAGATGAGGCGCATCGTGACCGGCAGGACGGACATGACTGACGATGAAAAGGAGCGGTTGTGCGAGATAGTGAATATCATTTTCAGTCATCCCAACGACGCCGCCCTGGACCTGCGCGATATCGTGGAGGCGGAGTATGAATCGGTCGGTTTGAACCAGCTTGTTCGGCTCCGTCTGAACGAAGATGCGAGGGCCTTGAGCTCCGGCCCGAATCCTTTCATATCCATAGAGGGTTGGGAGATAGCGGACAGCGACGGCGTTTCGGTGCCGCACCAGTACACGGACAACTCCCTGTTCGTCTATTTCACCCGGCCGGGGAGAAAGAAGATTCGGCTTACCGCCAATGTTTTCGGAGGAGAACGGGTGTATGAAAAGGAGCTGAATGTCGGTTCGCAGGACATCGTCGAACGGCCAGCGGACCCGATTGTCGGCCGGGAGGAGGTGTTTAAACTGCGTCAGACGCTGACGGATGCCGGCGTCGAGGTGAAGAAGTGGGCCAGCGGCGACAATAAAACGGAACTGCTCTCTTTCCCCTCCAATGTGCCCAACGGAAGGTTCCGGTTTACCGAAAAAGGCGAACGTACCGTCAAAGTCACGGTATATTATCCGACGCTGCGGGGAACGGTGGAGTATGAGATAAAAACGCTGGTGCGCGACCCCGAGTCCGATGAAATCTTTTACATCCTGAATCCTCCGGAACTTTTCGCCTACGATACGACCTACCGGGCGATGTACGGTGTCGTCGGGGAGAAGATAACGGGCATCGAACGGATTGAGTGCGACCACTGCCATTATCTTTTTTATCTCTATTTCGATGATTCGTGGAGTTTCGACAGGAACAGCGGCGTCCTCTCTTTTTCCATTCCGAAGCACCCGCAGTACCGTTTTCCGCCATTTCACTTTGAACAAGCGGATTATTCACAAGACCATAAATATCCAGACTTTCATATCCTTCATATGTCATTGTGTCAATATCTTTATTCCAACCAAGTTTAATACCCTTG
>OGRL01002808.1_pt1 | contig 11039 bp, 7 predicted proteins | sample 1553481 | NCBI WGS metagenome assembly OGRL01 (sample SAMEA2580036, study PRJEB22360) | human gut metagenome
TTGCGGGACATGATCATTCTATTTCTTCGTCTAACACAGCCGGAGGATACGGATTTACAGCAATTATCGTAGCATGGCTTGCAAAATTTAACACAGGACTTATGGTAGTCATTTCAGTGTTTGTTATTTTCCTTGAAAGAGGAACTTCCCATGTTGCGGACAAATGCAGCGGATTCGATGCGAGTGCTTCGAAAATTGTTATCGGACTGGTTCTCTTCTTTGTCATTGGCAGTGAGTTCTTTGTTAATTACAAACTAAATTTCCGTGGAAAACATGATAAGGAGGTAGCATAGTATGGCAACGTTAATTGGATGGATTGTTCGTGCGGTCGTATTTGGAACGATCGTAATGTACGGAGCTATGGGTGAAATCCTTACAGAAAAAGCCGGTCACCTGAATCTTGGTACACCGGGTATCATGTGTATCGGTGGGGCATTTGGTTTTGCCGGGGCATATGCATATGAGAACGCGGTTGCAGATCCGAACGCATTTTTATGTGCAATCATTGCAGTGGGAGTTGCATTTATCGCAGGTGCCATTGCCGGCGCGGTTTATACCTTTCTTACCGCAACACTTCTGGTAAATCAGAATGTCGTTGGTCTGACATTGACAATTTTTGGTGTCGGTGTGGGAAAATTCTTCGGAACCTATGTGATCCCGGAAGGCGCAGTGACAACAAAAGCTTTGTTCGCCAACAAAGTATTTATTGCAAAAGTTCCGGTGCTTCATAAATTAGGTGTGATCGGAGATCTGTTTTTCTCTTATGGATTTATGGTATATGTGGCAATTATAGTGGCAATCATATTGCATCTGTTCCTAACAAGAAGCAGAGCGGGACTGAATCTGCGTGCTGTGGGCGAGAATCCGGCCACGGCAGATGCAGTGGGAATCAACGTGACAAAATACAAATACATCGCGATCATCGTTGGTTCCGGTATCACCGGACTTGGCGGCGTATTGTATGTATTGGATTATGGTAACGGAACCTGGGCGACGGCTTCGGGTGATGCCATTGAAGCACTGGCATGGCTGTCAGTTGCACTCGTTATATTTGTCCGCTGGAATACAATCAGAGCAATCTGGGGATCCTATCTGTTTGGATTGTGTTACTGGGCATACAATTATGTACCGACCCTGATTGGAATAAAAATTAATACGGAACTTGCACAGATGCTTCCGTATATCGTAACGATTATAATTCTCATTGTGGGATGTACGCGGATGAAACAGGAAAATCGCGGACCGGCATATCTGGGACGGAGCTATTTCCGTGAGGACCGGTAAGGTGAAAAGCATATATGACGCATACATATGATATGTATGCGTCTATTGACAAAAAAAGTATATATCCCTATAATCAAAGAACAATAGGAATACGGCTGGAGGAGTACGAATATGGAAAATGAAACAGTTTCCAAGAATTTTATTGAACAGATCATAGAGAAAGATCTGGCAGAGGGACATTGTGAGACAATCGCAACAAGATTCCCTCCGGAACCGAATGGATATCTTCACATCGGACATGCAAAGTCAATTCTTCTGAATTATGGACTTGCCAAAAAATATGGTGGCAAATTCAATCTTCGTTTCGATGATACAAACCCTACAAAAGAAAAACTTGAATTTGTAGAATCTATCAAAGCAGATGTTAAATGGTTGGGCGCAGATTGGGAGGACAGACTCTTTTTTGCATCCAATTATTTTGACCAGATGTATGAAGCAGCGATCAAATTAATTAAAAAAGGCAAAGCATATGTGTCGGATCTGAATGCAGATGAAATCCGTGAATACCGCGGAACATTAAAAGAACCTGGAAAAGAAGATCCATATGCAAGCAGAAGCGTAGAAGAGAACCTGAAACTTTTTGGAGAGATGAAAGAAGGCAAATGTGAGGACGGAAGCCGTGTGCTTCGTGCGCGCATTGATATGTCATCTTCCAATATTAATATGCGCGATCCAATCCTGTATCGTGTGGCTCATATGACACATCACAATACCGGTGACAAATGGTGCATTTATCCAATGTATGATTTTGCACACCCAATCGAGGATGCAATCGAAGGAATTACTCATTCCATCTGCACGCTTGAGTTTGAGGATCACAGACCGCTTTATGACTGGGTGGTAAAGGAACTGGAATATCCGCACCCACCGAAGCAGATCGAGTTTGCAAAGCTGTACCTGACCAACGTTGTTACAGGTAAACGTTATATCAAGAAGCTTGTTGAGGACGGCATCGTAGATGGATGGGATGATCCGAGACTAGTATCCATCGCCGCACTTCGCCGCCGTGGATTTACACCGGAGTCTATCCGTAAATTTGTAGAACTCTGTGGTGTTTCAAAGGCGAACAGTTCTGTAGATTATGCAATGCTCGAGTACTGCATCCGTGAGGACCTGAAGCTGAAACGTCCGCGTATGATGGCGATTCTTGATCCGATCAAGCTCGTGATCGATAACTATCCGGAAGGACAGGTTGAGTATCTTGAAGCTCCGAATAATATGGAGAATGAGGAACTTGGAACCAGAAAGATTCCGTTCAGTGGAGAACTTTATATTGAACGTGATGATTTTATGGCAGAGCCTCCTAAGAAATACAAACGTCTCTATATTGGAAATGAAGTTCGTCTTATGAATGCATATTTTGTAACCTGCACAGGTTATGAGGCAGATGACGACGGAACGATCCGTGTAGTCCACTGTACCTATGACCCGGAGACCAAGGGCGGAAATGCACCGGACGGACGTAAGGTAAAAGGAACGATCCACTGGGTGGAAGCATCCAATGCAGGTAAAGTTGAGGTAAGACTTTACGAGAATATCGTAGATGAAGAAAAAGGTGTTTACAATAAAGAAGATGGTTCTCTTAATGTAAATCCGAATTCTCTTACAGTAACAAGTGCTTATGTAGAGCCGGAGCTTCTGAAAGCAAAAGGTTATGACAGCTATCAGTTTGTACGTAACGGTTTCTTCTGCGCAGATATCCATGACTCCAGGGAGGGAGCACCGGTATTTAACCGCATTGTATCTCTGAAGAGCTCTTTCAAATTACCGAAAGCATAAAAACTGTCAAAAAGAATACGAAACATATGACAGCAGTACACCGTGAACAGGTATCAGGGTGTACTGCTTGTTTTGTTTTATCGTCATCAGGAATAAATGGATAAGTACAAAATGCTCCTGCAACGATTTCGGTTGCGCCCATTTACAGAAACGGTTATACTGATAACACAGGAAAGAGAGGAATTACACATGAAGAAAATCGTGCTTGCTTCCGCATCTCCCAGGAGGCGGGAACTTTTAAGCCAGGTAGGAGTCGCCTTTGAAGTGAAGCCTGCCAGCGGGGAAGAACGGATCACCAGTGCAGAGCCTGCGAAAGTGGTGGAGGAACTTTCTCGTCAGAAAGCTATGTTTACGGCATACGCGCTGGAGGAAGAGGAGAACCGAGATCTGAGAGATGTGGTTGTGATCGGTGCAGATACCGTTGTATCTTATGAGGGTAAGATTTTAGGTAAACCGGCAGATGAGACAGCTGCAATAGAGATGCTCGCTATGCTGCAGGGGAATACACATCAGGTATATACCGGTGTAACTTTGCTGATAAGAGAAAAAGGGAGATGGAAAGCTCATACCTTCCATGAGTGCACAGATGTGAGCTTTTATCCGGTGACAGAGGAAGAAATAAAGGAATATGTAAACAGCAAAGACCCAATGGACAAAGCCGGAAGCTATGGGATCCAGGGCGCCTGGGGAGCCTATGTGAAGGGAATCCGTGGTGATTATAACAACGTGGTGGGACTGCCTGTGGCAAGACTGATCTATGAGACAAAAAAACTGGGAATGAACCTGAGAGGATGAAAGACAAAATGATAAAAGCTTGTATATTTGATCTGGATGGAACAATTGCGGATACACTGGAATCTATGGCATATGTGGCGAATGAGATCATGGAAAAGTTTTCCCTGAAACCACAGCCGGCAGATAATTTTCGTTATTACAGCGGTGAAGGTGCAGATATGCTGATCAGAAGATGCCTGATCGATGCAGGAGATCCGGAGCTGGTACACTACGAAGAAGTCAGGGAACTTTATCGCAGGAAATTTGATGAAGATCCGCTGTATAAAGTTGTGCCATATAAAGATATGCCGGAAACCCTTCAGAAGCTGAAACATACAGGCCTTAAGATGGCTGTATGCTCCAATAAGCCTCATGTTGCGGCGCAGAAAGTGGTAAAGGCGATCTATGGCGATCTGTTTGATGAGGTGATGGGACAGCAGGAAGGGATCCGCAGAAAGCCGGCACCGGATGGTCCGCTGAAGATTGCAGAAGATTTCGGCGTAAAGCCGGAAGAATGTATGTATATCGGAGATACAAAGACAGATATGCAGACATGAAGTGCTGCTGGAATGTATACCGTTGGTGCACTATGGGGATTCCGTGACAGAGAAGAGCTTGAAAATAACGGTGCAGATATTGTAGCAGCTGTACCTGGTGATCTGTTTACTATTTATGAGGAGAAGCAGCATGATTAAGATGGTTGCCAGCGATCTGGATGGAACGCTGCTTATCGGTGGAAGACAGACGCTGCCGGAAGAGATCTTTCCGCTGGTAAAGGAACTGAAAAAAATGGGAATCCTCTTTGTGGCAGCCAGTGGCAGACAGTATGCCAATATGAGGAATCTTTTTGCGCCGGTAAAGGACGAGATGGCATTTATCAGTGAAAATGGCGGGCTTGCTGTCCAGAATGAGAAGCTTCTGTACTGCGACAGCTTTGACAAAGAACTGGTCAGAGAGATCATTCAGGCAATATGGGAAAAGCCCGGAGCGGAATTTTCCTGTTCTACAAAGGATTTTTATTATATCATGCCCAAGACAGAACATTATCGCCATCTGATGATCGAAGAAGTAAAAAATCAGTGTAAGATCATAAAGAGTTTTGATGAGATCACAGAGCCTTGTATGAAGGTTGCAGTTTATGAGAGAGAAGGAATGACGGAGGAATCCATCCGGTACTGGAGAGAACGGTTCAAAGACAGATGTACTGTTGTGACATCCGGATTTGCGTGGGTGGATTTTGTTCCATTTACCACGAACAAAGCAAAAGGGATCCGTAAATACCAGGAACTTTTGGGAATCGGACCGGATGAATGCATAGCGTTCGGGGATGAATACAATGATATTGAAATGATGAAATCTGTAAAATACAGCTTTGCCATGAAGCATGCGAAGCCAGGGGTAAAGGCGGCGGCTTTCTACGAGACAGAGAAGGTGGAACCAGTACTTCGCAGACTGATCGCGGCGGGCGGAGATATAAAGGAGGTACTTTAATATGTACAAGAAAGAATATGTCCAGACATTTCTGGAAAAACAGGGTCAGCTTTTTGATGAGCCGGTAGCAGAGGATTTTGAGGAGGCAGAGGAATTTCTAGAGGATTGCATGGCAGTTGTGCTGGATTCCCTGAAAGATGTTAAAAAATATCTGGATGGAATGGGCGCAGATGTGGAGGGGATTTCCCTGAAGGAGCTGGAAGAAGAAAGTGAAGTATTTAAACTCCCGGACGGAAAATATATGATCGTAGAAGGCTGACGGAAAGCAGGGATTACACCTCTGAAAATTAAATATGATAAACTTGCATCAGCAAAAAGAAAGCCCTGCGTAGAAAGGGTAAATGTGGGGAAAATAAAATGATGTAAAGGAGGATGGGATATGAAAAAAAGCAGAGTGCTGGCAGTCGTCATGGCTGTGCTTATGATGGTAACGCTGCTTCCATCGATGGTATTTGCCACTGCAGCTCCATCTGGAAATCTTGATGGAAAGCTGAAGGTCAAAGGAACACTTGCGATCGGGTCTACCTTAAGTGCAGATTACTCAAAGGTCAAGCCGGAGGGGATCACAGATGATAATGTGAGTTTTTCCTGGTCATTAAAAGACGGAGACCTTCTTACAGAGGTAGGAACTGACAAGACTTATAAAATCGATGAAAAAGATCTGGGTCTTCCGATCGTTCTGAAGATTACCGGAAAAGAAGAGACGGGAGTCAGTGGTGAGCTTACGGTGACGACCCAGGAGGTTTCCGAAACAGAGGAGGAAGCCAAAGCACTGGCAGAAAAGAAAAAGGAAGAAGCCAAAGCAGCAGGAGAAGATCCGGATGCGGAGGAAAGTGAAGCTTCGGAGTCTTCAGAGAACACGCCGGATACAGAAGCTGGAACGTCAGAGGAGCCTGATAGTGCTCAGCCTGAGGAAACCATAGAGCCGGCAGAAGAAACGGAGTCTGCGGATGTGCAGGAGAATACAGATGTACAGGAACCTGCAGATACCCAGGAGCCTGCTGAAAACTCTGTTATAGAAGTAAACGGAGAACAGTCAGGGACTCAGAATGCCGATGAGGCAGATACATCCGGAGATAGTCAGACAGAGACAACGGATTCCGCAGATACAGCAGCAGACGCTTCCGAAAAAAATGAGGAACCGACATATTCGGCATCTGCATACACGGAAGATGGAAGTGGAATTCTGGATTTTGGTTCCGTGGAAGAGGGATATACGGAAATTCCGGAAGCACAGATGGTTACTATCAAAAATAACGGAACCGGCGATCTTAATTTTAAAGAGATCGCCCCGGAGAATTTCATGGCTGCAGATATTAATGATGCGCCATTAAAGAGTGGTGAAAGTGTTACTGTGTGGGTAAAACCACGAGAAGGTCTGAAGGCTGGAGAATACAAAGATCTGATCACGTATCAGACAGAAGAAGGTGCCGATGTCTTCTTTGAAGCGGACTTTACAGTAAAAGAACCGGAAAATAAAAAAGCCGAAGATCATGAAAATAATGAGCAGACAGATCCCGGGGAAACATCGGACCCTGCAGCGGAAAAAATATACAAGCTAACTGCGGATCCGACAGAACTGCCTTTTGATGATCTGACTGCCGGTTATGAAAAGGTAGAAACAACAAGTACAGTCACGATCAAAAACGAAGGTACAGAAGCTGTGACGTTAGTACAGCCTGAGTCGGAGTTTTTTGATATTGCGCCGGTCAGTGAAGTGGAGAGTAGCGGAAATATCCAGTTGGCGCAGGGAGGAGAGCAGACCTTTACCGTACAGCCTAAGCTTGGACTCTCTGCAAAAGATGATCCATACGTGGAAGAGCTTGTATTTGCTTCTGATGAAAGCACGGAAGCATCTGCTACAGTGACGGCTTCGGTTATGGTAAAGACAGAAACACCAAAAACAGTTACTGCAACAGTGAAACCGGAAGGTCCTCTGAAGTTTGGAACACTGGAACAGGGCTATGAGACTGCGCCGGATGCACAGCCTGTAACCGTAGAGAATACAGGTACAGAGGCTATCCGGATCCAGCTTTCTGCTCCGGAGGATTATGAGGTGGGAGAGCCTTCTGCGGAAGTGCTCAATCCCGGAGATAAGGCGGCAACCTTTACCGTACAGCCCAAGACCGGTCTTCAGGTCGGAGATCACAGCGATACGATTTCTGTGACAGATCAGAATACCGGAAACACACTGGCTGAAGTCCGGCTGGAATTTACAGTTTCGGAGCCGGAACCGGAACCGGAACCCAATCCCGGTCTTTCGGTAACAGATAGTCTGGAGTTTGGAACCAAAGAGGAAGGCTATAAGGAACTTCCTGATGCGAAGAAAGTTACAGTTACCAACACCGGAAATACAAAGATCGTTCTGAAACAGCCTTCATCAAATGCATATACAATTGGTACACTTTCCGCCACAGAGCTGGAAGCAGGAGATAATGCAACCTTTAGCGTACAGCCGGTCAGCGGACTTTCACAGGGGGAATATCTGGAAGACATTGTGATCGCCAATGATGCAAATGTGGAAGCTTATGTAAATGTCCATTTCAGCGTTACAAAGAAAAAAACAGATAACGGTAAGAAGGCGAATAACCTTACAGGCATCAAAAAGCCATCCGATATCAAAGATCTTCCCAATGGAACCCAGAAAACCCAGAAAGCCCTGAAGCTTCCGGGAACAGTAAAGATCACTACAACAAAGGGAGAGCAGAAGGCATCTGTTAAATGGGATGTTAAGGGATCTTCTTATGATCCGTCTTCTGCAGAACGTCAGATATTTAATGTAAAAGGTACCGTCATTCTTCCGGAGGGGGTTAAGAATCCCAACAAGATCAGTACAGTGATCGCAGTAAGTATTACAGTAAACGGATATCAGGGCACGGAAGCCGCTGCATCGGACAATAAGATCACAGGCATTGATTCCAATGGCAAGTATGATACCAATACAAAGATCACCTTTACAGCAGCTGGTGCAGGAATGGATAATACAAACCCGCGTAAGGGAGATACCAGATATCAGCCGAAGAGCTGGAAGATCACAGAGACCCGTACCTGGGATGGAGAGCCTTATACTGCAACATTCCGTGTCAGCAAGCCGGGAAAATATACTCTGAAAGTTACCTTTGGACAGCAGAAATACGACGGCTCCAGCTGGAAGGATACCGGTACACAGTCAGAAAGTACGGTTACTTTTACGGTATCACAGGCAGCAGTTCTTACTGCGACTCCGAGTCCGGCAGTGACACAGACAAATCAGAAATCTGCAGTGCAGACGGGAGACAGTACACCGATCATGACATTTGTGATCATTTTGATCGTGGCTGTGGTATGTATTGGAGGAATCCTTGTATATCGTAGAAAGAAAAAATAAGAACAGAATGTAGAAGATAGTTTTACAGCACCCTCCGTACAAAAAATGTACGGAGGGATTTTTTTGCACATAGAGATCCGTTTTACATGCTGTTACTAGCACTCTATAATGATGAGTGCTAAATTTTTCTTGACTTTTGTAAAAAGTCGTATTAGTATATATTTATTGAAAAAAACAACAGGTTTCCGGCTCTGTCGGAACATCAGAAATAAAAATAAAAACAAAAGGAGAGTGACATATATGTCAGCAAAACATGGCAGTTTATCAATCAACAGTGAAAATATTTTTCCGATTATCAAGAAATGGTTATATTCCGACCATGATATTTTTGTAAGAGAGATGATCTCCAACGGATGCGATGCGATCACCAAACTGAGAAAGCTGGAAGTTATGGGAGATTATACATTCCCGGAAGGTTACAAACCGGCTGTAAATGTTATCGTTGATCCGGATCAGAAAACTTTGAAGTTTATCGATAACGGTATTGGTATGACAGCAGATGAAGTAGAGGAATATATCACACAGATCGCTTTTTCCGGTGCCACAGAGTTTCTTGAGAAATATAAGGATAAAACAACGGATGATCAGATGATCGGTCATTTCGGACTTGGATTTTATTCTGCATTTATGGTTGCAGATGAAGTTCATATTGATACTCTCTCTTACAAGGAGGGTTCCACACCGGTACATTGGACCTGTGACGGTGGTACGGAGTATGAGATGGCAGACGGAAACAAAACAGAACCGGGAACAGAGATCACTCTTTTCCTCAATGAGGAAAGCCTGGAGTTTGCCAATGAATATCGTATGAGAGAGGTTATCGAGAAATACTGTTCTTTCATGCCGGTAAATATCTATCTTTCCAAAGCAAATGCTGAACAGGAGTATGAAACGATCGATGAGGCAGATCTCCGTGAAGATGATGTGGTAGTTGAACATATCCATGAGGATGCCAAGACAGAGGAAAAGGAGAATGATAAAGGCGAGAAAGAAGTTGTGGAAGTTTCTCCTGCCAAAGATAAAGTAAAGATCAATAAACGGCCGGTATCCTTAAGCGATACACAGCCGCTCTGGATGAAACACCCAAATGAGTGCACGGATGAAGAGTATAAAGAATTTTACCGTAAGGTATTTATGGATTACAAGGAACCGCTGTTCTGGATCCATCTGAACATGGACTATCCGTTCAACCTGAAAGGTATCCTGTATTTCCCGAAGATCAGGACAGAGTATGATTCCATTGAGGGAACCATCAAGCTTTATAATAATCAGGTATTTATTGCAGATAACATCAAAGAGGTGATCCCGGAATTCCTTCTTCTTCTGAAAGGCGTGATCGACTGTCCGGATCTTCCACTGAATGTTTCCCGTTCTGCACTGCAGAATGATGGTTTTGTGAAAAAGATTTCTGAATACATCACCAAGAAAGTAGCAGATAAGCTCACCGGAATGTGCAAGACAGACAGAGAGTCTTATGAGAAGTACTGGGATGATATCAGCCCGTTTATCAAATTTGGATGCATCAAGGATGCGAAATTTGGTGAGAAGATGAATGATTATATCCTCTTTAAGAATCTGGATGGCAAATATCTTACCCTGAAAGACTGCATTGAGGAAAATAAAAAAGAAGAAACAAAAGCAGCTGAAGAGGAGAAGACAGAGGAGAAAGCTTCTGAAGGATCCCAGAATGAGGAACCGGAAAAAACGGTGATCTATTATGTAACCGATGAGGTACAGCAGAGCCAGTACATTAATATGTTCCGTGAAGCGGGTAAAGATGCTGTACTGCTGAAGCATGTGATCGATTCACAGTTTATTTCCCATCTTGAACAGCAGGATCAGACGATCCAGTTCAAGAGAATTGATGCAGATCTGACAGAAGAGCTTCGTGAAGACGGAGAAGCGGATGAAACAACAGTCAAGACACTTACTGAGGTGTTCCGTAAGAATCTTGGCAAGGATAAACTTGAAGTAAAAGTAGAGAAGCTGAAAAATGAGGGAACTGCAGCGATGATCACTCTTCCTGAGGAGAGCCGCCGTATGCAGGATATGATGAAGATGTACAATATGTACGGAATGGATCCGAATATGTTCGGTGGTCAGGAAGTACTTGTACTGAACGCAAATCATCCTCTTGTAAGATTTATAGCAGAAAATCAGGGATCAGAGTATGTTCCGGTGATCTGTGAACAGCTTTATGATCTTGCAATGATGAGCCATAAACAGCTTTCTCCTGAAGAAATGACAAAATTTGTAAAGAGAAGCAACGATATCCTTATGGTCCTTACAAAATAAAACGACATATAAAATGATCGAAAGGCTTTGCCCGTAATGGGGCGAAGCC
>OGRL01002816.1_pt1 | contig 11019 bp, 10 predicted proteins | sample 1553481 | NCBI WGS metagenome assembly OGRL01 (sample SAMEA2580036, study PRJEB22360) | human gut metagenome
GTAGAAAGAATAAAAGGTGTTCATATGAATAACAATAATAATGAAATGAAAAGTAATGTTTTTAGTGATTATACTAATTCTAATAATAATGAAAATAATAATGTAATGCCAAATAATACTAATATAAATCAAGGAGTAGGTCAAATACCCCAAACAAATAATACTCAAGTAAATAATGCATCAGCAAATAATCAAACTGTAAATAATCAAATACCAAATAATCAAGTACCTAATAATCAGATAACTAATACAACAACAACTTCTAGTATTATGGGAACTTCTGCAAGTAATAAAACTACTAATACTTATTTTCAAAATACCTCAAATGTTCCAATTAATAATTCAAGCCAGCAAAATACTAACCAACCAAATCAAATACCAGTTAATCAAGATATTGCTATGCCCAAATTAAATAGTGATGAAACAGTTGGTACTATGAAAAAAGATACCCAAAAAAGCCCAGTTGCCATGTTAATATTATTTGCTTGTCTAATTATTGGTATCTTTCTAATTCCTTATATTACTCCGTATCTTAGTGATGTCTTAAAAATATTTGGTATTGATGATAATAGTTCTATTTATGGTGGTGGTAAATATGATGATTCTAGTGACACCAATACTAAAGATAATGATACTAATAAAGATAATAATAGTAATACTGATACTAAAGTTACAACATATTATGATATCCTAGATACTACTTCTATTACATTTAATAAATTAACAATAACTAATTTAACAAAAACTGAAGAAAATGGTAACTTTTATTTAAATTATAAAATAACTAATAATGATACAGCTAGTTATAATTTTAAAGAACATAAAATCTATTTTGATTTATATAATGATTCTAAAACTTATATAGGTAGAGTCTTAATTGATACTGATACTTTAAATAGTAAAGAAGAAATAACTTTAAAAAGTATTCTAAATAATAACGAATATACAGCTGCTACTAAATTAGAAGTCTTAGAAAGAACAACTGCTGATTATCAAAGCATAACTTTAAAAAATAATAAGCTTACTTGTACAGGTAATAATCACTCAACTATTTATACCTTTACTAGCAATAAATTAACTGGTATTGATGATACTTATAATTATACTTTTATTGTTAATGATGATACTTATGCATCTTATGCACTAAATGTTCAAAATACAGTTAATGATTTAAATAAAATAACTGGTATATCCGCAGGATTTGTTAATACTCAAACTGGATTTACTAAAACCACTAAAATTAACTATAGTGAGACTAGCGAAAATCTAACTAAATATGATAGAATATATTATGAAAAAGATATAGCGGCTAGTACTGTTAAGTATGAATTAGAGTCGATAGGGTATAAATGTGATTAGAAAGAAGTATTATGAATTGTACATTTTATATAAATGATTTTGAAGGTCCACTAGATCTTCTTTTACATCTAGTTAAACAGTCGAAAATGAATATTTATGATATTAATCTTTTTGACTTAATTAAAGAGTATTTAGACTTTATTAATAAGATGCAAGACTTAAATATTGATATTGCTAGTGAATACTTAAGTATGGCAAGCGAACTAGTTCATCTAAAAAGCAAAATGTTAATAAATAAAAAAGATGATGAAGAAGAAGCTGATGATGAATTTAATATTAAAAGTGAAGAAGATTTAAGAAATAAGTTATTAGAATATGAAAATATTAAAAATATAACTGGAGAGTTTAAAAACTTAGAATTAAAAAGAAATGAAATATATACCAGATTTCCTGAAAACTTAAAAGAATATTATGAACCAGGTGAGGTTCCTAAAGGACTATATGATGCTGATATTCTTTATAAAGCTTTTTTAGAAGTAGAAAAGAAATTAAAACTTTTAAAACCTTTAGATACTACTATTACTAAAAAAGAAATAAGTGTTTTAGAAAGAACAAAAGAAATAAAAGATATTTTAAGATTAAGAGGTAAAGTTGATTTCTATTCTTTATTTAGTATTAATACACGAGAATATATTGTTATAACATTTTTAACAATTCTTACCATGAGTAAAAATAAAGAGTTAAAAATTATACAAGAGGACAATTTTAGTCCCATTATTGTGGAGGGTTTAGATTATGAATAAGCAGGGCATATTAGAAGGACTATTATTTGTCGTTGGCGATGATGGTCTTACTTTAAAACAAATAAGTGAATTATTAGATGAAGATATTGATACTTGTAAAGAAATCTTACTTTCTTTAAAACAATCATATGAAGCTGAAAATAGGGGCATTAGAATTAGCTATTTAGGTGATGTTTTTAAGTTAACTACTAAGAAAGAACATAAGGATTATTATCAAAAGTTAATAGTAAACCCCAATACCAATACTTTATCCCAAGCTGCCTTAGAAACCTTAGCTATTATTGCCTATAACCAACCAATTACCAGAATAGAAATTGATGAGTTAAGAGGAGTTAATAATACTTGGCTTCTTCGTAAATTAGTTGCTAAAGGTCTTATTAAAGAGGTCGGTAAGTCAACTATGCCAGGACGACCTAATCTTTATGGAACTACTAGTGATTTTTTAGATTACTTCGGTCTTTCAACTATCAAAGATTTACCAAAGATAGAACCTAAGAAAGAAGAGAAGGTTACTGGCGACTTATTTAACTCTATTTATAAGGAAGAAGTTAAAGATGAAAATAACTAAAGAAAAATTTACTGATATAACTGAGACTTCTTTCGATGGCAATACTTATGAGGCTTGTGATTTTAGTAATCTAAGAGTTGATTATGAAGTCTTATCGAAAGTGAAATTTATAGATTGTAATTTTAGTAATGCTAATTTTACCGATTGTGGTTTGCATGATTGTCACTTTAAAAATTGTAATTTAATTGGAACATCACTCATTAATTGTACTTTAAAAAATGATAGTATTCTAAGTTGTCTTGGTTCTTATTTAAATATTGGGAATAGTATTTTAGAAAAAACCCAATTTATAGATAGTAATTTAAAAGAAATGCGTCTTATTAATAATCGTTTAAGAAATACAACTTTTAATACTTGTAATATGAGTAAGTTAACACTTTCGGATACCCCATTAAGAGCCGTTGATTTATCAACATGTGATATTAGTGGGATGATTTTTAAGCCTTCTGATGTTGTTGGTTGTCAGGTATCTGCTAATCAAGCCGTTGAAATGATTAAAAACTTTGGGGTTATAGTAAAATTTTAGTATCTATTTACTAGGATTTCTGCTATAATACTTATATGCCTGTGTGGCGGAATTGGTAGACGCGCTGGACTCAAAATCCAGTGGTAGCAATATCGTGTGGGTCCGAGTCCCACCACAGGCACCAAATAAGCCTTACAAGTCCCTAGAAATAGGGACTTTTTTAATTTTTATGTTTAAGAAGGTTTTAAAAATAATAAATTTGACTTTTTCCAAAAAATATGTATAATAATCATCTAGCAAAAGGGGATTACTATGGATAAAAATATTTTTTTTAAGATGTGTTGTAACATTGATTATAATACTTACAGAAAATTGCAAATAGCTTCATGTTTGTCTACTTTAGGACTTGCTGTTACAAATGAATTGATTTCTTCAACTCCTGTAGCAACTAATTCAATGAATGCTTTAGCTTATACAACTGGTGCTGCTTTTTTAATGATGACTTTTACTAAAGGCAGAGAACATACAAAAGATATTGCTCAAATTAAGGAATTATATAATTGCTTTTTAAATAATTATAATAAGCTAAATAAAATTTTTGATTTAAACAATCCAGTAGAAATTTATACTATGTTTAATTACTTATTAAATAATGGATATTTATCAAGAAATAAAGAATTTCAAAAGTCTGATAGCCAGTCAAGAGATGTAAGAGGTCTACTTGGAGCAGAGGTCGTTACTGGTCAAGCAGTTTGTCGTCATATTTCTGGTATGCTTACTGATATTTTAAATGCCAAAGGAATCGAATCAAGTCAATTAGGAGTATATTTAAAAACAATTTGTTTTGGAGTTAATTTTTTAAAGGAACCAAAATATACAGTTGACGAATTAATTGAGTGGGTCGAAACAAATAATTTAATAGACCAAAAAGCTTATGAATTTGCTATGGATGTAATTGCTGAATTAGTTATAGTTCAAAATCAAGGCGTCGAATTTTCTGCCGAATTTATAGATGATAAAAACATATTAGCAAGAATAATTGGTAATCATGCAATTACATTTGCTTATAAAGACGGAAAAAAATATTTTCTAGACCCAACTCAATCTAGAATTTATAGAATGGATGATTTGAAAGGTACATTATATGATAGTAAATATAATGACATTCAAATGCACTTTTTATCTTCCATAGCGCTAAATGGTCCATTATTTTATCCAAAAATAAAAAAACGTTTATCTGAATCTAACTCGAATATTTTGGAAGAAGAAGAGGAACAAATGGTTAAAGCTACATTGGAAAAATGTGAAAATAATATGGATGTATTTGAACAATTTTACACTGATAATAGCCAATTATACGATGATATTTCTGATAAGATATTAAGCATTAAAAAGTTAAAGATTCATAAATAAATCATTATAAATAAGAAGTCTTTCCCAAATAAATAGGAAAGCTTTTTTTAGCAAAAAATACAATAACGTTTAGAAAAACAAAATTCCTTACACACTCTTAGAAACTAATTGCTTGATTTCTAACAGTCTTTTCAATTCTGCTTAATTTCATATTCATATAAATCTTTATAACCTTTACACTTTTTTAATAAATTATCATGAGTTCCCTCATTAATAATATTACCATTTTGCATAAAGAATATTTTATCACAATTCATTATGGTAGATAATCTATGGGCAATTATTACTATTGTATAATCTTCTTTTAGATTATTGATTGCCTGCTGAATATTATTTTGGGTTTCATTATCAAGTGCTGATGTTGCTTCATCAAATAATATTATTTTTGTTTTTTGAATTAATGCTCTAGCAATTGCTAATCTTTGTCTTTGACCACCAGAAAGACTAACTCCACCTTCACCAACAATCGTATCGTATTTATCAGGTAGGCTTTCAATAAATTCGTTTAAACACGCAAGATTGCAAGCATCCTCTATTTCTTTGTCCGTAATATTTTTCTTAACTAATCTTAGATTATCTTTTATACTTAAATTAAATATATAAGGATTTTGACTTATTATTGTAATGTTTCCTCTTATTGATTCTTCATCTAGTTCATCAATGTTTATACCATCAATTGTTATCGTACCACTTTTACAGTTATACAATTTACATAATAGATTAAACATCGTAGTTTTTCCCTCACCACTTTTTCCCACAATTCCATAAGTTTTATTTGCTTCTACTTTTAAATTAAGATTTTTTAATACTTGATTTTTATTATCGTAGGAGAAACATACATCTTTAAATTCAAAACTTCCTTCGATATTTTTAATATGCTTTTTACCAAAGGTTTCTTTTGCAAACTTTTTCCCATCAATAATATCAAAAACTCTATTACATGATATATTAAAATTCTTTGTTTCTTCTAATAACCTGGATACATTTCCCATCATATCAGCCATAATGTTGACTCTATAACCATATAAGGCTAGTGCGACAGCAACACTTAACACATTATTATGAATTAAATATATCAAATACATTAACATTCCAAATTCAAATAATCTTTTTGCTATCCCAATAATAAATTCATAAAGTATGTCGATATTTCTCATATCAAAATTTTTTTCATTTTGTAATACAATATTATTATCAAACTCTTCCATAAAACTATCTTTGGCATATAACATTTTTATGTCTCTTGCCCCTCTAACTAGTTCTCCTGTCAGTCCGGCAACTTTATCACTTTGATTTCTAAATTCCACATCTTTTTTGGCTAATACATTGCTTTTTAGAACACTAAGTATAGTTAGAACTAATGCTGAAACAAAATAATAAATAAACATATGATAATCAATTATAAATACAGCGATAAAGGAACCAATATTCGATAAGACTCCTGTAAGTTCTCCCATACCAACGGTAAACATTGATGACATCTTATCAGTATCACTTATTATTCTTTGAATAAATGTTCCACTAGAATTAGCATCAATTGTAGATTGTTCTAATGATAAAACTTGGCGACCTAGTGCTTTTTGCAAATTTCTAACTGTTCCTCTTCTAAAAATTTGAGTATTCTTTCTTATTAAGACGGTATGCAAGCGATCTATTATATTAATAAATAACATTAAACATGCCATATAGATTGCTTGTTCCCAAACGGATGTTGTAAATTCTACTACAAATCTTGCATAAACTAATGGAAAAATAATATGAATTATTATTCCCATAATACATCCAACTATTTGCCAAATTAAACTAGATTTATATTGCTTCCCATATTTATATACTTTTTTAAGGTTCTTAATTGTTTCTTTCATGTCGAACTCCTTTTTATTCCTGTTAGCTTTTAATTTTCAACATTTATATTGTACCATTTATTTTTTTGATTTTAAATAAATCGTTGGTCTTTATTTGTGCCATAGTAACTTTTTTTAGGATTATATACCATAGCATAAACTTTTGCATTTTTAATTAATACTTACCCAAAATTTATAAATAAAACTTTCTAGGGAGTGGAGGGCTGGTAGATTAATCCTAACTTAAAAAATATAGACATAGATCCCTAAGGGTATATAATAAACTTGCAAAGGAAAAATATATATGGAGTGTAAACATTGCAATGAAAGCACGCATCGTACAGAAACAGAAAAAAAATACTTAGAAACCAAATTAAAAACTATCGAAGGTTAAGTAAGAGGCACTGCCAAAATGGTTGCTGAAGATAAATACTATAATGATATTTTAATTCAACTTTTAGCCATCAATAAATCATTAAAAAGTTTAAATAAAAAAATTTTAAAAATGTAACTTAGTTGTAACTTTAAATATCATATAATGTCTTTAAGAAAAGGAGATTACTATGGAAATTTTAAGAGTAGAAAATTTAACCAAAATATATGGTAAAAAAGAAACCAAAGTTGTAGCCTTAGATAATGTTTCATTTAGTGTGAAAAAAGGCGAATTCGTGGCTATTGTAGGAGCATCTGGTTCGGGAAAATCAACACTTTTACATTTAATTGGGGGAGTAGACAGACCAACGAAGGGTAAAGTTTATATTGATGGTAAAGATATATTTGCCTTAGATGATGATAAACTAGCCATTTTTAGACGTCGTCAAATTGGTTTAATCTATCAATTTTATAACTTAATACCTATTTTAAATGTTGAGGAAAATATTACTTTGCCTTTAGCGCTTGATAATCGTAAGGTTAGTAATGAAGAACTAGAAAATATGTTAAGCCATTTAGGTTTAGAAAAAAGAAGATATCATCTTCCTAACGAATTAAGTGGTGGTCAACAACAAAGAACCAGTATCGGTAGAGCCCTTATAACTAGACCAACTATTGTTTTAGCCGATGAACCAACGGGTAACTTAGATTCTAAATCTAGTGATGAAATTGTAGCACTTTTAAAGAAATCTAATAAAGAATTAAAACAAACTATTATTATGATTACCCATAACTTAGAAATTGCAAAGATGGCCGATCGAATTATTAAAATTGAAGATGGTAAAATTGTAAGTGAGGCTTAATATGGACTTGCTAAATAAATTAACTATTAAAAATTTAAAATTTAATAAGAAACGCACCATCGTAACTATTATTGGTATTATCTTATCCGTGGCTCTAGTAAGTGCAGTGGCTACTATGTATTCTAGTGCCATAAATTCTTTAATTAATTATGAAATACATGCGTTTGGTAACTTTCATTATGAATATCAAGATGTTTCCAAAGAAGATGTTAAAAATATTCAAAATAACTTTGGAATTGCGGCTACTTATCTAACTAGTAATATTGGTTATGCTAAGTTAAATGATTCTAAAAATGAATATAAACCTTATGCTTATATAAAAGCCTTTAGTAAGGAATCTCTAGATAATCTTTCCATTCATTTAGTCGAGGGGAGGTTACCAGAAAATACTTCGGAAATAATAATTCCTACCCATTTAAAAACGAATGGCCGGATAAATCTAAAAGTTGGCGATTATATTACTTTGGATGTTGGAAAAAGAGTGAGTGATAGTTATCTTTTAAATCAAAATGAATCGTATGATCCTGAAAGTAATGAACATCTGATAGATACTAGTAGTAAAACCTACAAAATTGTTGGTATTGCCGAGCGTCCTAACCGCACCATTGAGCCTTATAATGCCCCTGGTTATACCTTTATTACTTATTTAGATTCTAAAGATATTCCAGATAAGGTTGATGTTTATGCTAAGTATAATAAAACCGGTTTAAAAAATCATGTTAAAGTAACAGCCAATATCTTAGGGGTAGAACCGGACCTTTTACAAAAATTCTTAATGTCAGATTATCTTAGTGCTTCTGAATATGATAGTATTAATGCCCAAATGAAAAATACTAAATATCAGTTTAATAGTAATAACTATCTGATAACTTTAGAAACTAATCCGTTAGATGAAAGTACTACCAGGAGTTTAGGTACGGTAGTCTTAATAGTTTGCCTAATTATTGTTTTTACTTCTGTATTTTGTATCAAAAATAGTTTTGATATCTCTATTACCGAGAAAACAAAACAATATGGAATGTTAAGAAGTGTTGGGGCGACTAAAAAACAAATTCGCCAAAATGTCTTTTATGAAGCCTCTATCTTGGGACTTATTGGTATTCCTTTAGGTTTGTTATTTGGCCTTTTAGCGGCTTATATTCTAGTAATAATTAGTAATTTCTTCTTAAATAAGATGATGTCTGGTGGTCTTAAATTGACATTTTCTTATTCACCCTTAGTTTTATTATTTACGATTGGTCTAGGAATCATAACTATTTACTTTTCGGCCTTTAAAAGTGCTAAGCGAGCTAGTAAAATCTCACCAATTGACTCGATTAAAAACAGTGCTGATCTTAAAATTAAGGCTCGAAAATTAAAAACCCCCAAGTTAATTAGTAAAATCTTTGGCATTGGTGGTGAAATATCTTATAAAAATCAACAACGCAATAAGAAAAAATACCGAACTACTGTTATTTCCATTGCTATTTCGGTTTGTACTTTCATTGCTTTAGCATCCTTTATGTCTCTTGCTTTCCGAAGTATTAAAGAAGAATTAGGTTCTTCGGACTATAATATTTATCTATCGGTTAAAAATAATAATGATACTACTTATCAAAAAATTATGGAAACCACGAAATTAGATAATATTGAAGATGTGGTTGTTAGAAAGCAAAGTAATTATGGCATTTCTAATAAGCATTATAGTAAGGAATATCTAGAGTGGCATAACCTTGAATTAAATGATGATATTGATGCTTATTTAACTATTTTTTCTCTTAATGATGAGGCATATAAAAAATATCTTCAGACTTTAAACTTAGACTATGAAACCCTTAAAGATAAAGGTGTTTTAATAGATAAATATCCGATGATTAAATATGACAATGGGACAAATAAAGAAAAAAGTAGAATTCTTAGAGAGTTTGACTTTCAAGTAGGGGATACGATTAAGGGTAACATTTCCGATAATCCTACTTCCATAGTAGTCGGCGCCTTAAGCGATAAATATCCTTTTGGGCTAGAAAATTACAATCAACCTATATTAGTTGTAAGTGAAGATTTATATAAAACTTTACCAACTAAAAGTACCTATATAGTGGCCCTATATTATTCAACTGCGGCTTCTAAACTTCAAGATGAGATAGAAGAAATTGTAAATAATGAAGATTATGAACTTTATAACACTGAAGAACGAGTAGAGATGATGCAAAACTTCTATATCTTAGTAGGTATCTTCTTATACGGCTTTATTATTGTTATTTCCCTTATTGGGATAACTAATATCTTTAATACAATTACGACTAGTATGCAACTTAGAAGAAGTGAATTTGCTACTTTAAAAAGTATAGGTATGACTACCAAAGAATTCTCCAAAATGATTCGTTTAGAAAGTATCTTTATGACTGTTAAATCTCTGATAGTAGGCATTATCTTAGGTACTGGTTTATCCGTTTTAATCTATCATTATCTAGCCAGCAGTGACTTCTCGGGTTATAAATTACCAATAATTCCAATTATAATTAGTATTATGGCTGTTTACCTTTTAATTACCTTATTGATGAAATATTCATTAAGAAAGATAAATAAACAGAATATTATTGAAACTATTAGAAACGAAAATATTTAGAAAAGGGTTTAAAGCCCTTTTCTTTCGTTATAAAAAATTATAAGATATAAAAAAGGAGTACTTTCTATGCAAATATTATTAATTGAAGATAATTTAACTATTATAAAAGGCTTAACTTATACCTTAAAGCAAAATAACTATGAAGTTTATGCTTGTAAAAATCTTTTAGAGGCTATATCTTATTTAAAAGATAATCCTAAGCTAAACTTAATTATTTTAGATGTAACCTTACCAGATGGTAATGGCTTTACTTTCTTTACGGATAATCTAAAAGCTTTAAATATTCCCACTATCTTTTTAACCGCTAAAGATGAGGAAGATGATATTGTAAGAGGTCTTGAAATAGGGGCTGAAGACTATTTAACTAAGCCTTTTTCAACCAAAGAATTACTGGCTCGTATTAATAAAATTTTATTACGTCAAAAGCATAATAGTATTTTAAAAGTCGGAGATATAAGTTTTGATATGGATAAAATGTTAGTTTATAAAGATACCACAAAAATCGAATTAACCCCGTTAGAGTTAAAACTTCTGCATCTTTTATTCTTAAATCTAAACAAGCTCGTAAGTCGTAATACTATTTTAGATAAAATTTATGAATGGACTGGTAATGATGTTGATAGCCATACAATAACTGTATACTTTCAAAGAATAAGACAAAAATTAGGAACCGATATTATTTCGACTGTTAAAGGTTTAGGTTACAGGATTGATCATGAAAAATAAAGAAAAATTAAAAAAATTTTTAAAAAACTCTTGTATATTTCAAAGAAATAGTGTATA
>OGRL01002819.1_pt1 | contig 11011 bp, 3 predicted proteins | sample 1553481 | NCBI WGS metagenome assembly OGRL01 (sample SAMEA2580036, study PRJEB22360) | human gut metagenome
AATGGACGATAGTACAATTTTTGATAAAATCCATGAAGTGGATTTGAAGAAAACCCAATATCAGACATTGGAGAAAACAAACGTCTGCAATGGAATCTTGAAGGGGTGTATGTTTGTAGGAGCCAATGCTTCCGGCAAAACAAACCTGATTGAACCGCTCCGCTTTTTGCTGATGGCGCTTTTTGCCGTTCGCGAGATGAAGTGGAAGAACTTTTTGTGCCTGTTTTCCGATACGGATATGTTTGAAAACACATACCGTTTTTGGATTGACAACGCCGAAATTGAGTACACGATTCGATATCAGAACACGGATAAGCTGCTGGTTGAACGACTGGTGCTGGATGGCAAGGTGATGATGGAGCGGACGGGCGCAACGGCTAAATCAAAAATCACGGAAAAGGAAGTCTTTAACGGGATTCCGAACGAAGGGCTTTTCCTGCGCGATTTGTGGTTTAATACTCGGTTCCGCGGACATGAGGTTTTGCAGAAGTGGTTTGATTTTTTGCGGGCATCTCAATATGTCAATATGGAAACGGGGCTGATGATGTCCTTCGGAGAGGATCAGTCGCTCAGAATTGAGAAGTACATCGAAGAACATGGAATTAACGAAATCAATCAATTCCTTGATGAATGTGGGTTTCCTTTTCATCTGATTCATCATCCTGAAAGAAATGCGGGTGAAACAGGCTTTGGCAATCTGGCGGTGAAACGGGATGGAATCATGCCGGAGATTCCGATGGTTATCGAATCCTTGGGCAATAAGATTCTGGTGCAGTTTTTGCCGATGTATTTGAGCGTTATCCGTCATGGCGGTATGCTGATCTGTGATGAATTCAGCAGCGGACTGCATAATGATTTGGAAGAGCTTTTGATTCGGTATTTTATGAAACATGCAGGGCAGGCGCAGATTTTTATCGTGTCCCATTCGACCAATCTGCTCAGTTCGAGCCTGTTCAGACCGGATCAGCTCTATGCGGTCAACTTCGATCAGGAGGGAAGCAATATCGTCCGATTCTCTTCGGAACAGCCGAGGACGGCGCAGAACTACGAGAAGATGTATTTGGGTGGTGTGTTCAGTGGAATCCCGCAGTACAAGGATGTTTGAGCTGAAAAAGGGAAAGCGAATCGGTCAGGTTCTGTTTATTGTTGAAGGAGAAAAGACGGAGCCAAACCTGATTTATCGCGTATTCAGCGGGATTTTCGGGTATCAGATGGAGCGAATTTACCGCGATAAGACGTACCGTGTGTTCAGGAAAATAGATGATCCGCTTTCAAGGGTGACGGTCATTAACACAGAAGAATCCAATATCGGCTTTATCCGAAAGGACAACGATTTTCTCAACGAGATGTTCCGATTGCTGATTGAAGACTATGGCTTTGATGTGGATAATGCCGCGATTTATTATCTGTTTGATCGAGACCCGGATTCCAATACGGATAGTGCCTTCATTGAAGAAATGCTGGGCAAGCTGGGGAGCGCCAGAGATGTGAATCCCGATATGATGCGGCAGGGGATGCTCTTGCTGTCGTATCCCTGCATCGAGAGCTTTATAGGCATGAATTTGCTTGACAACAGCTTGGCATATTGCTGGAATAAAGGCGTGCAGAATGGACATCAGCTCAAGCAGGCGTTGAATCAGGATGGAGCGTTGGCGAATAAGATTACGCAGGAAACGCTGATTAAAAGCGTAGAAGCGTTGATTACAGCGCTGAATACGGTGGGCGTAAATACGCAAGCGGATGAATTGCTGAACAGTTTGGATCGGTTTGCAGACAATAATCGAAAGGTGTATGATTGGCAGGAGGAACAGAGAAGGCAGAAAGGCGGGTATGGTCTGCTCAGTTTGATGGCGATTGCGTTGTTGGATTTGGGGTTGATTCAGAGCGCTGAAGATGAATGACATTAGAATCATGGAAAAGCAGTCTGGAAACAGGCTGTTTTTTTGTTAGGGGAAAATGTGGATAAGTTGTGGACATCCATGTTGAAAACCCGATGAAACCTGTTGATGAATTGGGGATAACTGGCGAAAAGCGGCTTCCCCAAAAAGAAAAATGAAATGGGAACAGAAAGAAATGCAGGAGCAATGAGATGGCAAAACTGGAAAATTATGTGGAGCTTGCCCGGCAGACCATGCGGGAGATCTCCGCCGATGGGGAAAATTGGCGCGCTTTTCTGACGACGGCTTCTAACGTATACAAATATGGCTTTTACGACCAACTGATGATCTACGCCCAGCGCCCGGACGCGACCGCCTGCGCGTCGTTTGAGCTGTGGACGAACACCATGCGGCGGTACGTCCGGCGCGGCGCAAAAGGCATTGCGCTGCTGGATATGACCGGCGACGTGCCCCGCTACCGCTACGTTTTTGACATATCGGATACCGGCACTCGGCAAAACGCCCGAACGCCTTTTACATGGACGATTCGCGAAGAAAACAGAGCGCCCATCGCCGCTATGCTGGAAAAGGAATACGGCATTTCTGCCAATCGCGGGCTTGCAGGTCAGCTTGAAGAAATCGCGATGCAGCGCGTCATGGACTACTGGCAGGAGCATCAGGACGAGCTGCGCGACATCGTTGACGGATCGTTTCTGATGGGATATGATGAACTCAACCTCGAACTGGCATTCCGAAATACGGCGACGACGGGCGTTCAGTATATGCTGCTCAGCCGTTGCGGGCTGGCGGAAGAACATCGGTTCGAGCCGGAAGATTTCGCGACCATCCTTGAATGGAACACGTCCAAAGCACTTAGTGCGCTGGGCACGGCAGTCAGCGAAATCTCCGAAGAAGTATTGAGAAGCATCGAGCGGGAAGCGCGAAGCGTTGAAAGGAGCAAAGAACATGTTGAACTACAAAATGGTGAACGGATACCAGATTCCCGATCTGAAAATCCCGGACGAACAGGTGACGCTGGGCAAGTACGGCAGGATGCGCAAGGCGTATCTGCAAGAACACAAGAAAATACTGTTCAACAGCCTGCTCCTGATGGGCGAGCTGACGGCGCATCTGGCGGAGATCGACCAGACGGCGAGCGAAAGAGTGAACCGTATGGTCAGCGAGATGGCGGCGGCGCAGGGCGTGAACGAAGCACTGAAGGAACGCGACCCGATGGCGTGGGTCGGCGCGATGAACAGCCTGAAAGCACAGGCGGAAGAAGTCGTGCTGACCGAGCTGGTGTACGCTTAAATTCGGGGCAGAGCCTTTTTGAAACGATAACCGAATATGGCGAAGGAGCGGATGACCGAGCGGTTTCCGCTCCTTCTTTTATATCCAAAGCGCTTGATACGGCACTGCGGTTCGGCGGCAATGGCGAGGATACCCGCATGGAGCTGGCGTTTGACGCGATGATCGGCAAAACGAACGAGGAAACCGCGCTGCGAATGAAGACCCTTTACCACGACGGCAACGGCTTTGAATTGGATGGGCGGCGTTTTTCGGTCTGGTTCGACCCAAGCGGAATCCAAATGGCCGCCGGAGATCGTGCGCGGTATGCCAACAATGCGCAGGTCATATCGTGGACGGATGCCGCAAAGCGCGTCGGCGAGCTGATTGAAGCCGGGCAATTCGGCACACAGCTCGAAAACGTGGAAGCCCCCGGAACCATTCGCCGAAAAACCGCCGAGCGACTGATCTATATGTACCGCGACAGCGCCGCAAGAGAAAACGGGTATCTCTCCCTGATGACAGATACGCCGCTGATTTTCCCGGATTGCGTCAATCATCTTTCCGAGAAAATGGAGCAGCCCGAATTTCTGCACGGGTTGATCCGGCAGATGGAGGTCTTTGCGGATGCGGTCGCGATGCAGCCCGATCTGATGCGCTTTCGTTTTCTTCAGCCGAAGGACATTCTCCCCCGTCTCAGGGATTTGGCATTGGCGCGGAAGGAGCTGCCCGAAGGCGAGATGCTGCTGCCCGATGTTCGCGGTTTTATGACGCAGGATGAAATCGACGCGGTGCTGACCCAAAACGCTCCGATCGCGGGTGCGGGCAGTCGAATTTACCAGTTCTTTTCAGAACCTCACGGCACCAATGAAAAGCTGGAATTTCTGAAAAACGAATACGGGATAGGCGGGAAAATGCCCGGCGTATCGGGTGAACATGGGAGTTCGGAAAGCCACGATGCAAAGGGAATTCAGCTCAGGAAAAGCAACTGTCCCGATGTGCTGCTGAAATGGAATCAGGTTGCCGAACGAGTCTCTGAACTGATTCGTCAGAACCGATACCTTACGCCAAACCGGCGGGAAACGGACAACAACGCGCCGACGCAGCAGCCCACCGAGCAGGCGTTGTTTGAGTCATATAAGCTGACGGTTGGCAATGTGCTGTCCAAAGACGAAGCCTTCGTCAATGCCTGCCGCAATTCAGATCGCCAAAACGCCTATTTGGAGGGCACACAAGCGATTCGCCGCATTGTCATGGCATCCGACGATCTTCAACTTGTCCGATTGTACTTCGATACGCCATCCTTTCACGAACGGCTGCATCAGGAACTCCTGGATGAGCTTTATCCCACACTGGCAGCCTCGTCGATCCCCCCGCCCTATCAGGTTGTGACCTATCATCACTTTGAAAATGGGTTTGACAGTAAATTGGACTATCCGACCTTGGAAGAAGCGATCAAGGCTGCGCAGGGCTATGTGAATGGTGCCATGAGCGGCGACGGCTTCGCCTATGACGGCGCCGCTGTTTACAACCTTCAGGAGCGTCGGTATCTGTACATTTTGGGTGATTACCCGGATGCAAAAGCACATGCGCAGGTAGAAGGACGCGATTTTTCCGAACAGCCAGAAGGAGCGGCTGCAACGCAGAAATCTGAAAGCCCGGCGGCTTTTACCGATGCCCCTCATCCGCTGATGTCGCATTATCAGGTAGGCGATACGGTCTATCTGGGCAATACGGCGTTCCTCATCGAAGAAATTACAGATACGCACGTAAATTTGCGCGACCCGACGCTGCTTTATCCGATTTCAAGGGTGGAGCGGCGGGACACGTTTGAGCAGATGCTTGCCGAAGATACGCGAAACGATGAACTGTTTTACAAGCAGACGGATGCAATGCCTGCGGAATCTGAGAATTTCGTACTGACAGAGGAAGCGCCGAGTGATCCAGCGACGCAACAACCGCAGGAAGAGATTAGGCTGCACAACCTCGTTATCGACCTGACGGGGCAGGAAACGGAGCGCAAAGAAGCCGAGCCGTACAAAGCGCAGAACTTTCATATCACGAATGACCATCTGGGCGAAGGCGGCGCAAAGACGAAGTATACGTTCAACATTGCCGCCATCCAGACGCTCAAGCAGATTGAAGCGGAGGGCAGGCAGGCGCGCCCGGACGAGCAGGAAATCCTCTCCCGATACGTCGGCTGGGGTGGTCTGCCGCAGGCATTTGATGCCGAAAATGCAAGCTGGCAAAAGGAATATCAGCAGCTCAAAAGCCTTTTGACGGACGAGGAATATGCGGCGGCGCGCGGCTCCACCCTGAACGCCCACTATACCAGCCCCGTCGTTATCAGGGCGATGTATGAAGCCTTGGACAGCATGGGCTTTCAGGACGGAAACGTGCTTGAACCCGCCTGCGGCGTGGGCAACTTCTTCGGTATGCTGCCGGAAGCGATGCAGAGCAGCAAGCTCTATGGCGTGGAGCTGGACAGCATCACGGGACGCATGGCGCGGCAGCTCTATCCCGATGCGAGAATCGAGATCACGGGCTTTGAAAAGACCAGCCGCAAAGACTTTTTTGATGTCGCCGTCGGCAATGTGCCTTTTGGCAATTACAAGGTGGCGGACAGGGCGTTCGACAAGTACGGGTTTCTGATTCACGATTATTTCCTTGCCAAAACGCTGGAACAGGTGCGTCCGGGCGGCGTGATCGCGTTCATCACGTCCAAAGGCACGATGGACAAAGCCAGTCCGGAGGTGCGCAGATATATCGCGCAGCGGGCGGAGCTGCTGGGCGCGATCCGACTGCCGAACAACGCCTTCAAAGCCAACGCCGGAACGGAAGTCACATCGGATATTCTCTTTCTTCAAAAGAGGGAACATCCCATCGACATAGAGCCGGATTGGATCCATCTGGGGCAGACGGCGGACGGCATCCCCATCAACAGCTACTTTGTCGATCATCCCGACATGATGCTGGGCAGGATGCAATGGGACAAAAGCATGTACGGAAACGAGAAGGAAACTACATGCGAACCGATTCCCGGCGCAGACCTCGCGCAGCAGCTCCATGCGGCGGTGCGGAACATCGACGGGGAATATAAAAGGATAGAAATACCCGAAACGGATATAAATGAAGGACGGACGATTCCGGCTGATCCCGATGTGCGCAATTTCTCGTATGCGCTTGTGAACGGTCAGGTTTATTACCGCGAAAATTCGGTGATGACCCGCCCCGTACTCAATCAGACGACGCAGGAGCGTATCAAGGGGATGATTGAGCTGCGGGATTGTGTGCGAAAATTGATTGATTTGCAGCTTACGGACGGCAGCGACGCGGAGATCAGGGCACAGCAGGCAGAATTGGGTCGGCTGTATGATGCGTTCAGCGCCGAATACGGGATCATCAACGGCAAAGCCAACGGGCGGGCGTTTGAAGGCGATTCTTCATACTACTTGCTTTGCTCGCTTGAAATATTGGATGAAGACAGGAAGCTCAAACGCAAGGCGGATATTTTCAGCAAACGAACGATCCGGCGGAGGAAACCGGTTACGCAGGTGGATACGGCGAGCGAAGCGCTTGCGGTATCCATTGGAGAGCGGGCGAAGGTTGATCTGCCGTTTATGGCACGGCTGACGGGCAAAGCGGAGGATGAAATCGTTGCGGACTTGCAGGGCGTTATCTTCCTTGACCCGCTGGAACAGACGTGGCAGACGGCAGATGAATATCTGTCCGGCAACGTGCGCGCCAAGCTGCGCGTGGCGCAGACGGCGGCGGAAAGCGACTCGTCCTTTGCCGTCAACGTTGAGGCACTCCAAGCGGCACAACCCAAGGATTTGGACGCATCCGAAATCGACGTGCGGCTCGGTACGACATGGGTGGACAAGGCGTACATTCAGCGCTTTATGATCGAGCTGCTGGGAATTCCCTATTACGAACAGCGGCGAATCCACGTGAATTACGCGCCGCAAACGGCGGAGTGGTCGATAGACGGCAAGAGCCTTCTGTCGGAGAACGTGAATAACCACATGAAATACGGCACCAGACGTGCGCCTGCGCTCAAAATTCTGGAAGACACGCTCAACCTGCGGGATACGCGCGTATACGATGTTGTGCAGGATGAAAACGGACGGGAAAAGCGGGAACTGAATCAGAAGGAAACGACGATTGCCCAGCAGAAGCAGCAGGCGATCAAGGACGCTTTTCGCGACTGGGTATGGAAAGACCCGACCCGCCGGCATGAGCTGGTGACGCGCTATAACGAGCTGTTCAACTCGACCCGGCCGCGCGAATACGACGGATCTCATATCGTGTTTGACGGGATGAATCCGGAAATTACGCTGCGGGAACATCAGCGAACGGCGATTGCCCATGTGTTGTACGGCGGGAATACGCTGCTTGCACACCAGGTTGGCGCGGGCAAGAGTGCGACACGTTCGTAACTGAAAAGGTTACGCACAAGTCAGCTAACAATAGAATCGGGATTTGAAAGGAGTCCCTGAAAAGACTTGGAGAACTAATATTCCGATAGGTGGAATGATGGGGTAACGCCCTGAAACGCCTACCTTATAAACTGCGATATGCGGCAGTCCTTTGTAACAAGGATTGCGGTATAACGCTCGCTAAAGTCGGCGGAAATGTACCCAAACAGGTTATGCCGTGGAAAGCATCTCAGCGGTGGGATGTGTGCATGATACGCCGGAGGTCTATAAACTGCCTATGGTCAGAATGTCATGGATGACTGACGAAATCCCGAATGTACGGGTCTAAAAGGCGCAGGAGCAGAAATGTTCCTTTCCGATTACGGAAGTATGTGAGGATGAGTAAGAATTTTTACTATGAAAGTCCTTGCGGTGTTATAGGCACCGCCCAGCATACAGGCTCAGAGGGACACCTAAGGGCAGATATGTACAGATAGGAATATTGGAACGTGGAAAGGCTGGAACACGGAGCCGGTTACAGGCTATGAGGTGTTGGATTGGAAAGCGTATTGCGTATAACAATCCTTTATCCAGTTGAGAGAGATGGCACAGTACCGTTGAAGCCGTAGAAATACGGTGGAGGGATGGCCATTAGTCGTCAGCAATCAATAAATTGAAAACTATACAGACACAAAGGTTCGAGTATGACTAAGAAAAGCGAAATCCTCTCGAAAGAAAGGAAAGTACCTGACTTTGGCAAACAAGAAGAAACCCTTAAAGAAACAGAAAATCCGCAACTCCGAATACTACGATATGCAGCTCGCTCTTGACGAATTGTATGCCGCAAGTGTCAAGGGGCAACGGTTCTGCAATCTGGTGGAACTAATAAAACGCCCTGAAAACATCAAGCTGGCCTACAGAAATATCCGAAAGAACAGCGGCAGTCGGACGGCGGGTGTGGATAATAAAACAATAAGCGATTTGAACAAGTGGAACGAAAATGCCTTAGTTGCCCATGTTCAGCGCAAGCTGGACTGGTATATTCCTAATGCTGTCCGCAGAGTTGAGATACCAAAGGACAACGGGAAAACCCGCCCCCTTGGAATACCCACGATTATGGACAGGCTCATTCAGCAATGTGTTCTGCAAGTATTAGAACCTATCTGTGAAGCAAAATTCTTCAAGCGAAGCAATGGTTTCAGACCAAACCACAGTGCAGAAAATGCCATTGCCCAAGCGGAGAGAATGATACAGAACGTAGGTTGCCACTATGTCATTGATATAGATATCAAGTCTTTCTTTGACAATGTGAACCACGGAAAACTGCTGAAGCAGATGTGGACACTCGGAATTAGGGATAAAAAGCTGCTGTCTATCATTTCTGCCATGCTAAAGGCAGAAGTGGCTGGAATCGGTTTTCCCGAAAAGGGTACGCCACAGGGCGGTATCATTTCCCCACTGTTGTCAAACATCGTCCTGAATGAACTGGATTGGTGGATTGTCAGCCAGTGGGAAGAAATGCCTACCCAAAGGAACTATGTACACAGAATCTATGCGAATGGAACCCCTGATAAAAGCAGTACCATCCGAACCCTGCGCAACTACACGAATCTGAAAGAGTGCTATGTTGTCCGCTATGCAGATGACTTCAAAATCTTCTGTAAAAAGCGGTCAGATGCAGTCAAGCTGTTCGAGGCAACGAAACAATGGCTTTTGGAACGTCTGGGACTGGAAACCAGCCCGGAGAAATCGAAAATCGTAAATCTGAAACGCCATTATTCTGAATTTCTTGGCTTTAAGCTGAAAGTTCGAACAAAAGGAAAGAAGCCAGATGGACAACCAAGGTATGTAGTAGAAGCGCATATCAAGGATAAAGCATTGCAGAAAATCCGGGAGAAAAGCAAGGAAATTATTGGGCAGATACGGCAGACCTATGACCCAGGAATGGAATATCGTCTGATACAGAAATACAACTCCTATGTCATGGGCGTTCATAACTATTACAGCATTGCAACCCATGTGAATATTGACTTTCACAAAATCGCTTTCGATGTCAAAAAGAGCCTTTACAACAGATTGAAGCACAGACTGCAAAAGAAAGGTCAAATCACAAACAGGTATATCAAGGAGAAATACGGCACAAGCCGGGAGGTGCGTTATCTGAATGGTCATGCCATCGTCCCGATTGCCTATGTTCAGCATAGAGTACCTATGGATAAGAAAAGTCGGGTAAACAAGTACACGCCAGAAGGACGGGTTGAGATTCATAAGAATCTTGCCGGTATCAATATGGCAGTACTCTATCATCTGATGAACAATCCATGCGGTAAGCAAAGTGTGGAATACAACGATAACCGCATTGCGCTCTATGTTGCACAGAAAGGAAAATGTGCCGTCTCCGGTGTGGAACTGGAAGCAAATCAAGTGGACTGTCACCACAAAAAGCCGTTGGTGCTTGGGGGCAATGACAGCTACCAAAACCTGATTATTGTCTCCGATGTGGTTCACATTATCATTCATTCCAGTAATGAGCGCACCATCCGAAAATACCTAAAAGTGCTGAACCCGGATAAAAAGCAGTTGGCAAAGCTCAATAAACTTCGTGTGATGGCAGAAATGCTGGAACTCGTTTTCTAAAGGGCAAATCTGTTTGATGTATAGATTGTCATAAAAAGTGCTGACGATGGAAAGCCGTGTGATGGGAAACTGTCACGCACGGTTTGGAGCGGGGGAAAATCTGGAGGAAGGGATGTACAATTTACGTTTGTATACTCTGACCTAAGGATTACCTATCGCTATCGTTTGAAATGGTGGCAGCAGCGATGGAATCCAAGCGGCTTGGGCTTTGCCAGAAGCCGCTTTTTGTCGTCCCAAATCATCTGACTGAGCAGTGGGCATCCGAGTTCATCCGCCTCTATCCCTCTGCCAGCATTCTGGTTGCTACGAAAAAGGACTTTGAGCGCGCCAATCGGCAGAAATTCTGCGCGCGCATTGCGACGGGCGATTATGACGCGGTGATTATCGGACACAGCCAGTTTGAAAAGATTCCGATTTCGCAGGAGCGTCAGGAGCGCCTTCTCCGGGAGCAGCTGGATGACATTACGCATGGCATCGAAGAACTCAAGTACCAGCGCGGCGAGCAGTTTTCCATCAAGCAGCTGGAACGCACCCGCAAACAGCTGGAAAACAGGCTCTCCAAACTGGAAGCCGAAGAACGGAAGGATGATGTCGTCACCTTCGAGCAACTGGGGGTGGACAGACTCTATGTGGACGAGGCGCATTCATTCAAAAATTTATTTTTGTATACAAAAATGCGGAACGTCGCAGGGCTTTCGCAGACAGAATCGCAGAAATCATCGGATATGTTCCTGAAATGCCGATATATGGACGAAATCACCGGCGGCAAGGGCATTGTGTTTGCAACGGGGA